>Ga0256405_10004083_pt1 | contig 28217 bp, 21 predicted proteins | sample RumenRJG_02DNA_FD_189096 | JGI IMG/M metagenome (GOLD analysis project Ga0256405, IMG submission 189096) | Bovine rumen microbial communities from Lethbridge, Alberta, Canada - RJG_02 | ecosystem: Host-associated > Mammals > Digestive system > Stomach > Rumen | place: Canada: Alberta... | reverse complement strand
CGAAAAATGCCGCTTAGTCATTCCTAGCAAAATGAGAGATGAACTCGGTAGTAGAGCTTATATCCTCAAAGGGTTTGACGGCGCACTTTCTATCTACAAAGAATCTGAATTTATTGAGCTCGCTCAAAAACTTCAAAAACTCCCATTCAATAAAAAAGATGCTCGTGCTTATCTACGAATTCAACTCGCCTCTGCTTGTGAACTCGATATCGATAGACAAGGCCGCGCTTTATTACCAACCCAATTGTTAGCTAAATACGGTATTGGTAAAGAAGTCGCAGTTATCGGCGCTTATGATCATATCGAAGTTTGGAACAAGGCAGACTACGAAGCTTATGAGCAAAACGCTAATACATCCTTCGAAGATATCGCAGAAGGATTAGATAGCGATAAAGACTAATATGGGAAAGCATATTCCTGTATTGCTAAATGAAACCATAACTGGTTTAAATATTAAACCAGATGGCATATATCTCGATTTGACACTTGGACGTGGCGGTCATAGTGGTGAAATCTTAAAAAGATTAACTACTGGACATCTATACGCTGTCGACCAAGATCAAACAGCAATTGAAGAAAGTAAAAAATATTTAGAAACTATTTCGAATAATTTTACTCTCATCCACAAGAATTTCTCTTATTTAGAAGAAATCTTATCGGAATATCATCTCGATTATGTTGATGGCATTTTGATGGATTTAGGTGTCTCTTCTCCTCAATTCGATGAAGGATATAGAGGTTTCTCTTATAGAGAAAATGCCCGATTAGATATGCGTATGGATCAAGATAATCCCTTAACCGCTTATCGCATCGTCAACGAATATGATATTCAAGATATCACCAATATCTTAAGAGATTATGGTGAAGAGAAATTCGCTTATTCAATAGCGAAGAACATCGTTAAAGCTCGTGAGATTAAACCGATTGAAACCACATTCGATTTGGTAGAAATCATTAAGAAGAGCAAACCGATGAAAGAATTAGCGAAGGCTGGTCACCCCGCTAAACAGACATTCCAAGCCTTAAGAATCGCCGTTAACGATGAACTTAATGTCTTAGAAATCGCATTGAAAAAAGCTATTAAAGCTTTAAGACCACATGGTGGCCGCTTAGCAGTCATCACCTTCCATTCTTTGGAAGATCGTATTGTGAAAAATATTTTCAAGGATATGACGGTAGTCGAAGGAAATCGTCACGACATACCCATTATCTCTGAAGATAAAGAATTTCAACTCGTAAATCGCAAGCCTATCGTGGCTAGCGATGAAGAGCTGGAACTAAACCATAGATCGGTAAGTGCCAAGCTGAGGATTATCGAACGTAAATGATGAAAGGAGGAAACAGCATGCAAATGAAAGACAAGCTTGTGAAGACAAATCACAAGGGTTCTTATTACACAATGAAAAAATTATCTATCGGATTACTCGCCGTTGCGGGTGGTGCTTTTGTAATAGCTATTCCAACCTACATCATGCAAACAAATAAAAAGAATGCTTCCGTTCTTGCAGAGGAAAAAACTTCTGAGAGAAGCGAGAGCAATAGTGAAGAGTCAGAATTAAATTTGGAATATGAAGAATATAATGATCAAGAAAATTAATATCATCATTTCTTTATGGCTCATCGCTTTGATGATTGTTTTATTCATCTTTGGTAAAGAATTAGCGATGACCGGATTCTATTATGCCTGTGGTGGGTTGGCCGCTTTATTATTAGCCACCAATTTATTTACAATCGCTAGTGGTTTAAAAAACGCGAGAAAAACCTCTATTCAAGTCGAAAAAGGATATCGAAAATATTAGAAAAATCTTCTCGGATAAAATAGTATAAAATTAGTAGCAAATTAGTAGATTTTATGAAATTTGCTACTTTTTTATTAACAATAATTGTTAATTGTTGTATATTTTTACTTAACTTATTAAAATAACCTTGATTGGATTTAACAAAATGGAAAAAACAGTTGCAGCAATTGAATTTGGCTCTAAGAAATTAAAATTAGTCGTGGGATATGAATTAGATGGAAAAGTCTATGTTCTTTACGCACTCACAAAACCTTATGGTCATATCATTGAAGCCGGCAATATTGTCGATAAAAATAAAATCGCTCAAAGCATTATCGATGTGAAGCAAATTGCCGATCCATCAGCGAGATTAAAAATCTCTATTTCTGAAGCATTGTTATCTTTACCTCCATTTGGTTTAGAAATATTCCAAACTACACAGGTAACTACCATTATTAGTGATGAAGGTAAAATTGATAATTTAGATATTAGAAATATCTATTCATTAATTAAAAATGGCGCTCTTCCATTAAATAATCAATTAATTGATGTCGCTCCTGAAAGCTACATCTTAGACCAAGGAAGAACATTCCTATATCCACCTCTTAAAGAAGCCAGTAGCACACTCACCGTCTACGCTAAAGTTTTAACTTTGCCAAGACATATTGCTGCTGATTTTACCGATGTGATGAATGCTGGTGGATTAAGCATCAAACGTTCCATTGTTGCTCCTTTTGCGGCTTGTGAATTGTTAGGTACATATGAAGATGTTCCTGAAGATTATCTCTTAGTGGATATCGGATCTCATATGACCACCGTTTCTTTAGTGGGCGAAAGACGTTTATATGCTTCCCGTTTCTTTGAATGGGGTGGAGATAATATCACTGAGAAAATCGTTGAATCATTTAATATAAATGAATCTGACGCGGAAAAATATAAAATCACTTATGGCTATGATAAACGTGAAATGAAATTCCGCATCCCTATTTGTAGCACTGATGATGGACAAGGTAATGAAATTAAACATTATCTCGATGAATTAAATGCTATCATCAAATCGGAATTAGATTCATTCATTAAACAATTAGATGTAACCATTGATGACTTGCTTAAAGGATATGATAAGAGCGCTAAACGCTTACCTATGGTATTAATCGGTGGTGGCAGCCAATTAAATGGCTTACTACAATACCTAGAACCAAAGGTTCAAAGTGAAAAGGTTATGATTGTCACACCGCGCAGTTTAGGTGCGAGAAATCCCACATTTACCAATTGCTTAGGTATGATTCTAGCAAATACAAAATATCCCAATGTCTATGATGAGACACACCCACGAGTCGGACAATTAACTCGTGATCCCGTGAAATAGGAGGACTTAACGCTATGGAAAATTATGATTTAGATAATTTTGAACCAGCAGCTAAAATCGTTGTTATTGGTGTTGGTGGTGCCGGTAATAATGCCGTCAACAGAATGATTGATGAAGAAATCCAAAATGTGGAATTTTTCGTGGCCAATACAGATAAGCAAGCTCTATCAACTAGCAAAGCTAGAAATAGAATTATTCTCGGTGAAGATATCACTGCTGGTTTAGGCGCAGGCGGTGAACCAGAAGTTGGTGAAAAAGCCGCAGAAGCTAGTGCGGATGTCATCCGTGAAATCGTTAAAGATGCTGATTTAGTCTTTATCGCAGCTGGTATGGGTGGAGGCACAGGTACAGGTGCCGCCCCAGTTGTTGCTAAAATTGCTAAAGATGCTGGCGCTTTAGTCGTTGGTATCGTCACAAGACCTTTTACCTTTGAAGGTAAAAAGAGAGTGGTTAATTCCATTTCCGGTCTCAATAAATTAAGAGCTAATGTCGATAGTATCATCGTTGTTAGCAACGATAAATTATTAATGACCAATGGTAACGCTCCTATTTCTCAAGCCTTTAGTCATTCCGATAAAGTCTTAGCTGATTCTGTTAAAACAGTCGTTAACTTAATCTTATTACCAGCGGTCATCAACCTTGACTTCGCTGATGTTCGTAATACCTTAAAAGATTCTGGTGTTGCGATGATCGGATTTGGTGAAGGTGAAGGACAGAATAGAGCTAAGGATGCCGCTAACGCTGCCTTATCTTGCCCCTTGCTTGAAACCTCAATTACCGGTGCTCGTAGAGCCATCGTCGCGGTCACTTGTGGACCTAACGTGAGCCTATATGATGCCCAGGACACAGTTAACCTATTAATCGATGCATCAGGGCATGATATCGATGTCAAATTTGGTGTCTCAATTAACAATCAATTAGATGACCAAATCATCGTCAGTGTAATCGCTAGTGACTTTGAAGAAGAAATCGATTTCTCTCAACCATCTATGCTTTCTGCTCCAACGCGTGATGCTGCTGACTCCATCATCATGAAACCAGTGGAACCAGTTGCTCCTCCAAAAGAGCCTGAACAACCACAAGAAGAAGGATTTGATGATAGTGATATCCTTCCAGGGTTCCTCAGAAAACAATAAATAATTAACTATAATTGAGGGCGACTTAAAGTCGCTCTTTTTTATTTATCTTATTTGTGAGAAAATAAATCAGGTATGCTTATGAAAACAAAATTATTTATTTTGCCCCTCGTGGCCTTACTGATGATTGGATGTAAGAACAAACAATCCAAACCTTCTTCAATCGTTGAATCATCTGATAGCATTAGTGAAAGCGAAGTTATTTCTAGCGACACTAGTGAATCAAGTGATGTTTCTTCTAGTGAAAGCGAAGAACCTATCAGTTATGGCTACAACCATTACAATAGCTATTATGGTAGTTTGAAATGGGAAGATGGCGAAGACCTTAAGCAAAAGCTCCACGATATTATTCGTACTGGTTTTAATTCTTTGAATTATAATAGCCCAAACTGGGAAACAAATACGATTGCTGATCATTCTTTTGATGATTTTGAATATCTCGATGTTATTTATAGCGAAGATAGAGTTTTAGGTAGCGCAACTAATAAACTTTGGCAAAGAGAGCATGCTTTCCCCGCTTCTTTAATGACCGGTTCTTTAACGCAAGAGGCAGTCAAGAATTTAGGTAGGGCAACTGACTTCCATAATTTATTTGCTTCCGCCGCTTCTGCTAATTCATCGCGTGGAAATAAGAACTATGGTTATGCGGATAAAGAAGCTGCATCTTATCAAGATAAAACTACAAATAATGGTTTAGATGGATATAGCTTTGATGAAAAAACCTTCGAACCAGGCGATATTGATAAAGGCCGCGTTGCTAGAGCCATTTTCTATATGTGTACTATGTACAAAGATGATGAAGTTGATTCAATCAATCACATCACCATGAAGGGTTTAAAAGTTCAAGAAGAAGATGTTACTTACCCATCTCAAGGTATTGGCTATGATGCATTCGCGATTGGACATGTTTCCGATTTATTAACTTGGGCGGATACATTTGATGTTGATTATTTAGAAATGCAACATAATGATTCTGTCTATTCCCATCCTTATAGCAAGAGCGAATTAGCGCAGAATAATCGTAACCCTTATGTCGATTATCCCGAATTAGTGGATTACGTCTTTGGTGATAAAGCCGATGAAAGTGGCGATTTACAATATTTAAAGCCTTCTTCAGTGGCTTTGGAATTAGAACAAAGTGGTGTCCATCATTACGCGATTCAAGAAGCCAAACGCAACTACAATTATGGAGAAAATCTTTCTTTTGAAGATTTAATCGTCACCGGTGTTGGCTATGATTTTGCTTTAGTTTCTTACCAAGGAGAATATGAACACTCTTTAGAAGGCCATACATTCTCAGAAGATGACGGAAAAGAAATTGAAGCGAGCATTACCGTCGAAGAACAAACCATCAAATATGTTATCGAATTAGATAGTATGGAAAACTGCAATCATTATATTCCTTTAAATAAAGGAACGATTGATAGAAGCACTGCTAAGATTGGAGTGGATCAATCAGTAACTTATGGTAATGTTAATTTCACTATCAATATCACTGCCTTACATACTGATAGACAATGGACTTTAACCAATATTGGCACTGGTGGATTTACTATGGGCAGCAAGGATAATAACACAACTGGTAATCCCGTGAAGAAAGTAGTTCTAACTACAGTTAATGAATTCAATGTCGATGAGATTTATATCCGCGCCAAAGTTAACAACAACAGCAGTAGTTACAATTTAAAAATCCTTGTTGGTACAACTGAAGTTTATTCAGGAAAAGTCAATGATAGTACCAATTGGAATACATTCGGTGGAGGAGTTAATCCTTTAACCGGAAAAATATCGTACGTCTTCGAAGGAGAAAGCGCTTTGTGCTTACTCTCTTTAGCGTTTAACGAAGTTACAGATTAATATTATATATTAAAGGAGTTATGCTTTATGGATTATAAAAGCACATTATTAATGACAAAGAGCAATTTTGAGATGAGAGGTAATCTCAATCAAAAAGAGCCTGTTTTAGTCGAGAAATGGAAAGCTGAAAAACTATACGAAGAGATGAATTTGAATCGTAAAGATGCGAAAGAATTCGTCTTACATGATGGCCCTCCATATGCCAATGGCGATATGCACTGCGGCCATATGCTCAATCGTGTTTTGAAGGATTTTGTCGTTCGTTATAAAAACATGCAAGGTTATAAAACCCCGTTTGTTTTCGGTTGGGATACGCATGGTTTGCCAATTGAAAATCAAGTGACTAAATCAGGTGTTAATAGAAAAACTACACCGATTAGTGAATTCCGTAAGAAATGTGAAGAATATGCTTATACACAAGTGGCGAGACAAAAAGAGCAAATTAGAAGACTTGGCTTAGTCGGTGATTTTGATAATCCATATATCACTCTTAAAAAAGAATACGAAGCTCATCAAATCGAAATCTTTGCCAAGATGGCTTTAAGAGGTCTCATTTACAAAGGTTTAAAACCAGTTTATTGGTCACCGAGTAGTGAATCCGCTTTAGCGGAAGCTGAAATCGAATATAAAGATGTCACCAGCCATTCTATCTATGTGGCATTCCCAGTAAGAGATGGCAAAGGCGTTGTTGATAATGACGCTCGTTTAGTCATCTGGACAACGACCCCTTGGACATTACCTGCTAACTTAGCGATTTCCGCTCATCCTGACTTTGTTTACGGGGAATATGATACGAATAAAGGAAAACTAGTTTTCCTCCAAGAATTCGCGGAAAAATTAACACAAGAATTAGATTTAGGGGAAATTAAACTTTTAAAAACTATTAAAGGTAGCGATTTAGAATTCGTTATTTGTAAACACCCATTCTATGACCGTGATTCTTTAGTGATCGTTGGCACTCATGTCACTAATGATGCAGGTACTGGTTTGGTCCATACCGCCCCAGGACATGGTGTAGAGGACTATCAAGTCTGTTTGAAATATCCCGGAAGAGGATTAGAACCTTATTGCCCAGTTGATGAACATGGCTATATGATGCCGGGAACTGGTGAAGGTATCGAAGGTCTTTTCTATGAAAAGGCTAATGATGCTGTCTTAGAAATTATCGCCAATAATGGTGCTTTATTGAAACACTCCACATTCGTTCACTCTTACCCACATGACTGGAGAACTGGTAAACCATTAATCTTTAGAGCTACTAATCAATGGTTCTGCTCTATCGAACCAATCAGGGAAGAAACCTTAAAGATTATTCATGAGACCAAATGGTATCCCGCTTGGGGCGAAACTAGAATGGTCAACATGATTAAAGATCGTGCGGACTGGTGTATTTCCCGTCAAAGAGCGTGGGGTGTTCCAATTCCTATTTTCTATGCGGAAGACGATACGCCTATCATCGATGAAAAAATCTTTAAGCATGTCGCTAATTTGTTTAGAGAACATGGTAGCAATATCTGGTATGAAAAGACTGCAAAAGAATTATTACCAGAAGGATATAAGAATCCTCATTCACCTAATGGTGAATTCACTAAAGAAAATGACATCATGGACGTCTGGTTCGATAGTGGTTCTTCCTGGTCTGGCGTCTTGCAAGAAAGAGGCATCAAATATCCCAGCGATTTATATTTAGAAGGTAGTGATCAATACCGTGGTTGGTTTAATGCTTCCTTAATTTTAAGTGTTGCTACTGAAGGTAAAGCTCCTTGGAATACCGTTGTGAGCCATGGTTGGGTTTTGGATGAACATGGTGAACAAATGCATAAATCCAAAGGTAATGGTGTTGATCCGATCAAGATTGCTAATGTCTATGGTGCGGATATCTTAAGACTTTGGGTCGCCAGTGTCGATTATCAACAAGATGTGAGAATCGGTGACAATCTCATCAAACAAATCGCTGACCAATATCGTAAGATTAGAAATACCCTTAAATTTATCTCTTGGGCTATCGCTGACTTTGATCCACAAAAATCAGCGACCAGTTTTGAAAAAGTCGATTTATTCATCTTAAATAAATTAGATGAACTCACCAACCTCGTAATTGAAAGCTTTGATAAATATGATTTTAGTAGCGCAATCAGTGCAATAATGACTTATATGTCCGCGGACTTATCTTCTTTCTATCTCGATATCAATAAAGATGTCCTCTATTGTGAAGCCAAAGAGAGCAAGAGAAGATTGCAAGTGCAAACCGCTTTATATCGTATTGGGGAAACATTATTAAGATTATTGAACCCAATTCTTCCATTTACAATGGATGAATTAAATAATAACTTGCCAGGTAAAAGAGAAAAGAATGTTCAATTCTTGAACTATCCAAAACACAAAGATTTAGGCAAGAAAGAAGAACAACTCGATAAAGAATATGAAATGTTCAAGACTTTAAGAAGCGATGTCTTAAAGACCTTAGAAGAAGCCAGAAATAATAAGATTATCGGTTCTAGTCAAGAAGCGAAAGTCGAATTAGAGATTATCGATAATAAAGAGCAATATTCTTCTTTAATAGAAGAAATCGGATTAAAAGGCTTAGCGAATGCCTTATTAGTGAGTGAAGTGGCATTAAAAGATAATTTAGATGTCACCCCATCCTTAGTGTGCAAAGCAAATGTCTTCCATCATCCTGGACATTTTTGTGAGAGATGTTGGAATTATGAAGATGATGCGATTAAACAAGAAGATGGCACTTATTTATGCAGACGCTGCCAGAAAGTCGTAGGTGATTTACATGAATAATGAATCAATCGGAAGCAAAATAGTCAAATGGCTGAAATGGTTCTTCTTTTCCTATATTTGGTTAGGAGTGCTTTTCTTTGTCATCGACTTAGTGACTAAATTAGTTATTGTCAACCATTTTAAAACCCCAGATGCCGACCCAGTCGTGTTAATTCCCGGTTTTTTAAGAATTAGTTACATAGTAAACACTCACGCAGCGATGGGTTTAGGTTTTGATCAACCATTAGTCAACCGTATTGTCTACTGTATCGTTGCCTTTATCGGTTTAGGCTTAATTTTAGGTTTCTATATTTGGAAATTTAAAAAGATTAACGCTTTAACTAAAGCTTGCTTAATGCTCATGGCCGTTGGTGCTTTAGGTAATTTAATCGATAGATTATTCTATACACCCGCTTTCTTAGGTTATGAATTCAACGGTGTTGTTGACTGGATTGATTTCTATTTCAATTACGACATCTGGAGATTTGTCTTCAATATCGCGGATAGCTGCGTTGTTGTCGGTACGATTATCCTTATTGTCTATCTTATTGTCGACGAGATTAAAGACTTTAGAAAGAGAAGAAAAGAAGAGGTTAAAAACTCTCAAGGCAAAGTCCTCTCTAAAGAAGAACAAGCTCGCTTAGAGGAAGAAAAGAAAGAAGAAACCTTAAAAGCGGAAGAAAATAAGGCGGAAATCAAAGAGGATTAATGAAAAAGTTCATTATTAATGAATCTCAAAATAATATGCGATTAGATAAAGCTCTAGTCGCTTTTCTAAATGATAAATCCCGCTCCTATGTTTCTAAATTAATAGATGAAAGAAATTGCTTTGTGAATGGGAAAGCCGCTAAAGCATCACTTAAGGTTAATGTAGGTGATGAAATTACCATTGATATCCCAGAAGATAAGCCTCTTGATGTCGCTAGTGAAGATATTCCTTTAAACATCATTTATGAAGATGAAGATATCTTAATTATCGATAAACCACAAGGGATGGTGGTCCATCCTTCTAATGGCCATTGGGAACATACTTTAGTGAACGCTATATTGCATCACTGTCATGATTTAAGTGGCATTAATGGTGTGATTAGACCTGGTATTGTTCATCGTATCGATAAAGATACATCTGGCTTAATTTGCGTAGCAAAAAACGATGTCGCTCATAACTTTTTAGCGGAGCAACTTAAAACCCATCAAATGAGCCGTACCTATATCGCTTTAGTAAGAGGTGTCATCAAAGAGAATCACGGAACGATTAATATGCCGATTGGTCGTGATAGCCATAACCGTCAAAAGATGGCGGTCACCCGTAGTAATTCTAAAGAAGCAATAACTAATTTTGATGTAATCAAAAGATATAGTGATAATACTTTAATTCAATGCCATTTGGTGACAGGAAGAACTCATCAGATTAGAGTCCATCTTTCTTATATTGGTTATCCTGTTGAAGGCGATCCGTTATATGGAGGAAGAAGCTATAAAAAACTCTATAGTGGTGGACAATTATTGACCGCAGTGAAATTAAAACTTATTCACCCGAGAAGTAAAAAAGAAATGGAGTTTGAAACCAAACTCCCTGATTATTTCCAAAATATTATTGATAAATTACAATAATGATTCTAAGACTTCGCGATAATTAGCGAAGTTTTTCTTTGCGATATTTTCGAATTCTTCTTCGCCATATTTTTTAATAAATTTCTTAGCGAATTCCGTGACTTTATTAGAAGCACCGAAGGGGAATTCCATATCGTATTTTTCAGATAATTTTTCCATCTCTAATAAATAGGCATAACGAGCGATAACGCTGGCGAGAGCGACAGAGGGGAAGTAGGATTCACCTTTGGTTCTAAAGACAATGTCTTTAACTTGCTCTTCTTTTTCATCATTAAGATATTTGTAATAAGTATCTTCATTAACAAATTGGTCGACGAATATATTTAAGACATGAGGATGTTCTTTATGCATATTAAGCAAAGCGCGATTATGCATCTTGGCTTTCATAGAATTGAGGTTTTCACCTTTGGTGAGCATCTCATTATATTTTTTGTTGTTAAGAGTTAATCTCGAGAATTTAAATTCTTTCGCTAAAGTGGGACCGACTTCTAAAATCTGTTTATCACTCATCTTTTTAGAATCGTGAATCCCTAATTCCATAAGGCGTTTAATGTCGTTATGAGAGACATAGGCCGCAACGACAATCATCGGGCCTAAGAAATCTCCGACACCGACTTCATCGCTTCCAATTTGGTCATCGAAGAATAACCATTGTTCTTTAACTTTTTCTTTAGTTTCTTTGATGGTGATATTAGGATCCCAAATCTGTGCTTCTAATAAAGCGTCTTCACCATTAAAAGTCACTTTCTTATTGGCTTTTTTAGAATCGTAAGCAGTGATGATGATATGATTCTTATCCGCTTGGAAAAAGATATATTCACCTTTATTATCGACGATAAAGTCTGCGTAATAATTACGCATCTCTTCTAATTTCTCTTTGGTAGTAGTAATCGTGACACTTTGTTTCATCTTGATTATTTTAGCATAAATTATAGTGATTAATCTTTATAAAGATTGTTTTTTATAAAAACTTTGGCACACCTATGATATGATTTACTTATGCAAAACATCTATACGACCTTTGAATTTCATAAGATTCAAGAACTATTAATTGAATATAGCAAGACCGAATTAGGAAGAGAGAAGATTAATAATCTTCAGATGTTTTCTAATATCAATGATATCAAAAATGAATTGCTAGATTTGAATGAGATGATCAGTGTCACTAATCGTTTTGGTGTGATGCCGATAACTACTAGTGCGAATGCTTTATATCTCATCGGTTTAGCGAAGAAGACCGGATTATTGACTCCTCGTGATTTAAATCTTATTGCGGATGATGTTTTAACTAGCCAAGCCATCTTAAAATTCTTTCATAAAATTGATGTTTCCTATCCTCGTTTAAATAGTAAGATTTCTACTTTCCAAGATTTATCTTCTTTAGAAAAAGAAATCCACCGTGTGATTACTTCATCTTTAACCATTAGTGATAACGCCACACCGGAATTAAAAGAAATAAGAAGTAAACTACGCCGTTTAGAAAACTCATTGCAACAAAAGATCGCCTCTTTGTCATTTACTTATGCCAAATATTTAAATGATGATAACGCTACCATTAGAGATGGTCATGTCGTTTTGCCGGTGAAAACTAGTGAGAAGAGTAAAGTTCTCGGCATCATTTATGATGTCAGCGATTCTGGGGCAACGACATTTATTGAACCGATGGAAATCGTACAAATCAACAACCAGATGACTTCTTTAAAAGTGGAAGAGAATGAAGAGATTAGAAAAATCCTTAAAGGATTAACCGCTTTAGTGTTATTACAAGAAAAAGAGATCATCCACAATAATGCGATTATCGCAGAGCTTGATTTCTTAATTGCGAAAAGTTTGTACGCGAATTCCATCGATGCGAACATCGCAGAAATCAAAGATGAACAAGTCGTGGAACTTATTAAAGCCAGACATCCATTGATCGACCAAAGAAAAGTCGTGAGCAACACTTATCGCTTAACTAATGATAAAAGAATCATCATTATTTCCGGTCCTAATGCCGGTGGTAAAACTGTCAGTTTAAAGACGGTTGGTCTATTGGTGTTAATGAATCAATGTGGGTTAGCAGTTCCCGCGGAAAAAGCCACCCTTGGTTATTTTAAAAATATTTATATTGATATTGGTGACAATCAGTCTTTAAGCGATAATTTATCAACCTTCTCCGCACATATGAATCAGATTGGAGAAATCAGCCAGAAAGTCGGTGGCAAGGATCTAGTGCTCATCGATGAATTAGGTACTGGCACCGATCCTAAAGAGGGTGAAGCCTTAGCTTTAGCGATAGTGAAATATCTAGAACATAAGAAATGTTTTGCGATGATTTCTAGCCACTTCTCCGCGTTAAAAGAATATGCTTTCTTAAGTGATAATATCGATAACTCTTCGATGATTTTTGACGAGGATAAATTATCCCCGACCTATATCTTTAGGCAAGGCACACCGGGCATGAGTTATGCTTTAGATGTGGCGAATAGATATGGAATTTCCGAGGATATTGTTGCAGATGCTAAGGATTTTATTAAGAAAAACCAAGTCGATGAAGGCAGCAAGTTAATATCCATTTTGCAAAAGAAATTAGATAATGCGAATAAGTTAGAAGAAGAACTGCGTAAGAAAGAAAGAACTCTTAATGATTTAGAAAAACGTCTCTCTAGTGATGAGAAAGTTTTAAAAGAAAAACGCAGCAAATTATTAGAAGATGTGCAAGAAGAAAAACAACAGATTATCGATAAAGCGAAACAGGATGTCAATGATATTATTTCCGCTTTATCAAAAGATGGCACCAAGCTTCATGAAGTCATCGAATTAAAGAAGAAATTACAAGATTTAGAAGATTCTACCGATATCGTTTCTTATAACGAAGAAATTAATGTTAATGACTATGTAGAAATACCTGCGCTTAATATTTCCGGTAGGGTAATGAAAATCAATGGAAATAAAGTGTCCATTAACACTGATTCAGGATTATCTTTCACTTCTAGCAAAGATAAATTACATAAGATTAACGCTCCGAAAGAATCCACAGTTAAGCAAAAGAAAAATCCTATTGATTTATCTTTAGGTATTAATGTTGGATTAGAACTCAATATCATTGGCTTACATGTTGATGAAGCAAAAAATGAATTAATTAAATATATCGATAACTGCCGCTTAAAGCACTTTACCCAAGTGAGGATTATCCATGGCTTTGGTAGCGGCGCTTTAAGGAAGATGGTTAGAGAATATTTAGATACCCAAAAAGATATTAAATATCGTGCTGGAGATGGAAATGAAGGTGGCGGTGGCGCTACTGTGGTGATTTTTAAATGACCGAGAGAATTAAAACCTTAATCGCTAATTTAAAGCACCTTCCCGGTGTTTATTTAATGCACGATAAAGATGATACGATTATCTATGTTGGCAAAGCCAAAGATTTATATAAAAGAGTGAGTCAATACTTCTTAAGACCACAATCAGGTAAGGTTTTTAAGATGGTTACAAATGTCGAATATTTTGAAACCATCATTACCGCGAATGAAAAAGAGGCTCTCGTTTTAGAGATGAATCTCATTCAGAAATATTATCCGAGATATAACATTTTATTAAAGGATGGTAGTCATTATCCTTATATCGCTTTAAAAAAGAAAGGCGATCCTATCCTTACTATTAAAAGAAATGATAAAGATAAAAATTATGATTATTTTGGACCATTTCCAAATTCTGGTGCCGCTTATCAAACTATCTCTTTATTAAATAAGATTTTTCCTATTAGGAAATGTCAGACATTACCATCTACAACTTGTTTATATTATCACCTCGGTCAATGCTTAGGACCTTGTGTTAATAAGATTGATGAAGAAGTTTTTAATAATATCCGTGAAGAGATTAAATCTTTTATGCGCGGTAATAATCAAAAACAAAAAGCGGAAATCAAAGAGAAGATGCTACAAGCTAGTGAAAATCTCGAATTTGAAACTGCGAATGAATATAAGAAGATATTAGATGCCATTGAACATATTAATGTTCAGCAAAATGTCGAAAATAGCGATAAGAAAGATCGTGATATATTTGCTTTCTCCTCACGTAGTGGTTATCTCGCTTTAGCGGTTCTTTCCTATCGCAAAGGTTTATTATTAGGTAAACAAGTCTTCGTCGTGGAAGAATTTGGTGATAATGATGAACAAGTCGCAGATTTATTATTACAGTTCTATCAAAAATATCCCTCTCCTCATGAAGTGGTTATTAATAATCAAAGTGTTATCGATAGTATTGAAGGATTAATCGACTCGACAGTTGTCAGTGTTACCAAAGGTAAAGTTCATGAATTAGTGATAAATGCGAAAGAGAACGCTGATAATACATTAGATGAATATTTCTTATCCGCTAAACTCGATACCGATAAAGTGGAACTATTAGAGAAATTAGGAAAGATAATTGATATTCCTACACCTTTACATATTGAATTATTCGATAACTCTCATATTCAAGGAGCTTTCCCTGTCGGAGCGATGGTAGCGTTTGTCAATGGGGAACCAGCGAAAAAGTTATATCGTCGTTTCTTAATTAAACATGAAGAATCTAGAGATGACTTAGCGAGCATGAAAGAAGTTGTCTATCGTCACTATAAGAGACTAGTGGAAGAAGAGAAGAAGATGCCGGATTTACTATTAGTAGATGGTGGATTAAATCAAATCAACGCTGCCGCATTAGCATTATTAGAAGCGGGAGCGAACATTCCTCTATTTGGTCTATATAAAAATGATAAACATCAAACCGCTGGACTAATCGATGGCAGTGGTAAGACTTATCCTTTGGATGATAAGAACCTATTCTTCTTATTAACGAGAATGCAAGATGAAGTTCATAGATTTGCGATATCATTTCATAAAGAAAAAAGAAATAAAGGCATGAGAGTGTCGATTTTAGATGATATTCCTGGCTTAGGAGATAAAAGAAAAGAAAAAATCTATCGTGCTTATCCGGATTTAGAATCATTAAAAAGAGCATCAATAGAAGAATTCGCCCAGTTCTTACCTCAGGAAGTTGCAGAGGAGTTATATAATAAATTGCATAAATAGTGCTTGAAAATCAGTCCTAATTTGCTTATTATAATTACCGCACATATGCCGACGTAGCTCAGTTGGATAGAGCAACTGCCTTCTAAGCCGTAGGTCAGGCGTTCGAGTCGCCTCGTCGGTACCATCGATAAAAAAACAGCATTTTGTACCCATTATTGGCGAAAAAATGCTTTTTTTGTGCCTTTTTTGGCACTTTTTTGTATATTTTTGCCTAATTTTTAACGACTATTTTTACCTATTGCACATACGCTTTACCTATTGCACATACATATTAAAAACGCTCAAAAATGACTTGAATCTTCGAGTTTTTAATGTGATTTATGGAATCATGAAATACTTTATTTTTAGAAAAGACGAAAATGGATTCCAAGATTGGATTAGAACCATCAAACGTTTCAGGTGGGCAATTAAAACTCATCAAGCTGGCGCTAAGAACGATGAACGATACACTGAAGCAAATCTCTGGTATGTAAATTATTTAGCATTTATGAAGGAATTAAATCCTGCTCAGAAGGAGTTTATAAAGATAAAAGAGAACGGGCATATTCCTCCATATAGTTTGGTTACTGGATTTGATATTAATTTCATTTATGAAAGATGGCTAGAAATAGTGGCTAGTAGCAAGCTAAATCAACTGGCAGAAATAACTAATGAAGAAGTAGGGAAAGCACTTAAAAAAGCAAGAGAAGATTTGTGTCTTTCAAGGGCACAAGTGGCAGGGGTAATTGGAATAAGTGCCGAGACACTTAAAGCTTATGAAAACGGAAAACGAACTTTGCCTTTTGATGTGTTTTACAAGCTAATTCAGTTCCTTAGTTTTAGAATAGGCATCCTAGAAATAAACGACTGATTTCTATAATGCTTATATAAATGATTCTTCCATTGTGATAAAATCACATTAGGAATGTTTCTATGAAAAATGGCTTTCTTAACAATATACGCAGAGGTCTTGGAAGAGCATATCTAGAGCTTTATAACTCAGACAATAGGGATATGTATTTTGATACAGTTCTTTATGCATGCCTTCACGATTGTGCTTATGATATTTTTTTTGAAGGCCCAAAAAGTGATTATTTGTATAAAATGGTTAAATTATTTAATGTTAACCGACAAAGAGAAATATTCATTGCTATAGTCAATTCGTTATCCATTAAAGATAATCACTCATTAACTTTCCAAAAGTTAGAGCTATTAATGGAATATTTTCATGATGGTTTTGAAGAAGCAAGAAATCATATTTTTAATCATTTTTTAGCCTTTAGTAGTGAAACTAAAAAATGGACAAGAGAAAAGATTGATACATTGGAAATTATTGCCATTGAAATTGACAAAGCATTCGGTTTGAAAGGAACTAAACAGGTTATCAAATTTATTATGGAGAAACACTTTGATCCAGATGAATTTGGCTGGTACGTTTTTAGAGTCGCCCGCCGATACAAAAAGGACAAAGTAGTCAAGGAATTTGTTGAAAAGTTCAGTATTTCTGATTCAAAAAAGAAAGAAAGAATCTATACCCTAGTCGAACTTTTAAAAAGCACCGATAAAGTATTTATAACTTCTTTCCCTTATCATGTTAGTAAAGAAGAATTTGATAATGTTATTTCATTTCTTTATCAATCCGATAATATCATAGATATTAATAAAGTTTTAAGTGCTTACCAAGAAAGGGAAATAAAACAAAAACTTCCTCTTGATTTATGCCTGGGATTATTAAGAAAATTTGGAAAAGAAATAGAAACAGAGATTTATAAAGTCATTGAATATTACAACGCAAAAGAAGTGGAAGAATTAGGTCTTGAGTTAATTAAGACGAATGAGCACTTGACTGATGGACTCATTATGCTTTTTAACAACTACAATAAAAAATATAAGAACCTAATTGTTGAAGCATATGTGAGAATCCCTTTTTCTTTCAATAGATACTTTGCTATTACGAGCGAGACAATTACATTCATGAATCATAAACGCAAGAACTACCCCGATGAAATATTATTAATAATTTTTGAAAAATCATATGATTCATTTAATAGGGAATACATTTTTGATGTAATGAAGAAAAGAAATCTGCTTACTGAAGATTTAATAAACGAATGTTTGTATGATTATGATTATGAATTAAAGGCGAAAGCTTCAAAAATAATTAAAAGTAGAATCAAGCTGTCGAACAATTAATTTGCTTTAATCAGTTTCCAGAGCGAGCATAGCTCTCTTTTGAGGGGGGGACAAAATCGCTAGAGGGGGGACATTGTATTAAATAAGGTAAACCTTTCCATTGATCAATTAAGGATTTTGGATTACAAAGCCCTTTTTTGTTTCTTTATGCTTGAAAAATGTATCTTTAGATACCCAAATGGGTAATTTAAATATCCGTTGAGATATTTTGTTATAACTTATTTAATAAATAATGATGGGTATTAGAACTAGAATTAACAAAATTGTCTTTATTGGGATTATTTCCTCTCTTTTTACTATTTCCTGTAATGGTGTGAAGTCTAAAAAGAATGATAAAGTGGGAACAACCATTTCTACGGTTGAGGAATTTAAACAAGCTTTATTAAAGGGCACAAAAAACCTATTGGTGGATGATTTAGATTTTTCTCATGAAATCATTGTTATCAATCGCGATATCGTCATTGACGCAATCGATAATGAATCTTTAATTAAAAATGTTTATTTTGTTTTATCTGGGCCGACAGTCATTGGAGAAAAGATTAATGTTTCTTTTTCTAATTTGATCTTTGATGATTCCTTTGATGCTTCTAATATCGATTTTACGTTAGAAGAATCTTTCGAAGAGAAGTTCGGTTCCACTAGAGACAATAATATTTGTATCAGTGGAGATAGTGGTTATTTCTCTTTATCTTTAGATAATTGTGTGATTAGAAACTACGCTTCGGAAGTTGGAGCAGCAATTTGTATTAATAATTCTAATATAGAGGATAATAAAGAAGTCTCTTTAAATAACTGCAAGATTTATAACAATTATTCGGCATGGGACACACTTCATTTTTCTCATAATAAATTGATCGCTAATATCACTAACTCTGAGTTCTATGCAAATTATGCCTATAAGGGAGCAGGTTTTTCTATCGCTAATGGTACTGCTCGAATTGATAGAGTTAATGTTCATGATAATCAATTTGTACCATATGACGTCAACATAAATGATTCCCAAATGGCGGGAGGGGGAATTTTCCTCGGCGGTAACGATGTGAAAATGACTAATTCCTATATCGTTAATAATAAAACCAACTATGGTGGAGGATTAGCGATTGCTACCCCTTATAGTGGAAATAAAAATGTCATTATCGAAAATGTTTCAATTAAAAATAATGAAGCCACCTATGGTGGTGGTATCGCTATCCACTCTTTAGCGGGGCAGCCAGCGACATTTATCAACTGTGAGATTTTAGGAAATAAAGCGAAATATGGTTCTTCTTTATATAGCGAAGTCTATGCGAGATGGATCTCTAATCATAATGGTGGACTAATTCAATTCTTATTTACAACTTTTGCCTTAAATAGTGCAGAAGATAATGATTCTTATAGTTTCTATAAGAAAGATGACACAAAAGGCGATCTTGGTATCATCTCTTTAAAAGGCTGTTTATCTATCGGTAGTGATACTTATGAATATTCTGCTGATGATTATAACTATATCGCCACTAAAGAGCAGGCTTTGCTCGATGGAGTAATTAATGAAGAAACAATTAATAATATCTCCGATGGATTAAATGTTCCTAAGAATTCAAAAGCGGATATCAAAGTTAACGAAGATATCTATCATAAGTGGTCTGATGCTTTATTAGATTATTCCGGTAGTCTTAATATCGGTAATAATAAAATAAAACCAAACGGTCATAAAACGCCTGTTACCTTGATTGTTATTGCCGCTATTTCAAGCGTGATTATTATTTCTCTAATCGCGTTATTTATTGTTGCTTTGAAGAGGAATAAATCCAAAAATGGCGCAGAAGTCCCATTAAATGAAGAAGAAAGAGACATGAGAAAAGAATATATCGCTTCTTTATCCGATAGAGAAAAGACTATTGTTAAGATGTTAATATCTGGCAAGAAGAGAAAAGATATTGCAATTGAATTACATTATAGCGAGAACACCATTAAAAAGGATTTAACCGATATCTATTTCAAACTTCATGTCATTGATAAATATGAATTGATGCTACAGTATAAAGACTTGATTTAAAGAAGAATTCACCATAAATAATCGTGAGTTCTTTTTATTGATACAATCAAATATAATTGAATATATTCATATACAAATATATTATTAAAGAAAGTGAAGGAAAAATTATTATGAGAAAAGCATCTAAAATTCTTTTAACTATCGGCGGTATTTTTAATATCTTAATCGCTGTCGGTGCGATGATCACCGGTCTCGTGCTTGTTATTATGGCTCTCGTTTCCGGTTCAGGAGCATTCCCTGAATTAAACGTCGCTATTCAAGAGATGATTGAAGAAACTGGCTCTGACCTTGATCCTGAGGCAGTGAAATGGATTGTTATCGCTATTTATAGCGTCATCGTTTTAGCAGTCGCAATAGTGGCCTTTGTGATGTACTTAGTAGGGGGCATTATCGCTCTTAAAGGTGGCAAAGCCAAAACTAAAGGCATCTTAATCGCCAATATCGTTTTCTCAGTGTTATTGAGCTCATTATTAGTTCTTGTTGGTTCTATCCTTGGCATTGTCGGTATAAGTATCGAAGAGAATAGACAACAACAACCAAAAGAAGTTGAAGAGAAAAAAGAATAGTTTTTAAATACAATTTTTTGACACAAAATAATTTTATTATTTTATTTGCGATATAAAATCATATATCATTTTTATAAGTGATTAATTATTTGCATTATGGATTTTTACAAATGGTTTTTTCTTGCAGAAGGTAGAGAAATCGAAGGTCTATTTTCCTTCGCTCACATCTTCAGTGTCACCATTACATTATTAGTCTTTTTTATCGTCGCTATTATTTTAGCGAACAAATTTAAAGAACAACCCAAGAAGCAAAATATCGTTTTAGCAGTGGCTGCTATTTTAATAGTGGTAGTTGAATTCGCTAAACTTCTTTATTTAGGTTTAGTTCCCGCTGATGGAGAAACAGCCTGGGAAACCATTAGAGGTAATTTACCTCTCTATCTTTGTGATATGCAAATCTTCATCATTCCTTTAGCAGCCTTTACGAGAGGCAAATTCCGCGAATGGTGTTTAGATTTCGTTGCTATCTGGGGATTATTGATGGGATTCTTTGGCAATTATTTTGCCGGGAATATCTATGGCACTTATCCAGTGATTAGTTTCTTTGCTGTTATCAGTTTATTGAATCATTCCATATCTGCGTTCGCCGCGTTATTTATTTTAGTCTCTGGACTTAATAAGATGAAAAAACTTAACATTCCTTTCACTATTGGAATTCTTGTGGTTTATATGACTGTTGCTTTAATCGTCGATTATTCCTTTAGACCCGGGAAAGAAGCTAATTATATGTTCTTTTTTAGAGGAGATGGCACACCCTTTGGTCTTTTCTTAGATATGGTGCAAGGTAACCTCATCGCCTATCAAATCATCATTTATCTTTTACAATGCGGTTATATGGTCGGTTTCTATTTTGCTTACTATGGCATCAAGAAACTCGTCGATATTCATAATGCCAAAGAAGCGATGTTCTTCGATCCTAAAACCAATAAATATCCATATCCTATGGATACAGATAAACATTATCTCCATGTGAAAAAAGATAATCATATTAATATCGATGAGCATTATCCTTATGTTGATAATTCCTTTGGGTTTAGATTTAAAGTCTTCTGGGTCAGAGTGTTACTCACTCTCATCGTTTTTCCTCTTTGCTATGTCCGCTTAGGATTAAAGATTAAAGGAAAAGAAAATCTTAAAAAGAATAAAGAGATACTAAAGAAAGGCGTAGTCACCTGTTCTAACCATGTTCATATGTGGGATTATCTCGCGATTATGTGTGCGGCTCAACCTAGAAAGACCAATATCGTAGCTTGGGCTCCTAATATCAGAGGAGAAAATGGTGCGATGATGCGTATGGTGGGAGCTATTCCAATTCCCGAAGATAACATGAGAGCTTCTTTAGCCTTCTTTGCTTCTATTAAGAAACTTCTTAATAGTGGTGGTTGGCTCCATATATATCCTGAAGGTAGTATGTGGGAATATTATTCTCCGATTAGACCGTTTAAGAAGGGTGCTTCTTATTTTGCAGTAGAAAATGATAAGCCTCTTTTACCGATGGCGTTCTCCTATCGCAAACCGAGTTGGATCAGAAGAAAAATTTTCCATCAAATCGCTTGTTTCACCTTAACAATCGGTGAACCATTATACGCGAACAAAGAATTAAGTAAGACCGAACAAGAGCTCGATTTAACCATAAGAGCCCATGATGCAGTATGTGAATTAGCCCGTATCCATGCGAAAGACAATATTTACGAACCTATCTATAAAAATTCTAAAAGAGTGGATTACTATACCGATGAATATGGCATCGGTTATAAAGGTAGTTGGTAATTCTTTTCTATACTTATAAAGCAATTTGCTTTAAGATATAAAACAATAGAGGTTATTTTATTATGAAAAAAGCTGGAAAAATATTATTAATTATTGCCGGAATATTCTTGGTTATTTCCGTGGTCTCTTTATTAGTGACGGCGATTTGTTTCTTTATCGCTCCTAGTGTTCCTCAATTAAAAGATTTAATTCAAGAAGGATTACAAAAAGCGAGAGAAGAAGTAACCAATCAAGATTTATTAAATCTTATTGAATGGGCTTGCCAAGAAGAACATTATTCCGCCTTCTCCTATGGTGTTGGCAGTGGTTTACTTGTCAGCATGTTCATCGACTTAATTGCAGCGGTCATGGCTTTTATCGGTTCAGGCGCGAAACAAAAAGGTATGTTCATTGTTAATATCATCTTCGGTTTCTTCTCATCTTCCTTATTACAAATTATCGGTGGTATCTTAGGCTTGATCGGCGCTGGTCAAAAAGAAGAAAAACCACAAGTTGTGGGTAAGAGTGAAGAACAAGTGGAAAAAGAAGAAGCGGCAGAACCTGCTTCTGAAGATGAAAAAGAACCAGAAAAACCCGCGGAAGAAAAGATAGAAAAATAATTAAAAGAACAAACAAAAAAAGTTGAGCGATAAACTCAACTTTTTATTTTATAAAACAGGAATTTTTCCGAAACAAAAAAGTTCTAGCGATAAATAAAATACTAGAACTATTCTTGCTTAATTATTTTTGTGCTTTCTTAGCTTCTTTAGCAGCTTTCTTTTCGGCTTTTCTTCTCGCCTTTTCTGCTTTTTTCGCTTCTTTGGCAGCTTTTCTTTGAGCCTTTTTGTCTAAGACGGGTTCTTCTTTTGGTTCTTCAGGTTGAACTTCTTCGACTGGTTGTTCATCTTGAGCTTGAGCTTCGGCTTCTTCTTTTTCTTTGTCTTCTCTCAAGACATAATAAGGAGAGGAGAAATCATCTCTTCTATAATAAAATAAAACATTACAACGTGGACATCTGTTAGCTTTTCCTTCAAAGATAGCTCCACATCTTGGGCATCTAAACTTTTCCATAAAAATAACTCCTTATCTTTTATTATAAGATACTTCTAACTAGTTTCAATAAACTTTTAGATTAAATCTAGTTCCTTTTTAATACCGGATTTATCGAGATTTTGTCCAATGAAGACTAATTTAATTAATTTATCTCCGTATTTTTCATCCCAGTCGTGAGCGAAGTTCTCATCATTTTCAATGAGATATTGAATTTGTTTTTTAGTGAGTTTACCGCTGTACCATTCACCGGTTCTCTCTAATTTTCTCTGTCTTCCTGCCGATTCATATACGCAAGCGTATCTCTCTTCACCGAGGAAGTAGCAAATACCTTTCGCTCTGATGATGTTTCGACCATTGTTTTCAATCCAATTGACGAATTTTTCTTTATCAAATGGTCTTCTACGATAATAGACAAAGGTATTGATGTTATATTCATCAGCGGTGCCTTCATCATCATTTTCATCGACACCATGTTCGTGGTGATGGTGATGATGGTGTTCATGCTCTTCATGTTCATGCTCGTGATGGTGATGATGTTCGTGTTCATCTTCATCTTCATCATCGTCATCATCATCTTCATGATGTTCATCAGCGTCAACTTCGTTGCTCCAGTCTTCGAATTCACCAATCCAAGCTGCGGAAGTGGAGGCTTTTTCAAAATCGAAAGCATCAGTGTCGATTATTTTATCGATATCGACATTGCAGTAATCCGCTTCGATGATTTCCGCTTTAGGTTGAAGGGCTTTAATCGCAATTTTTACTTTTCTTAATTCTTCTTGGCTGATCTCACTCACTTTGTTCAATAACACGACATCGCAGAATTCGATTTGTTGGATGACAAGATTTTCTAAATCTTCTTCACCTCTCACCGTGTTTTTAAAGACATCACCACAGTTGAATTCATCTCTTAATCTTAAAGCGTCAGTAACTGAGATAATCGCATCTAATTTATAGAATTTTGGAAGTTTTTGTTTTTTGAATTCTTCTTCCATATAGCAAATTGTTTGAGCGATGGGTACGGGTTCACAAATACCAGAAGCTTCGATTAAGATATGATCAAACTTCTGCATATTCACTAGTTCCGCTAATTGGTTAATTAAGTCTTTCTTTAAGGTGCAACAAATGCAACCGTTTTGTAAAGCGACTAAGTCACCATCTTTAGAATTGACTACTCCACCTTGTTGGATGAGTTCGGCGTCGATATTGACTTCACCGATATCATTGACGATAACCGCCATACGATGGTTTTTGCTATTTTTTAAGATATGGTTAAGTAAAGTGGTTTTACCACTTCCGAGATAACCGGTAATTAATGTAATTGGTACTGTTTTAAATTCCATAATTTTTTCCTCGCGGTTTATTTTATCACTTTATTAATAAAGAGGAAAAAATAATGCGCAAAAAGAATAAAAGCGCGTCTGTTTTTGGACACAAAAAGGGTGTTTTGAGATAAAATGCAAAAAAGTAATAACAAAGTTATTAATAAAATTTTTAGCACTCTCACTTGCCAAGTGCTAATTTTGTGCTACAATAGAGTTATAAAAAGGAGGATTAATTTATGCAAATGGAACAAATGCCTGACTATGAAAATGATAAAGATGTCCTTCAAAAATTTGGCCGTAACATTAACGAAGAAGTTAAGAAAGGGAAAATTGATCCCGTCATCGGTCGTGATGAGGAAATTAGAAAAATCATTGAAATATTAGCCAGAAAAACTAAAAACAACGTCATTCTTTTAGGTGAACCTGGCGTTGGTAAAACTGCAATACTTGAAGGCCTTGCGGAACGTATCGTCAAAGATGATGTGCCAACCATACTTAAGGATAAAACTATTTATGAATTAGATATGGGCGCATTAGTAGCGGGTGCGAAATACCGTGGTGAATTTGAAGAGAGATTAAAAGCAGTCCTTAATAAAATTAAGGAAAGCGAAGGTAAAATCATTCTCTTTATCGATGAGATCCACCTCATTGTCGGCGCTGGTCGAGCGGATGGCGCACTCGATGCTTCTAACATGCTCAAACCGATGCTTGCGAGAGGTGAAATCGATTGTATCGGGGCGACGACATTAAAAGAATATCGTGAATATATTGAAAAGGACCGCGCTCTAGAAAGAAGATTCCAACCCGTTCTTATCAATGAACCAACTGTGGAAGATACTATTTCTATATTAAGAGGATTAAAGAATAGATTCGAATCATTCCATGGTGTGAAGATTACCGATAATGCTTTAATCGCCGCGGCAAGTTTATCCAATCGTTATTTAACATCTCGTTTCCTTCCTGATAAAGCTATCGACTTAGTGGATGAAGCTTGTGCTTCCATCAAAGTGGAACTCGCCTCTATGCCTAGCGAACTCGATGAATTAGAGAGAAAGATTAGGCAATTAGAGATTGAAAAGGCTGCTTTAAAGAAGGAGAGTGATGATGCGAGTAAGAAGAGACTCGCAGATGTCGAAAAAGAACTCTCTTCTCTTAATGAGAAAGATAACGAACTCAAGAAGAGATGGAAGCAAGAGAAAGATGAAATTCTCAAAGTTAAAGACGTTAAAGAGAAACTCGAAAAAGCGAAGTTTGATTTGGATGTCGCTTTAAGTCATTCCGAATACGAAAAAGCGGGCGAATTACAATATAAGACCATCCCAGAATTAGAAAAGAAATTAAAAGAGAACGATAATTCTCAAAGCGAGAAGAAACTCTTATCCGAAGTCGTGGATGAAGAACAGATTGCCAAGATTATCTCTCGTATGACCAACATCCCTCTCAGCAAGATTGAAAAAGGTGATAGAGAGAAAGTTCTTGATTTAAAGAAGACTTTATCGAAGAGAGTAATCGGTCAAGATGAAGCTTTAACTTTAGTGAGCGATGCGATTCTCCGTCAGAGAGCGGGGATTAAAGATAGCAATCGACCCATCGGTAGTTTCTTGTTCTTAGGTCCTACTGGTGTGGGTAAAACCGAAGTCGCTCGTGCTTTAGCGGAATCCTTGTTTGATTCGGAGAGTCATATCATCCGTATCGATATGAGTGAATATATGGAAAAATATAGCACTTCTCGTCTTATTGGTGCCCCTCCAGGATATGTCGGATATGAAGAAGGCGGACAACTAACAGAGAAAGTGAGAAGAAATCCTTATTCTATCGTCTTATTCGATGAAATCGAAAAAGCTCATCCTGAAGTCTTTAATTTGTTACTACAAATGTTAGATGATGGGAGACTTACCGATAGTCAAGGAAGGGTCGTGGACTTCAAAAATACGATTATCATCATGACTAGTAATTTAGGTAGTGAATATCTCCTCAATAATGAAAGAGATAAAGTGGAAGGATTATTACATCAAACCTTTAAGCCTGAGTTCTTAAACCGTATCGATGAAATAGTGTACTTCTCCCCATTATCTAAAGAGACTCAATCCAAGATTGTTGATAAGATGCTTAACAATCTCAATGATAGATTAAAAGAATCTTATTATTCATTCGAATTCTCTAACGCTTTAAAGAGTTGGATCCTCGATAGTGCTTATTCACCAATCTATGGTGCGAGACCGATTAAGAGATTCATCCAGAACAAAGTGGAGACCATTATTGCGAATAAGATTATTTCACAAGAGGTTGACACCAAACACAAATACTTAGTTGATTATAACGGCCAAGAAGTCATAGTCAAACAAGCTTAATCTTAGGGAAGCCACCCTTTGGGTGGTTTTCTTTTTTTAAATCTTTAACTTAAATTAATTTTTTTAGCAATTTTCAATACTTTTTTCGTCTTAATAGTAGAAGGCACTAAACATTGTCTATATAATAAAGAAGGTAATTATTATGAAAAGTTTTAAGAAAAGCACTTCATTAATCGTCGCTTTATTAAGCGTTCTTACTATCAGTGGCTGTCAAAATGTTCCTAATTCCGACTCCCAAAACAGCAATACTAGTTCAACTAGTGATGAGGATAGTAATTCTTCATTTGGCTTTCCTTACACATCATATCCTGAAGCTTATCCACGTGATCCTGTTAATGGTGTAACTGTTATTAAGCAGCCTAATGAAGCGTTTCCAAAAGGTGAAATGACATTTAGAGTTGATAGTCTAGATACAGAGTTTTACGTAAAATTAAGCGATCTTTTTGAAAAAGGTACTGATAAAAGGCTCATCAACAGTGTTTATTCTTTGTATTTGGCTGATGTAAACAAAGATGGTTATCTCGACTTTATTTTTAGTACTGGTAGTGGTCGTCCTATGAAAGCCGCTGGTGTATGGATTGGGATATATGATTACCATAATCAAGAACTAATATATAGTTTAGATGACCCTGGTCAATATGATTATCGTTTATCTTTCGAAGAAGGCAAATTTTGTGTCACGCAATATACCACTGATTATTTTGATTCAAATAATGTATTTGAAAAAGATCGTATGGTGGGCAAAGGTATCTTGGATTATAGTGGGGAGGAGATAACCACTAAATGGCAAAACTATCTCAATATTGATTCATATGATTTCAATGTCACATTAGCAGATGAAACCCGTACACCAGTTACAATGAAACCATCTAGTGAAGCAAACACCTATGTGATAGAAAACGCTAGTGTTGATGATGCCTACTGCATTACCACAAACATCAAAAGAAATAGTGGTAACTATGATGATTTAACTACGGATTTATGTGTTGGCTATCGTTTAAATGGTTATTATCGTCTCATTCAAGCAACCGCTAATAACCGCCAAGATAATGTCATCGTTAGTTTAAAAGCATCTAATCTTAAATATAATGAGAGCAAATCCGCAGTTGTGGAAGTCTGTGTCTCTAGCTTTATTTATAAAATCGTTTTCCAAATTGACACTTATGACTACGCTAGTGACCATAAAACACTAATCGAATATTTCGGTTGGAACTTCACTAGAAGTGATATCGTGGAGTTCTATAGCGAATTCATTCCTGGAGTAGATGATAATAGATATGGCGAAGAATCATATCCTTTCGTCTATATTTCCGTCGCTAGTAACCAGGAGGCAACAGAAACGAGCTATGATATCTTAGAGGCGAAAGTCGTAGAAATTGACCATGCTTTAGTTAA
>Ga0256405_10004082_pt1 | contig 28217 bp, 18 predicted proteins | sample RumenRJG_02DNA_FD_189096 | JGI IMG/M metagenome (GOLD analysis project Ga0256405, IMG submission 189096) | Bovine rumen microbial communities from Lethbridge, Alberta, Canada - RJG_02 | ecosystem: Host-associated > Mammals > Digestive system > Stomach > Rumen | place: Canada: Alberta... | reverse complement strand
GCTGCGTACCTTTGTCCACATGGACGACTTTAGCTGGAGCGACCAGAAGTCGTTGATTGAACTCCTCAAAAGATTGCAGTAAAAAGTCGTTTTATAAATTAATTATACAATCGGTATTATGATAAATAGGCAATACCGCAATCTTTGTGTATTGCCTGTATCAGCCGTTTCATCATGTTATCGTAATTTGAGTCCATCGCCCACGGTAATCTCATCGTTGGGCTTCATGTGGTTCAACTTGTAGAGCGACTTCAACCGTATGCCGTATTTCTGGGCAATGGAATACATCGATTCGCCATTCTTGACATAGTGCAGATGGCCTTTGTAGTCCTTGGGCGCACGTTTCTGCTTCTTCTTGAGCCAGATGATTTCGCCTTCCTGCAACTGGTCGTCGCGGTCGCGCTCATTATAGCGGGCTATCCTCTTGTATGAGATGTCAATCTCCTCACCAATAGACTTGAAGGTGTCGCCACGACGGGCATAGAGGAAATAGTTCTTGTTGTAAATCTTAATGGGATGCAACTGTTGGCCGTTGCTGCCTTGGCTGCGCTGATGGTCGGCCATAAATCGGTCGTAGCCCTTGGCCTTGTCATACTCATAGAGCCTGTAGAGCTGTATCAGCTCAATGAGCTTGGCGGCATACTGCGGATTGGTAGCATAGCCAGCGGCCTTCAGACCACGTGCCCATCCTTTATAGTCGGTAATGTCTAACGAGAAGAGGCTGCGGTAGCGCTGACTTGAAGCCAAAAACCGCGAATGGTCCTCGAAGGAGTCGAAAGCCGAGCTGTAAGCGCGGAAGCACTCGTTGCGGGCGTCATCGTCCTTATAGACTTTGCGCCCGGTCCAACCGTGACACTTGATGCCGAAATGGTTATTGGAGTTGATCGTCAGCCAACTCTGCCCTGCCACACTCTCAAAAATGCCTTGGGCCAGGGTGATGGAAGCTGGAATCTTCCAGCGCTTCATCTGCTCGATGGCAACGTCCTTATACTGGTCGATATACTGCTGGTAGCGCGAGTTCCACTTCATCTGGGCTGATGAGGTGAGCGACAAAAGCAGAAATAGCGAAAACAATCCTTTACGCATAAAAATAACGACTTATTCAAATGATAACTTGGCCAGCCGCTGGCGGAGCTGGTCGGCCTCTGACTTGCGGATAGCCAGCTTGATTTCGCAGGTGTTGTCGTAGGTCTGGCTGACAATGCGCGGCGACATCTCCTTGACAACACGCATCACATCGTTCATCATCGGGTAGGCAAACTGGTAACTAATGACTTCCTCCACCTGTCGCGTATCTATCGCGCAATGGGCAATGGCGTCGGCAGCAGCCTCACGGTAAGCCACGATAAGACCGCTGGTGCCGAGGTTGACACCGCCGTAATAGCGGACGACGACAATGAGGATGTTCGTCAGTTCAGCAGCATTAATCTGTCCGAGAATGGGTTTGCCGGCCGTCGACGAAGGCTCGCCGTCGTCGTTGGCGCGAAAGTTCTTCCGCTCAGGGCCTAACATATAAGCATAGCACACGTGGCGGGCATCATAATATTTCTTACGATAACCGTCCAACAGTGTCTTCACCTCGTCGACAGCTTCAACGTGGTGGGCAAAGGCGAGGAATTTACTACGCTTCTCGGTGTAGTATCCCTCGCCTGTTCCTGCTATGGTCTTATATTCGTCGGTCACGACAATTTATGGATTACAAGTCCTGAGCGCAGTTTCGGCTCAAACCATGTAGCCTTCGGCGGCATAATCTTTCCGCTGTCGGCAATGTCCATTATCTGCTGCATCGACACAGGATAGAGCGCCAGAGCGGCACGCATCTCGCCGCTGTCTACACGGCGCTTCAGTTCGCCGAGCCCCCTGAGGCCGCCGACAAAGTCAATGCGCTGCGAAGAGCGCAGGTCGCCGATGTTCAGAATCTGGTCAAGTATCAAGCGGCTGGAGATGTCGACGTCGAGCACGCCGATGGGGTCGCTATTGTCGTAGGTTCCCTCCTTAGCCATGAGGCTGTACCAATGGCCGTCGAGATAGAGCGAGAACTCATGCAGCTGCTGGGGCTTATAGAGCGCAGTACCCTTGTCCTCGACGATAAAGTTCTGCTGAAGCTTTTCTATGAATTGCTCTGACGTTAAGCCGTTTAAGTCCTTCACAACACGGTTGTAGTCGAGAATGGTCAGCTGGCTGGCCTGGAAGCAGACGGCCATGAAGAAGTTGTACTCCTCGTCGCCACGATGGTTGGGGTTCTGCTTCTGCTTCTCCGCACCTACGAGGGCCGCAGCAGCCGAACGGTGATGACCGTCGGCAATGTACATCGACGGCATTTTTTGAAACTCGTCGGTGATGGTCTGCATATCTTGGGCATCGCTGATGATCCAGAACTGATGGCGGAATCCGTCTATCGGCGCTACGAAGTCATACTCTGGTTCTGTCTTTGCGTAGCGCATGATGAGGGCGTCGAGAACCTGGTTGTCGGGATAGGCAAAAAACACCGGCTCTACGTTGGCATTGTTCACGCGGACGTGCTTCATGCGGTCTTCCTCCTTGTCGCGACGAGTCAGTTCGTGCTTCTTGATGTTACCCTTCATGTAGTCGTCGGTGTGGGCACAGAGCACTAGTCCGTACTGCGTCTTGCCCCCCATCGTCTGGGCATAGATGTAATAATGCTCCTCGGCATCCTGTACCAGCCAGCCCTTGTCCTGGAACTTCTGGAAGTTCTCGGCGGCCTTTTCGTAGACGCGTGGGTCATATTCTGACGTTCCTACGGGGAAGTCAATCTCGGGTTTGATAATGTGGTAGAGACTTTTCTCATTGTCGCCAGCTTCTGCGCGAGCCTCTTCGCTGTCAAGCACGTCGTAGGGGCGGCTCTCAACCTGCTCCACAAGTTCTTTTGGTGGGCGAACACCCTTAAATGGTTTGATAATCATGGCTTATAGGAATTCCTTAATCTTTTCAATCATCTCCTGATACTCGGCATCTGTCAGGTAGACCTTGCCGGGATTCATCTGGAACGTGCCGCCGTAGTCGGGACCGTCGACGTATTTCGGTGCCAAGTGGAAGTGCAGGTGCGACAGCTTGTCGCTGTAGGCGCCGTAGTTAATCTTCTCGGGGTTGAAGGCCTTCTGCATGGCACGGGTCACGCAGGCCACGTCGGCCATAAAGGCGTTACGGTCGTCGTCTGACAGTTCGTTGAGGTCGTTCACATGGTCCTTGTAGGCAACGAGGCAACGACCGCGATAGGTCTGTTCTTTAAATAGGAACGCGCGCGAAACAGAGAGTTCGCAAATCTCAATCATCAGATCCTTAAGCGTCTGATTGTTTGTGCAGTAAAGGCACTGTTGGGGGTCGCTATGCATAGTCTTCTTGGTTTAAATGAATATTATCGGGTGAGTTGCATTTCAAATGCAGTGCAAAGGTACGAAGAAATATTGAGCCTTGCAAATTTATTGCCCCAAAAAGCACGCAAAAAGCATGCGCCCTCCGTCTAATTACAAATGTCTTTCCCTGTTGTCCTCTCAAAAAAACTCGCGATTATTCCTAAATTTTTCACGTCCATCCGCAAATTTTTCGCGCTGTGTAACACACGTGATTTCTAACTACTGTTACACACGGACGATTCTTCTAATTCCGTTAGAAGACGAACAGTATTGACTCGTAGAACTGCATCAGCACAACATAGACGATAAACAAGGGGGCACAGTGTGCAATGCCCACCGACATGGCGTCGAAGACGTCGGTGGCTGAGGTGAAATGCCCAGACATACGGCCATAGACGACCGAAATGAGCATGACCCCGAAAGCAATCATAGGAATGACAGCCCGGCTGAAAGGTGACGACAGCAAACGACCTGTAGCGGAAAGAAGAACAGCATGAGGAACGACTGTCAGCGCAGCGATGACAACAAGGTATGCGAGCAGCGTAAAAATAACCATACGCTTGGCGGTTTTCTCTCTGTATGTACAGGACGGATGAAGCAGTCCACAGCGCCAGAAAGCCCCACCAGCCATTGCCAGCAGAAGCAGCCAAACAAGCTGGGCTGAGGCAAGTACAGAGGCAAACTGGCCGAAGAACCAACGTATGCCTTCAGACGACAGCAATGAACGCACACCCCCCACCATCATAGCCGACAAGAGCCAAGACAGGAGTACTAAAAGCAACTCTGCCAGCACCATACTGATGGTAAAAGCGACGAGCATCTGCTTAATCTTCATCAGCTTCCAAGTTTTCGATGTCGAGAATCTGTAGTTCCAGGGCTCTGACGACGAGTCGGGTGGCATTGACGCCCGAAGTGCCTTCCGGGAAGAGTTTCTTCATCAGCTCCACCTGACGTTTCTCCAAGCTCTTGACGCCAAACGGCATACCACGCAGTCCGGTAATCTGCTCCTTGGTATAGCCGAGAGCCAGATGGCGCAGGAAACGCTCGTCGTACTCGTCAATCTCGTAGTTGATAAGTGCCTCCTGCTTAGCTAACTGGGCACCAACGGCACGTTTGAAACGCTCAACAATCTTGCGCAGAATGGGTTCGTTGAACACCAGCTGCTTGCCGTCCATCACGGCCTGCACATCGTGACGCGTCAGCAGTTCACCCGTTTTCAGGATAATGCCGTCGGCACCGGCGTCGAGAACGTCGACCCAGAGTTTCTCGTTGAGTATCTCGCCAGTGAAGATAAGCACCTTGACACCGGGGTGCATCTCCTTTGTAGAGCGACACAGTTCGACGCCGATGGTGGTGGAACCGCCCAGTCCGAGGTCGAGCAGTACGAGGTCTGGCAGTTGCTGTTTTAATACGCGCCAATACTCTATCTCATTGGTCGCCGTCCCGATGACTTCGGCCTCGGGGATGTCGGTACGGATGATGCCTAACGTACCCTTCAGTTCCAGGGGTACGTCCTCAACTATGATTACTTTGAAGTTTTCCATAAGCTGGTAATATAATGATGATGTTTGTGATGTTATCGTGTTGTTCCTCGCGGATGCTACAGGCGCGACGATTGGTAGCTTCGCCGTGGTCGCGTACAATCTGGCGGATGATATACGAGGTGTAAGTAGTGGTGGGCGAAGTGAGTGATATGGTGTACTGGACGTACATGTCGCTGAGTTTCCCGGCTTTGACGTCAGTGGACTTGAGTAGTTCGAAGACATAGCGCAGCAGGTTCTCGTCGCCAAGCACAGTCTCGCCGTAGAAGGTGCAGGGTTTCAGGTGCAGTTTGACACGCTCTACCTGAGCCATAGCCTGCTGGCTCAGCAGGTTATAGAGTTCGCGATAGTAGTCGACCACCTCCTTAGCCGACTCCATATCGTTCTGTTCGATGAGCTGGCGGATGCGTGAGGGGTAGTACATCGTCTCGTGCTTCAGGGTAGACAGACAGTTGTCGAGCACAGCGTTCGACACGTGGAGGTTGGCCAGTTCGAGGTCGGCGCGCCGCTGCTCATCGTCTAAAAGGATGAGGTCGTCACGACTGGTGCGTTCGGCCTTGAAACGGGCGTTGAATCGCGGTCGCAGATAGTAGAAATACCAGACTGGCAAGACGGCCAGCAAAGCCATCAGCAAGAGTACGACGGCTATGGTGCGGTTCTCCTTGGTCTGCTGCATCGTCCGGCAGTAGTCGGCCAGTGTGGCATCGGCCGATAGTTCCTTATAGAGCTGGTTATAGGCACGGTTGTTATACTGATAGAGTGACCACTGGTGTAGCGCCAATGCCGCCACAGCCGTCTCGTTGCGGATGTCTAGAATCATATTATAGTTCGTCTGCACGGAGTCACGCAGCCATTGTATCTCGGGCGGTGTCACGGCATCGTCAGCAGCCACCGTCAGCAAGGCTTTCCCATGAGGATGCTGCTTCAGATAGTGCTCGTTCAGGCAGCGGCAGCAGGAGTCGGCAAAGAGCAACGTCCGCTCGTAGTTGCCATTGATGTTTGAAAAGTATGCCGAGTCGGAATAGACAGCAGCCCTGTTGAGCGGCTGGGCCATAAGGCTTATTGGCCTCATAAGGCTCATAAGCACTATTAGCACTGTTAGCCCCATCAGTCTGCCAAGCGGCAGTCGGAAGAAGAAGCGGCTCCCCCTACCCTGCTGGCTCTCGGCCTGCAGTGTGCAGACGCTGAAGAGCTGACTCATCTTGCGATACTTCTCGATGATGCCCTTGCAGTTCAGCAGGCCAAAGCCGTGGGTCGTCAGTTGGTGGTCGAAGACGTGCGACAGCTGCTCCTCGTCCATACCGCAGCCAGTGTCGCTGACAGACACCTCTACATAGTCCTTGGTCTCTGTGGCGCTGATGCTCACCTGCCCTTCGGTGGTAAACTTTCGGGCGTTGTCGGCAAGGGTGTTTAGCATAAACAGCGTCAGTATGCGGTCGGCTTTAACAACAGCCTGCGTAGGTTCAACGTGTAGCGTAATGCCTTTCATCTGGAAGCTCTTCTGACTGCGAGCCATCATGTCGAACAACGGTTGGAGGGGGAAGCTCTCGATATGCAGGTTCAACCGCCCTTGACGCAGCTGTATCCATTGTGTCAGCAGCTCGTTGTCGGCCTCTATTTTCTCCGTCAGTTCCCGGACATACTCCTTGTCATTCTGGCGGTTGATGGCGTAGACCATACGGTCGATGAGTGGCAGCAGACTGTTGACCAACGAGATTTTGGCTCGCTGTTCAGCATGACGCCGTTCTCCTTCATCAATATGGCGGTGACTGACGGCCAGCTGTTCGCGGCGTTCCTCAAGTTCGTCAGCTAAAGGATTCTCTGTCGGACGACGGCGGTTAAGCCAGCGGAAAAGCCACAACAGAAAAACCAACAACAGGATAGCACCGACAGTAGCCATCAGAATCCAGTCCAGTTGCGTCACAGAACGGCTCAGCTGTCCAGCACGTGCCTCTAACTGACGATCCTGACGCGTCTGCTCGTGAAGGTCAAGATAGAGGTTGCGATAATGGTCACTGCTCGCTTTGTCGTCGATGGCTGCGTAGGCTACGCTAAGTCGCTCGTAGATGCTGGCCACGAGGTCGGGAGCCTGGAAGATGACCGTATCGGCAAGCGCCTGCTCTAAGTAGTAGAGCGTGGCTTCATCATTGCCCATGACCCGATGACAGGAGGCCAGCGTACGATAGGCGCCAGCTATCTGGTAGACGTCGCCGTATTCCTCGAACAGCTGCAGTGAACGCTCTGCCAGGCTGATGGCCAGTTCATTGTAATCGGTGAGTCCCTCGGGATTGACCATCGCAAGCCCGCGGTCGAAAAGCTCGTCGCTGGGTGCTGCCGATGTCAGGTGCTCAGCAATGGCCTCAAGGGCATTGGCCACAAAGTAGGGATAGTTGTCGCGCTTGGCAATCTGGTAGCATCGCAGCAGGTAATCCATCTCCTGCTGGTAGATTTCGTCAGCCGTTCCCCTGGTGAGTATGCCTCCGGCACCGATGTTGTAAAGATAGTTTAGGAACTGGGCCGTGTCGAGTTTCACCTCATCGGCATCGATGGCCATCAAGGCTTCAACCGACTGCTGGCTGAGTCCCACATAATAATAATAGGTGGAAGTGACGATGGCCAGTTCGGTCTCGCCATAGAGCAGCCGTTTCTGCTGCCGGCTGTTTAGCAGGTCGCGCTCCTCGTTGATGCGCTTGAGGCAGTTCAGGGCCTGCTCCCGGTAGTCGTAGAAATCTTTGTTGCGCGAGCGTCGCTGACAGAGTCTCATCTGCTGGACGTAGCAGACGAGCAGTTCCAGCTGGTTGTCGGTTCGTTCCGGAATCTTGTTAAGTATGTACTCTGCAGTGTCATACTCCATCTTGGCAATATAGCGGAACGCCATATTGTTACGCTGCTCCGCCTCGCCGTCGTCGTAGTGGATGGTCATGATGCCCATGACAGGGTGGTTTTGTTCCTGCACATAGTAGTCTACGGAGTCGAGGCTTCGATAGTGCTGAGCATAAGCGAGGCTGTTCAGTTTGTCAATCCGCTGCTGGTTCGGACGGTTGCAAGCTGAGAAAAGAAAAAGGCTCAATGCAGCAATAAGCCACATTGAGCCTTTGTGAATTGTATTGTTATGCGCGAGCCTTGGCCACATAACCGAGTGCCTCCTTGCACTTGTCGGTCACATACTGCCAGTCACCAGCTTTCACCTTGTCTGAGGGGAACAACTTCGAACCCATGCCGACACAGAAGACGCCAGCCTTGAACCACGACTTCAAGTTCTCCTCCTCAGGAGCCACACCGCCAGTCACCATAATCTTCGACCAGGGCATGGGAGCCTTCAACCCCTTGACCATGTTCGGTCCGACGACGTCGCCGGGGAACACCTTCGTGAGGTCGCAACCCAGCTCCTGAGCCTTACCAATCTCTGAGACGGTCATGCAGCCGGGGCAGTAAGGCACCAGCCGGCGATTGCAGACAGGAGCAATGTCGGGGTTAAAGAGCGGTCCGACAACGAAGCAGGCACCCAACTGCAGATACATTGCAGCTGTGGGAGCGTCAACAACGCTGCCGATGCCCAGTGCCAGCTCGGGGCACTCCTTGTCGGCCCACTTTACCAGTTCGCCAAACACCTCCTGGGCGAAGTCACCACGGTTAGTAAACTCAAAGGCACGTACACCACCTTCGTAGCAAGCCTTCACTACATTCTTACAAGTCTCAAGATCCTTGTTATAGAAAACGGGAACCATACCCGTGTCGCCAATCTTCTTCAGAACGGCTATCTTATCAAACTTTGCCACCTTATTAATATTTACGGATTAACGATTTACGGATTTATTAGCGCTGTACGCGACCATTGGCATTGCCACCAGCCAGTGATTCTACTTCGTCAACACTTACCAGGTTGAAGTCGCCATTGATGGTGTGCTTCAGAGCCGATGCTGCGACAGCAAACTCCAGAGCCTCGCCCTGAGTCTTCTTGGTCAGCAGACCATGAATCAGACCACCCGAGAACGAGTCGCCGCCACCCACACGGTCGATGATGGGGTTAATCTCGTAACGCTTCGACTGATAGAACTCCTTACCGTCATAGATGAGGGCCTTCCAACCGTTGAAAGTAGCGCTGTACGACTCACGGAGCGTAGAGACAACATACTTGAAGCCGAACTCCTCGCGCATCTGCTTGAAGATGCCCTCATAGCCGGCGGCGTCAGTCTGACCTCCCTCAACATCAGCGTCGGGCTTGAAACCTAAGCAAAGCTCAGCGTCCTCCTCGTTGCCAATGCAGACGTCGACATACTGCATCAAGGGGCGCATGATGCTGATAGCCTTCTCAGAAGTCCACAGCTTCTTACGGAAGTTCAGGTCGACGGAAACGGTGACACCATGACGCTTGGCAGCCTCACAAGCCAACTTTGTCAGTTCGGCAGCCTTGTCGCTGATGGCTGGCGTGATGCCCGACCAGTGGAACCACTGTGCGCCTTCCATAATAGCATCGAAGTCGAAGTCTGAAGGATCGGCCTCGGCGATAGAAGAATAAGCACGATCGTAAATCACCTTCGAGGGGCGCATCGAAGCACCAGTCTCTGCATAATAGAGTCCTACGCGATTACCGCCACGGGCGATGAACTGCGTGTTCACACCATAGCGACGCAGAGCATTCACGGCAATCTGACCAATCTCATGCTTCGGGAGTTTCGATACGAAATAAGCCTCATGACCATAATTGGCTACTGAGATGGCTACATTAGCTTCGCCACCACCAGGGATGATGCGAAATGATTCACTCTGGATGAAACGGTCGTTTCCCTGCGGGGAGAGGCGGAGCATAATCTCGCCCAATGTTACGATTTTTGCCATTTGTTTTTTGCTTTTGTTTTATAGATTAATTATTTTTCTGTTTCCGACGACAAAGATACGACGTTTTTTTGAAACCACCAAAAAAAAAGACGGAAATTTTCCGTAACCGATTTCGAAAAAAAAGTTGCGAAATGAAATCAATATCAAAATTTATTTTGTATCTTTGCACCTTGAAACAAATATACGTATCGATGGCAAAAGAAAATATAAGGATCAAAGATATTGCCGAACGGGCTGGCGTCTCGGTTGGTACGGTCGATCGTGTACTGCACAACCGTCCCAACGTATCGAAGAAAGCTTTGGATAAAGTCAACAAAGCTTTAGAGGAGATGGACTACAAGCCAAACATGTATGCTTCGGCTCTTGCCTATAACAAAAGCTACACCTTCTACTGCCTACTGCCAAAGCACGAGTCGGAGGCATATTGGGAGGAAATAGAAGAGGGCTGTGTTGCCGCCTGTGAACATCGACGTGACTTTGGCATTTCGGTAGAATTTATATATTATAATAGGTTCGACCTGAAAACCTTCGAGAAAGCTACTGCTGACTGTATGAAGCAGAAGCCCGACGGTGTCATCATTGTGCCGTCTAAACTGGAATCGACACGCCAGTTCACCGACCAGCTGCACGACCACCAGACACCATTCATCCTGCTTGACTCCTATATGCCAGACCTCCGTCCACTATCGTTCTACGGACAAGACTCTTTCCAAAGCGGCTATTTTGCTGCTCGTATGTTGATGCTCATAGCGTCGAAAGAGAAAGAGATTATGCTGATGAAACAGATGCGCGACGGCAATGTGGCATCGAAGCAGCAAGAGAACCGCGAAACAGGATTCCGTCATTATATGCGCGACCACTTCCCCGACATCAAGATTACAGAGGTCAACCTCTCATTGGACGAGAAACCAGAGAATTACAACAAGATACTCGAGGAATTCTTCAAGAAGCATCCGCAGGTTCATCATTGTATCACATTCAACTCAAAAGCTCACATCGTGGGCGAGTTCCTGCTGCACACCAACCGCCGCGACATTCAGATCATGGGTTACGACATGGTGCCAAAGAACGAACTATGCGTCAAGGAAGGCAGCATTTCATTTCTCATTGCCCAGCACGCCTATCGTCAAGGGTACTCTTGCATAGAGTCACTTTTCGAGGCTATCGTCTTAAAGAAGAAGGTGAACCCCGTCAACTATATGCCCATAGAGCTGCTGACGCGCGAGAATGTGGATTTCTACCGCCGTACTTTCAAAGGATAAACAGATTACTAAAACAAATACAGATTTTTTATGCAAGCTACATTCCTAAAAATTAACCCTGCAGACTCAGTCGTAGTCTGTTTAGTAGAAAAGAAAAAAGGCGAAATCATCAGCGTCGACGGTCAGGACATCGTCCTCAATCAGGACACGCCCGCTGGCCATAAGGTACTAATCAAAGATGTTCAGGAGGGTGACAACATCATCAAATACGGCTACCCTATCGGTCATGCCCGTCAGGCCATGAAGGCAGGCGACTGGGTGAACGAAAACAACCTGAAGACCAACCTCAGCGGTACGCTGGAATACAAGTACGAACCTGTCAACGAAGAACTTAGCATACCCAACGAGAATCGTACGTTCAAAGCCTACAAGCGTGCTAATGGCGACGTCGGCGTGCGCAACGAAATATGGATTGTGCCTACCGTCGGCTGTGTGAATGGCATCGCTGAACGCCTGGCTACACAACTTCGCAAGGAAACAGGCTGTGAGGGTATTGACAGCATCTACGCATGGCATCATAACTACGGCTGTTCGCAACTTTCCGGCGACCACGAGAACACCCGAAAGGTGCTGCGCGACATCTGCCTGCATCCCAATGCCGGTGGCGTGCTGGTACTGAGCCTCGGTTGCGAGAACAATCAGCCCGACGAATTTATGGCAATGCTGGGCGATTACGACAAGTCGCGCATCCGTCTGCTCGTCACACAGAAGGTTGACGGCGACGAGGTAGAGGCAGGCATGCAAGTGCTGCGCGAACTATACAGCATCGCCAAGAACGACGAGCGCGAAGAAGTACCCGTTTCCAAACTGCGCGTAGGCCTGAAGTGTGGCGGGTCCGACGGATTCAGCGGCATTACAGCCAATCCGCTCGTCGGAGAGTTCAGCGACTGGCTGGTGGCTCAGGGCGGCACATCGGTACTGACGGAGGTGCCCGAGATGTTTGGGGCAGAGACAATCCTTATGAACCGCTGCCGCAATGAACAGCTGTTCCAGCAGACCGTCTCGATGATTAATAACTTCAAGGAGTATTTCCTCTCACACGGCGAACCCGTCGGCGAGAACCCCTCACCAGGCAACAAGGCTGGCGGCATCTCAACGCTCGAAGACAAAGCACTCGGTTGCACACAGAAGTGCGGTAAGGCTCCAGTCAGTGGCGTGATGGAATATGGCGACCGTTTGCAGAACACCGGTCTGAACTTGCTTTCAGCCCCAGGCAACGACCTCGTGGCTGCCACAGCCCTTGCGTCGTGCGGCTGTCATCTCGTGCTCTTTACAACCGGTCGCGGCACTCCTTTCGGTACTTTTGTACCCACAATGAAGATAGCGACCAACCCCACTCTGGCAGCACGCAAGCCAAACTGGGTGGACTTCTCAGCCGGACAGCTTGTCGAAGGGCGCACAATGAAGGAACTTGTCCCCGAGTTTATCGACAAGGTGCTGAGTGTTGCCAGCGGAGAGAAAGCCCGCAACGAGGAGAACGACTACCGCGAAATATCCATCTTCAAAAATGGTGTTACGCTATAGGCATGCAAACCATTACGGGGAATTTAACATAATACAAGACCAATAAATTTGGTGGTTCAGATAAATAGTACTATCTTTGCAATCGAAATTAAAAAAACAAACATCTAAAACAAATAAAAGCTTATGAAACCATTAAACAAGCAATTTGCGCCGAAAAGCGTGATGCCCGAAAAAGTGATTCAGTTTGGCGAAGGTAACTTCCTCCGCGCATTCGTTGATTGGATTATCTGGAACATGGATCAGAAAACCGACTTCAACGGTTCCGTTGTTGTCGTACAGCCTATTGAGAAAGGTATGGTTGACTGGCTCAATGCTCAGGACTGTCTCTATCATGTAAACCTGCAGGGACGTGAGAACGGCAAAGCTGTGAACACCTTAGAGCGCATCGACGTCATCAGCCGTGCACTGAACCCCTATACGCAGAACGCGGCCTTCATGGCATTGGCCGACCAGCCCGAGATTCGTTTCGTCATCTCAAACACCACAGAGGCCGGTATCGCTTTTGATCCCGCCTGCAAATTGGAGGACGCTCCAGCAAGCAGCTATCCTGGCAAGCTCGTACAGCTGCTCTATCGCCGCTATCAGACTTTTAACGGCGACCCAACAAAGGGCTTGATCATCTTCCCCTGCGAACTTATCTTCCTGAACGGCCACGTGCTGAAGGACTGCATTGAGAAGTACATTGAACTGTGGCAGTTGCCCGAAGGCTTTAAGAAGTGGTTCGAGGAGTCTTGCGGCGTTTATGCTACGCTGGTAGACCGCATCGTTCCCGGATTCCCCCGCAACGAGATCAAGCAGATTCAGGAGAAGATATGCTATCGCGACAACCTCGTCGTTCAGGCCGAGAACTTCCACCTCTGGGTTATCGAGGCTCCGAAGGAAGTGGCTGCCGAGTTCCCCGCTGACAAAGCTGGGCTGCACGTGCTGTTCGTTCCCTCTGAAGAGCCTTACCACAAGCGCAAGGTGACGCTGCTCAACGGCCCTCACACCGTGCTGAGTCCTGTTGCTTTCCTCAGTGGTGTAAACATCGTTCGCGACGCTTGCAACCACGAGATCATCTCGAAGTACATCCACAAGGTGCAGTTTGAGGAACTTATGCAGACGCTTGACCTGCCGATGGAGGAACTCGAGAAATTCGCCGGCGACGTGCTGGAACGCTTCGATAACCCGTTTGTCGACCATCAGGTAACCTCTATCATGCTGAACTCGTTCCCGAAGTTCCAGGCTCGTGACCTGCCCGGCGTAAAGACCTATCTCGAGCGCAAGGGCGAACTGCCTAAGGGTCTCGTCTTCGGTCTGGCAGCTATCATTACCTACTACAAGGGCGGTAAGCGTGCCGACGGCGTAGACATCGTTCCCAACGACGACCAGAAGATTATGGATCTGCTGAAGGAGCTATGGGCTACTGGCGACACGCAGAAAGTGGCCGACGGCGTCCTCGGGGCTGAGTTCATCTGGCAGGAAGACCTCAATAAGATTCAGGGGCTTAACGCTATGGTCAAGATGTTCCTCGACCTCATCCAGCAGAAGGGTATGCTCGAGGCCGTCAAGACAATTCTGTAGATTTCACATCATTGAATCCTGAGAATTCTTGAACGATTATATTGAGATAAAAGGAGCGCGCGTCAACAATCTTAAGAATGTTGACGTGCGTATTCCAAGAAACAAGTTCGTGGTGATTGCCGGAGTCAGTGGCTCCGGCAAATCATCTTTGGCCTTCGATACGCTCTATGCTGAGGGTCAGCGCCGTTACGTTGAAAGCCTTTCGAGCTACGCCCGTCAGTTCTTGGGGCGTATGAACAAGCCCGAATGTGATTTTATTCGCGGCATCCCGCCTGCTATTGCTATCGAGCAAAAAGTCATCTCGCGCAATCCGCGAAGCACAGTAGGCACGTCCACTGAGATTTATGAATACCTACGTCTGCTCTTTGCGCGTATCGGACGGACCTACTCCCCCATCAGTGGCGAGGAAGTAAAAAAACACTCTACAGAGGACGTCGTTCAGCAGGTGTTAGCTTTCCAGCCCGGCACACGCTTTGTTATAATGGTTCCCGTGCACGTGACAGAAGGACGCACGCTGGAACAGCAGTTGAAAGCATATGTGCTTGAAGGCTATGCGCGCATCTATGTAGAGAATGACTATGTGCGCATCGACGACTATCTGGAGAATGCGACACACGATGATGCCGATATTTACCTCGTTATCGACCGTTTGTCGGTCGACGGAAGCAAAGACTCCATCGCCCGGTTGGTAGACTCTGCTGAGACAGCTTTCTACGAGGGTCATGGCGAGCTGCGCTTGATGGTTCACCCTTCAGGTATCACCTACGATTTTTCCACGCGCTATGAGGCTGATGGCCTCACATTCGAAGAGCCTACAGACCAGCTATTCTCTTTCAATTCACCTATTGGAGCCTGCGAAGAGTGTCAAGGTTTCGGCAAAGTGATTGGTATCGATGAGCGATTGGTCATTCCCAATACCACGTTGTCTGTCTATGATGGTTGTGTAGTATGCTGGCACGGGGAAAAGATGAAAGAATGGCAGCAATGGTTTATCCGCCACGCGCAGAAGGACGACTTCCCGATATTCGAGCCATATATGAATCTGACCCAACGGCAGAAGGATCAGTTGTGGCACGGTTTACCGTCAGACAAGGGAGCCAAAGAGAAGCCTTGCATTGACAAGTTCTTTGAAATGGTTCAAGAGAACCAATATAAGATACAGTATCGCGTGATGATGGCACGCTATCGCGGCAAGACCACCTGTCCAAAGTGTCACGGCACTCGTCTGAAGCAAGAGGCAGAATATGTCAAGATTGACGGGCGCAGTATTACCGATTTGGTACAGATGCCAATATCAAGGCTGAAGCAATGGTTCGACGGCTTGAAGCTTAACGCGCATGATGCTGAGATCGGCAAACGTCTGTTGACAGAGATAACGTCACGTCTGCAATTCCTTCTGGACGTGGGACTTGGCTATCTTACCCTCAACCGTTTGTCTAACACGCTTAGCGGTGGAGAAAGTCAACGCATCAACCTTTGCACATCACTTGGTTCGTCACTTGTAGGCTCACTCTACATTCTCGACGAACCCAGCATAGGTTTACATTCACGCGACACGAACCGACTTATCAAAGTATTGCGCGAGCTGCAAGCATTAGGCAACACGGTAGTGGTTGTTGAGCATGATGAGGAAATCATTCGAGCCGCCGACTACTTGATTGACGTCGGCCCTGACGCAGGACGTCTTGGCGGCGAGATTGTGTACGAAGGTTCACCAGCTGTCAGTACCAGTAAGGACTCACGCAGTTATACGGTCCGTTACCTATGCGGCGAAGATCAGATTCCCATACCAAAGAACCGTCGCCCGTGGAACCGCTATATCGGCATCAAGGGTGCTCGTATGAATAATCTTCGTGGCATCAACGTGACAATTCCCCTGAACGTCATGACTGTCGTCACCGGCGTTTCTGGCAGCGGCAAGTCAAGTCTCATCAAAGGCATCCTCTACCCTGCCCTGAAGCGACATATTGGAGAAGTCTTCGATGCACCGGGTGAATACTTGGGACTTACAGGCGATATTGACGCCATCAAGCATATCGAGTTCGTTGACCAGAACCCCATCGGTAAGTCTACTCGTTCGAATCCTGCGACTTACGTCAAAGCTTACGACGCCATTCGCGACCTCTATGCCGACCAGCCACTAAGCCAGCAGATGGGTTTTAAAAGCCAGTATTTCTCATTCAATGCCGACGGAGGTCGCTGCGACGAATGCAAAGGCGCAGGAACCATTACCGTTGAGATGCAGTTTATGGCCGATCTTGTGTTAGAATGCGAAGCCTGTCATGGGCATCGTTTCAAGCAAGATATTCTTGACGTGCGTTATAAAGGCAAAAACATTGACGACGTGTTAAACATGACAGTCACGGAGGCTATCGAGTTTTTTGATGGTCACAAAACAATCGTCAACCGCTTGAAGCCCCTAAAGGACGTCGGATTGGGCTATATCAAACTCGGACAGAACTCAAGTTCGCTATCTGGTGGCGAGAACCAGCGTGTAAAACTTGCCTATTTCATAGGCCAAGAACGCCAAGAGCCTACCTTATTTATTTTTGACGAGCCTACCACAGGTTTGCATTTTCACGACATTAGCCGTTTGTTGAAGTCAATGGACGCTCTTGTAGAACGAGGTCACAGCATCGTTGTTATTGAGCATAACCTCGAAGTGGTGAAATGTGCTGATTATGTCATTGATCTTGGCCCTGAAGGTGGTGATCGCGGAGGAGCACTTGTCGTTGCAGGCACCCCCGAGGAAGTAGCCCAATGCAAGGAGAGTATCACAGGTTTTTACTTGAAAGAAAAACTATAAAAATTGTTAATTTTAGAACAACGTATTGTATTTTTTATTAACTTTGCATCGCTTTAATAGGCAATATGCGTATATTAGCTTGATTATCAAGCGTTTAAGTAGAAAGAAGGGTAATAATAGAATGAGACAACTTAAGATTCAGAAGAGCATCACCAACCGTTCGAGTGAGGCTTTGGACAAGTATCTGGTAGAAATTGGTCGTGCGCCACTGATTAGCATTGACGAAGAGATTGAATTGGCACAGAAGATTCGTAAGGGAGGCCCCGAGGGCGAACGTGCCAAGGACAAGCTTGTGACCGCCAATCTGCGATTCGTGGTTTCCGTTGCCAAGCAATACCAGCACCAGGGCTTAACATTGACCGACCTCATTGACGAGGGAAACATCGGCCTTATCAAGGCTGCCCAGAAGTTTGATGAGACCCGCGGTTTCAAATTCATCTCCTATGCCGTATGGTGGATTCGTCAGTCTATACTTCAAGCTATTGCTGAGCAGAGCCGTATTGTTCGCCTGCCTCTGAATCAAGTTGGTTCGCTCAACAAAATCAATCACGAAATCAACAAGTTTGAGCAGGAGAACCAGCGTCATCCTTCCGTCCAAGAGTTGGCAGAGGCTACTGATATTGACGAAGAAAAGATTGGCCAGTCCATGCAGGCCGACAGTCATCATGTCAGTATCGACGCTCCTTTTCAGGATGGTGAAGACAATTGTATGCTCGATGTCATGGCCTCTGGCGACGACTCACGTACCGACCGACAGGTCGACCATGAGTCAATGGCTCAGGAGTTGAATACAGTGTTGAACAAGGTACTGAAGGAGCGCGAGATCACCATTATCCGCGAGTGCTTTGGCATTGGTTGCCACGAGAAGGGACTTGAGGAGATTGGCGACCAGCTGGGATTGACGCGTGAGCGTGTGCGCCAGATACGTGAGAAGAGCATTGCCAAATTGCGCGATTCGGGTAATGCAAAAATTCTGATGAAGTATTTAGGCTGAAAATTTTGTCACCTCAACATAATTTTGTAATTTTGCCGTCGTGAAACGCCATCTGTTGGTAACGATATTACTGCTGGGCATACTCACAAGTATGCCCAGCAGTGTTTTTTCGAGAGAACAAGCCGACTCCGTTGTGTTGGAGCGGTTGTTTTCTTATAGGAAGAACTATACCCCAGGCACTGTGAAATCCCATGTTACCAATGTTTATATAAAGCGTAACTTCAACGTCTGGCGTCGCAACGTAGCCCTTTGGCTCATTCCGTCCATGTACTCTATTGCCGAGGGCGAGCGTTCATATCTTTCTGAGACTTATAACAGAGTCAAATTTAACGATTTTCAAGACTATGATCTCAAGCGGCATGTCAGTTTCAGCACCATCCGCCACAACCGCCACACGATGTCCATCACAACGGAGTTTCTCAAGCCCAGTCTCTATAGCACCTGTCTTTACGACGATCATGTTCTGTCACCCTTCAGCCGCAATAACCGCCACTATTACCGCTACCGCATCAGGTACACTGATGGAGACTCCGTCATCATCAACTTCAAGCCCCGTATTCCGAGTAACACCCAATTGGTGTCAGGGCATGCTTGCGTTCAGGAGTCAACAGGCAAGATTATCCGTGCTACCTTCGACGGCGAATACGATATGATGCGTTTTCATACGGAGACGACGCAAGGCGATGCCGATGTAAGTTCACTGTTACCCAAGCACTGCCGTACGCACCTGGTGTTCAAGTTTATAGGCAATCAGGTGTATTTCAACAACGAGGCCGTTTACGATTGTCCGTCGATGCCCGATTCTGTCAATGACGTCTTCGATGCCCAGTTGATGGACTCCATACGCCCTGTTAAGCTGTCAGAGAGTGAGCGCCGCATATTCGACCAATGGGTAGAGCAACACAAACCCGACACCAATGCCGTTGTAGACACCGTGCATCATTTCAACTTTGCAAAGGATGTCCTTCAAGACGCCATCGGCGACAACCTCATCTCGAGTATTCGCTTTGAGTCGTCACGTGCGCGGATGAAGTTGTCGCCCATTCTCGACCCGCAGTACATTAGCTATAGTAGCACCCACGGTTTTGCCTACAAGCTCAAGATGGGTGCCTACTATAACATTGACGACAATCACTTTTTTGAATTTCAGCCTTGGTGCGGCTATAATTTCAAGTACAAGAAATTTTATTTCACACTGCCGTTATATTACAACTATCGCCCCGACCGCAATGGTCAGCTGACCATTATCTACGGTAACGGCAACCGCATCGCCAACGGCAGTATCATCGAAGAGATCAAGCGTGAGCGGGGCGACACCCTGCAGATAGACGAAGACCAGCTCGACTACTTTGAAGACAATTATCTGACCATCAGTAACAACTACATGATTATCAAGGGGCTCGATCTCACTACTGGTTCTACCTACCATCGCCGAGTGCCCTATAAGCCCGAGGTGATGTGGCATTACGGGAAGCCTCAGACCTACAACACGCTTGCTCCGATGATTTCTATCAGGCTGAAACCTTGGCAGTACGGTCCGCTTTTCTCTGTTGACTATGAACGTGCTATCAAGGGATTAGCCGATGCCAATATTGATTACGAGCGCTGGGAGTTCGACGGTTCGTGGAAGATTGACATCAAGCCCCTTCGTAAACTCAACGCCCGCTTCGGCTATGGTTTCTACACCCGAAAGAAATCCAATTATTTTGTGGACTATAATCATTTTCGCGATAACAAGCTGCCTGGCGGCTGGGATGATGACTGGTCGGGCGACTTCCAATTGCTGAACAGCAGCTGGTATAATGAATCGCGTTACTACGCACGCACGCATTTCTCCTATGAGTCACCATTCCTTGTGGGCACCTGGCTGCCGCTCTTGGGACGAATCATCGAGAAGGAGCGCTTGTATTTCAGCGCCCTAAGCATCGACAACACCCGCCCCTACTATGAATTAGGCTACGGCTTTTCCACACGCTTTGTGTCTTTAGGGCTGTTTACGAGCTTCCTTAGTTCAGAATTCCAAAGATTCGACGTTAAATTCACTTTTGAACTTTTCAGACGATGGTGAAATCGCTTACCGTTTACAAGGCATCTGCCGGTAGTGGCAAGACATTTGCCTTAGCCATACAATACATCAAGCTCCTGGTCAAGAATCCGCAAGCTTATCGCAACATCCTCGCCGTCACCTTCACAAACAAGGCGACGGAGGAAATGAAGACCCGCATTCTGAGCCAATTGTACGGCATCTGGAAGATGCAGGATCACCCCGAAGACTATCCCGAGTCGCACCCCTATATGGAACAAATCTGCCAAGCCCTCGACACTACTCCTCAGTTTGTCAGCCAACGGGCAGGTATCGCCCTCAGCCTGCTGCTCCATAACTACAACCACTTCCGGGTGATGACCATCGACACCTTCTTTCAGAGCGTACTGAGGAATCTTGCCCGTGAACTCGACCTGACGGCCAATCTCCGGGTCAGCTTAAACGATTCTCAGATTGAGGAACAAGCCGTCGACGAGCTGATTGATGACTTGCAGACCAGCGACGTGATACTACAATGGATATTGAAGTATATCATGGAAAACATCTCCGACGAGCGCTCGTGGAATGTCATCGGCCAAATAAAGCAATTCGGAAAGACCATCTTCCGGGACTATTACAAGGACATCAGCAGCCAGCTGGACACACAACTTCAGCGAGCAGACTTTTTCGACAACTACACCCGCAAGCTGCGTCAAGTGCGCGACAGCGCCAAAGCGCGTATGCAGAGTTTTGCCGAGCAGTTCTTTGCCACACTTCGTGAAGAGGGGCTGTCCGTTGAAGACTTGGCCAACAAGCGTCGCGGCATAGCCAGCTTCTTCCTGAAGTTGCAAGCCGGCGTCTTCGACGAAAGCATAGAGAACCAGACGGTGGCCAACTGTTTAGGCAATCCCGTGAAGTGGTATACCAAGACCCATCCCCGCCGCCAGCTCATCCACATGCTGGCCGACGGGCAGCTTGGCGACATTCTGCGCTATGCCGTCGAGGAGCGTCCACGCCAATGGCGCCTGTACCAGAGTGCCGTTCTCACCCTGCGCCATCTGAACCAAGTGCGCCTGCTGAGTAGTATCGAGAAGAAGGTGCATTCCATGAACCAAGAAAACAACCGCTTTCTGCTGAGCGATACGCAGAAGTTGCTCAACGTGCTTATCAGCGACAGCGATTCCCCCTTCATCTTCGAGAAAATTGGTACGCAGCTGGACCATATTATGATTGACGAGTTCCAAGACACCTCGACCACCCAATGGAAGAACTTCAGCGTTCTGCTGCAGGAGACCATCAGCCGCCAAGATAGCGAGAATGTCATCGTGGGCGACGTCAAACAGAGCATCTATCGTTGGCGTAGCGGCGACTGGCGCTTACTGAACAACATCGAGCAGCAGTTTTCCCCCGAGGTGCTCCATACGGAGACCCTGAAGACCAACCGACGCTCTGAGCGCCATATCATAGCGTTCAACAACGCATTCTTTACAGAGGCAGCCAGGCTGGAGTATAGTCTGGTAACCGACAATCCTGAAGCCCTACAGCTGCAAAAAGCCTATGCTGACGTCGAGCAACTCATACCCGCCGACAAGCCTGCGTCAGGCTATGTCAGCGTACAGCTGCTGACGGCCGAAGACTATCAGCAGCACACCCTCGAACTACTGTCCGACACCGTTAAGGCACTGTCTGACAGCAACATCCCTCAGAACAGGATAGCCATTCTCGTGCGCACCAACAGCTACATACCCATCATTGCCAACTACTTTGCCGAGCATTGCCCCGACTTCAGCATCGTCAGCGACGAAGCTTTCAGGCTCGATGCCTCGCGGCCTGTAAACATCATCATTGAGACGCTGCGGCTGTTGGCTCATCCTGACGACCCGATGGCACAGGCTTTTCTCGACAAGGCACTGTCAGAGCCTGTCAGTATCGACGAGGCGAAACGCCAGGGGTACTTGTCGCTACCGCTATACGAACTGGTCGAGCAGCTGTTTGCCGACTTCCACCTGGACACCTTCGACGAGCAGAGCGCCTATCTCTGTGCATTCTTCGACCAGCTTAACAGCTACATCACCGAAAATGCTGCCACCATTGACGACTTCCTCAGGGAGTGGGAGGAGTCCATCCGTCAGAAGACCATCCAGAGCGACATCACCGACGGCATACGCATCATCAGCATCCACAAGTCCAAGGGGCTGGAGTACGACCACGTGCTGGTGCCGTTCTGCGACTGGCAGTTGGAGAAGACGGGCAACGTGCTGTGGTGCCGTCCCAACGAGCCGCCATTCAGCGACCTGCCCATTGCTCCTGTCGACTACAGCCAGAAAGGTATGACCGGCACCATCTACGAAGACGACTACCACCACGAGCATCTGCAGAACGTCGTCGACAATCTGAACCTTCTCTATGTGGCTTTCACCAGAGCCCGTCGCAGTCTTTATGTCATTGGCAAGCGCGGGGCAAAGAACTCCCGTTCGGAGATAATCGAACAGACACTCCCCAACATTCCCGGTACGCTTAGCGGCGCTGAGGATGAAGGGCTTCCGCTCACCTATGAATATGGCACGCCGGTCGAAGCAACGGCCAACGGCGGCGATGTCGCAGCCGGAAAGCAGCGCCAGGTAAAGAACGTATTCTTGACACCTGCCGACGCCATCAACGTCCGCATCACTTCCGGCAAGTCAAAGGCCGAATTCCGCCAGAGCAACAAGAGCCGCGAGTTCATCAGCGGCAACGACGAGATGAAGTCGGCTACCGACTACATACAGTTGGGAAGCATACTGCACCACGTCTTTTCCACCATTCACACCTACGCTGACGTTGACGGTGCATTGCAGCAATTAGAGGCCGACGGCGTCCTGTACGACGGCAATCTCTCCACAGACCGCATTACCGCCATGCTTCGCAAGCGGCTGGACAATCAGCAGGTGGCCGATTGGTTCTCAGGCCGATGGCGCCTCTTCAACGAGTGCACGATACTCAGCATGGTTGACGGCCAGGTTGTCGAACGGCGTCCCGACCGCGTGATGACCGACGGCACCAACTGGATTGTCGTCGATTTCAAGTTCGGACGTCCCGATGCCGGGCACCATCAGCAGGTACGCCAGTATATGGAGCTTCTGAGGGCTATGGGGCATCGGCATGTGCAGGGTTTCCTTTGGTATGTCTATAGTAACAAGATTGAAGTAGTAGCAGAATCATGAAGACATTTCTTGAATACGTAGCTCAGGACATTTTCGAAAAGTATGGCAACGACCTGGCCGACACGGCCGTCGTTTTTCCCAACAAGCGAGCCTCGCTGTTTCTCAACGACGCCTTGGCCCGCCTGTCCGGAAAACCCCTCTGGTCGCCCGCCTATATCACCATCAGCGACCTGTTCCGCAGTCACTCAAGCCGGCGTATTGCCGACCCCATCAAACTTGTCTGCGACCTTTATCGCTCCTACATTGAGGTTACCGGTTTCGACGAGACCCTCGACCACTTCTATGGCTGGGGCGAGCTGCTCATCTCCGACTTCGACGACATCGACAAGAATATGGCCCCTGCCGACAAGGTGTTTGCCCATCTCGGCAATATCCACGAATTCGACGATGTCAACTATCTCAATGAGGAGCAGAAAACCATTATCCGCCACTTCTTCGCTAACTTCAGCGACGACCACAATTCGCTCCTGAAGGAACGCTTCCTGAGACTGTGGTCAAAGATGGGCGACATCTACCACAGCTTCAACCGCCGCCTCGCCGGCCAGAACCTCGCCTACGAGGGGGCTCTCTACCGGCAAGTGGTCGAAGACGAGTCGCAGGAATTCCAATACAAGCACTATGTCTTTGTGGGTTTTAACCTGCTCCATACCGTTGAGCAGAGACTCTTCAAACGGCTGAAAACCGCCGGGAAGGCTACGTTCTACTGGGATTTCGACCATTACTACATGAATTCGGAGGCGGGCCACTTCATCTCGCAATACTTGCAAGACTTTCCCAACGAGTTGCCTGTCAGCAACGACCATATTTACAACAATTACAAACGGCACAAGGACATAGCCATTGTCTCGGCAGCCACAGAAGACATTCAGGCGCGCTACGTCGGCCAATGGCTCCAGCAGAACGGACGCATAGCCGACGGACGCCGCACGGCAATCGTTCTCTGCAACGAGGGACTGCTGCAGACCGTAGTCCATTGTCTGCCAGACAGCGTCGAGCATGTCAACATCACGACGGGCTATCCCCTCCAGCTCACGCCTTCCAGCTCGTTCGTCTCGATGCTGTTCAGCCTGTACACGCAAGGCTATGACCGTCAGAGCCAGCGGTTCCGCAACCGCTTCATCGAGCGTCTGCTACGGCATCCCTACGCCCGCTATCTGGACGAGACGATGCTGACGGCCATTGCTCCCGGCGCATCGCTCATCGGCCATGTCACAACCATTTTCCGGCAGGTTGCCGCAGAGGCACGTAACGACGCCGGGCAGTCGCCGCTGATGAGCGAGTCGCTTTTCCGCACCTATACCCTACTGAACCGCCTGAACAGTCTCGTGAAGAGCGGCGACCTCGTCGTCGACGATGTCACCATGCAGCGCCTGGTCTCGCAGCTTGTCAGGCAGGTCAGCATCCCGTTTCACGGCGAGCCTGCCGTCGGCGTTCAGGTCATGGGTGTGCTCGAGACCCGCAACCTCGACTTCGACCACGTCCTGCTGCTCTCATGCAACGAGGGCAACATGCCTCGCGGCATCAACGAAGCCTCGTTCATCCCCTACTCCATCCTCCGGGCATACGGGCTGACCACCGCCGACCACAAAGTGGCCATCTATGCCTATTATTTCCATCGGTTGCTGAGCCGTGCCACCGATGTCACCATCTTATACAAGAACGCCACCACCGACGGTCAGACGGCCGAGATGAGCCGGTTCATCCAGCAATTGCTCGTAGAAGACGTCTATCACACCATTGGCCGTTATACCATGATGACAGGTCAGCACAGCCAGAAGCAGCATCCGCACACGATAGAAAAGACGCCCGAGGTGATGGACACGCTCCGCGGGCACTTTTCCCAATTCATACTCTCGCCGACGGCCATCAACCGCTATATTCGCTGTCCGCTGCAGTTCTACTACTGTTACGTGGAGGGCTTGAAAGAGCCCGACGACAGCGAGGCTGGCATCATCGACAACCGCGCCTTCGGCAACATCTTCCACAATGCTGCCCAGATGCTCTACGAAAAACTGACTCAGCAAACCCCGCGCATCACGGCCTCCGTCCTGGAAGTCCTCCTGAAGTCGGGGGTCGACATTGAGCGTGCCGTCGATGCCGCTTTTGCACGCGAGCTGAACAGCGAGAGACTAACCGGACTGGGCATCATCAACCGCGAGGTGATTATATACTACCTGCGGCAATTGGTGGAAATCGACCGCCAGCTGGCGCCGTTCACCATCCTTGAACTGGAGAAAGATGTCTTGCAGAAAACCTTCGTTAAGTCGTTGGGCATAGAGATTACGATTGGCGGACGCGTTGACCGTATGGACTGTATCAACGGCGGCGATGGCGAACAGATACGCATCATCGACTACAAGACGAGTGCCCTACGCCAGCGTCCGATGAAGACGATTGAGGACATCTTCGACGGCAGTCAGCTGAAAAACCACAGCGACTACTATCTGCAAACGATACTCTATGCGCGCATCGAACGTAGCCACCAGCAGACGCCCGTAGCCCCTGCCCTGCTCTTTATTCAGCATACCGCGGGGGATGACTACAACCCCATTCTGAAGTTGGGCGACAAATACATCAACGACGTGGCTACGCCCGATGGCGACAAGTTCGTGCACCTGCTCATGGACAAGATAGAGGAAATTTTCGACGCGTCGAAGCCCTTCGCTCCTGCGGCCGACGCCGACCGCTGCCGCTACTGCCCCTACGTGAAGGTCTGCGGACTGTAACGGCCACGGAGCGTCAGATGCGCCTTTTCGCCTTCAGGCTCAGTATGCGCCGTACGCTCGCGTTGATACGTTCCTCCGAGATGGTACCGTTCTCCACCGCCTTGACAACGGCATCGAAGGCTACGACGAAGTTCTGCGGACCAAGCACGATGTCGACGCCAGCCTGAATGCACCCTACAGCAGCCTCTTCCGTGGTGTACTGCTGCGTGATGGCCCCCATCTCCATAGCGTCGGCGATGATGATGTTCCGATAGCCCAACTCGCCGCGCAGCTTGTTCTGCAGGATTATTGGCGACATCGTCGCCGGGACGTCCGTTCCCGTCACGTTGGGTGCCGCAATGTGGGCGGTCATAATCAGCTGGCACCCCCACAGTATGCCGGCCTTGAAGGTCACCAACTCGCAGTTCTGCATCTCCTCCCACGTCTTCAGTGTCTGTGCATAGCCGTAGTGGGTGTCGGCCTTCGTGTCGCCGTGGCCTGGGAAATGCTTGATGCAGCCCGCAATGCCGGTATCCTTCAAGCCCTGCAGATAGCTGACGACCATGGCCGCGGCAAGCTGCGGATTGTCGGAGAAGGCGCGTGCCCCGATAACGATGTTCTCGGGATTGGTGTTCACGTCGGCCACAGGTGCAAAGTCGATGTCGAAGCCGTACCTATGGAGATAGGTGCCGATGGTGGTTGCACACTCGTAGGCTGCACTGGGGTTCCCTGTAGCGCCGATAGCGGCCATCGAGACATACTTCTTGACGTTGAAGTTCGGATTGTTGGCAATACGTGCCACCCTGCCGCCCTCCTCGTCGATACAGAGCATCGGCGAGCCGTTGAGCGACCGCAGCTGAGTGACGAAGGAGGTAAGCTGAGCCTCGTTGTCGATGTTATGGGCATAGAGTATGATGCCGCCCACGGGGTATTTCTCGTTGACGTCCTTCATGGTGGCATTGACGGCCTGGAGCTTGATCTTCGTGATGTCGTCGGAGCTGCCGTCGATGCCGCTTGGCTTGTTGAAGTGTATTGTGGTGTCGAGACACTCTGGGCGGACGTAGAACATCTGTCCCACTTTTTCGCGCAGGGTCATCTTCTGGAGCTGTTCCTCTATGGGGTCGTCGGTTGTCGACACGCGGTCGTTGTCGTCGTCGTTGGTACAGGCCGTGAACAGGCTGACGATACCGGCGAGGAGTGAGAGCAGAACGGTTAATTGTCTTGTTTTCATCTTGGTATCAGTTTTTTTTCTTATTGGTTTTATAGATGCAAAGGTACGAAGAAATCCGCACACCACAAAATATTTTCGTTAAAAAAGCCACACCCGACGCCGAAAACCTAACGTCTTCTCAGAATCCCCATTTACACAACCAATGGCAATGGCGTAGTCTTCTCCTGTTCTCTTGTCCTCCTGTCAAAAGTCCTCTTGTTCTCTTGTCAAAGTCCTCCTGTACTCTTGTCTAAAGTCCTCCTGTACTCTTGTACTCCTGTCAAAAGTCCTCTTGTTCTCTTGTCAAAGTCCTCCTGTACTCTTGTACTCCTGTCAAAAGTCCTCCTGTACTCCTGTCTAAACCCGTACTCCCGTCCACCGCGAAAATTTCGCGAACGGCCGTCAAATTTTTGTGAATGGCCGCGAAATGTAAAATGTAACTTGTAACTTGTAATTTTCGTTGTTTTCCCAGTGTTTATTGCGGAAAGCGGAAAGTTACAGGTTACAAGTTACATTTTACGTGTTTTTGTGTGAGCACGAATGCTTCAAAACATATATATAAATTTATAATATTATATATTATTATAATAATATATAATATTATAAATTCTAAGTTACTATTTTTCTTCGAATGCGCAAAATGTAACTTGTAACTTGTAACTTTCGCTATTCCCGCAGTGTTTACTGCGGAAAGCGGCATTTTTGACGAATGTTCCTTAATGTAACTTATTATGGTACCACCGCACTGAATCGGTGCAGTGGTCTTATCCTCCACATTGACTCTGAGGATAAAGGGGTGACCGTATGGTCACCCCCTGGTGGAAAGCAAAAAAATACCCTCATCAACGAGTCCGGCCTTTACTCCCTCATCCTTTCCTCGAAGCCCACGGGACGAAATCATCATCGAGAAGAAGTTCAACCGCTTCTGGCTGCACTTCGCCGTGGGGCCACAGACGCCGCCCAACCGCTGCAAGGTGACGGTCATCGAGAAGCGGTAAGGCGACAACCTCCTTATCTTAAAACGACAACCTTCTTATTATTTTAAAACGACAACAAGGACAACAAGGACAACTTTTTTAATCGCTGCTTGCAGCGACTGTTGTTTAAGTTGTCCAAGTTGTCTTAGTTGTCGTCAAACAAAAAATTACGCTGTTGTCGTCAAGACGACAACCT
>Ga0256405_10004079_pt1 | contig 28239 bp, 22 predicted proteins | sample RumenRJG_02DNA_FD_189096 | JGI IMG/M metagenome (GOLD analysis project Ga0256405, IMG submission 189096) | Bovine rumen microbial communities from Lethbridge, Alberta, Canada - RJG_02 | ecosystem: Host-associated > Mammals > Digestive system > Stomach > Rumen | place: Canada: Alberta... | reverse complement strand
CCTCGTCGTAGCTGAGCGTGGAGAGGCCGTACTTTTTGCAGACCCGGTCCGTGATCGGCTGGATCCGTTTCTCCCAGTCGCCTTTCGGCGAGTGGAACTTTCTTCCATCGATCCGAGACACAGAATCGAATACGATATGCGCGTGAAGATGCTCCCGGTCGACATGGACCGTGAAGAGATAGAGAAAGTCATCCTCGCCGAGAAGCTCCCTGCAGAAATCTTCCGTCACTTTCATGGCTGTCTCTGGAGTGATCTCCTCGGTCGGAGGAAACGACAGGATGTAGTGAAAGGCCTGCGTCCCGTCCGGCTTCCTCCAGACTTTTTTGTTTTCCACCATCTGATGGAAAGCCGACTCTGCTGACCATCCCGCGGTTCCGCCGATGTAAATGTCCTTCGTCTTTTCCGGATTGCAGATATATCTGAGTGCGTCCAGAAGAGGCCGGTTCTGTCTCGACCCTTTTCCCTCCTTAATCCTGAGGAGCTTCGTCACCGCCATCTTTTTCTCTCACCGCCTTCCTCACTGCTTCCGGCATCTGACTCAGGATCTCTTCGAGCTCGTCAAGTTTTCTCATCAGCTCGTCTTCCTTCTCCGGATCTTCGAGAGGATTTTTTCTGTGCTTCTCCCTCACATACCGGCTGATCTCGATCCCGGTCTGATAAATCTCGTGCTCTGCCTGTGCCATAAGCAGCTCCAGATTTTTCGGAAGTACGTCTTTTACTCCGTGAGAAAAAATGCACCGCCTGATGAATTCCGATTCAGAAAGTCCGTAGTGCTCGGCTCCTTCCTCGATCTGTTTTTTCTCTTTCTCTGAGATCCGGAAACTCTTCTGCTGATATTTCTGGACGGAACTCTCATTTCCCGTCTTCTGTCCCTTCTGTCCTTCCTGCTTCTTCATGCCGCCCTCCACGTCTGAAAATGCCCTCATCCTGTCATTCCCGGGAGCCATATTTCAGGCCAAAAACCTGTGAAACAGGGTGTTAGCAAGATACGCCTCTGTCATGCATCGGCATCTTGTCAGGGGTGACCCCTGAGACCCCTTGAAAACCTTCCCGAAATGCCACAATTTGTGGCCATGCCCGAAATCGCGTTTTTTTCTTCAAAAATCAGCTTCCCTTCGAAGCCGCATTTTTCAAAAGTTCTCATCTCAGATCCTCCATGTCCGGACCGCTTCTTCGAGCGGCACGTCTTCAAAGTCGTCGATCCCTTCCGACAGGAAATGTTCGACTTGACGGCTTGTCGCCAGAATCACGATGCCCTCGTCCTTCTCATTTTTTGAAGAAGCCGTATCTTCGGGCGCCTCTTTTCGCTTCCGTTTTTTCAAAGTGACTGATTCCAGAACCGGGTCCGTGCCCTGCAGCTTTTTCAGTTTCTTCGAGCGGAGAAGGTAGATCCGGTCCCCCGGACTAAATTCTTTTTTTGAAAAGAGCCGGGCCAGAAATGTGATCCGGCCCAGCTCCCTTCTGTATTCTTCTTTGCAGATGATCCCGAACGTCCCCGCGTCCAGCACATGCGTGTAGTCTTTCCGGATGCTTCCCATAAACTCCTCAGGAGAACGACCAGGCATTCGAGTCTTTCGAATACACTGCCGTCACGCTGCCTCCGTCAGAGAGAGTCAGATGGATCGTCGCTTCTTTCTTCGATCCGTCGACCGAGAAGTCGGAAACTGATGCCGACATCTTTCCCCTTCGTCCCTTCGAATACAGATAGTCGTAAAGCTTGAACTGGAAGGTGTAGGGACTGTCCAGATAGTTGAGCAGCTTCTGGGGAACGGACTCTACGGAAAGATCCGTTGCGTCATAGTCGCTTTCTTCTGCCGGCTGAGCGGTCTGGCCTGACTGTCCCGACTGCCCTGACTGAGTCGACTGCGCTGACGGACTTGTCTGGGAATAGCTTCCTGTAGCTGATGGCTGTGCGGCTCCGGAAGAAGCCGCATTCTCTTCGCTCTGCGTTTCCGGTTCCGGGACATCCGGAAGCGTCGTCAGGGTAAAGAGATATTCTCCAGGGAAATCCGGCAGCACCACAAAGTCGAGCAGATGTTTCTCATCTCCCTGAAGCCTCGCTTCATATCCGAAGCTTCCGGGGATCGAAGTCTCGGTCCGGCTCTCCGCGATAATCCTTGAAGCAGTCACGCCATTGTCCCGAAGGAAGATCCCGGCGTCATGAAGAAAGTCCGCCGTCTCCATTCCACTCGCTGCTTTCTCGGCATCGGTGATCCCGGAAAGGGTCAGTGTCAGTCCGACCTTGTGCGGCGAAGGGGAACCAAAGATTTTTTCTTTGATCTCATCCGCTCCTTCCTTCTGAAGTTTTTCTTTCTCCGACTCTGAAATAGTGAAGTTCGTTTCCGCAGCTGGGAGATTCTTCTCTGTCTCCGGCGACGGCAGCGTCATCATCATCTGTTCCGATTCCACAGGAGGATCCGGAGTGGCCTCGTCCTGATGGGTGGCGCTGTGGATCCCTGCCGAAAGAAGAAGGATTCCTCCCGCGGCCGTGATCCCGATCAGGGTCCTCTGAATAAATTCCTTATCCCTCTCATCCGAGAGGCGGACTTCAGTATCAGAGAGCTCTCCTTCCCGGTCTGCCGGTATGAAGCGGTCATTCATTTTCCTGCGGAAAAAGTCCGTAATCTTTTTTCTCTCTTTCATGTCCGCCTCCCATCACAGTCCGCTGAATGAAAATTCATTCGAGGACTTGTTGTAGCTTCCGCTGATCGTCTGCCCGCTGCTCAAGCTGATGGAGAAAGATGCCTTCTCCTTTTCCGGGTCGATCTTGTAAGAGTCCATGGTCCCGACAATCTCTCCGGAGAGGCCTTTCAGTTCGACGTAATGGAAGACCTGGTCATAGAACCGGTCCTTTCCTCCGCAGAATTCCACAAGGTTCTTCGAGACCTGCATGATATCCAGGGAAATGGACGTGACGGTGGTGCTGCCTGTCTGCGTGCTTCCGCCGCCACCATAACTTCCGGACCCTCCGCCGTAACTTCCTCCGGATGCAGTACCTGCAGAAGTTTCAGCGGCAGTCTCAGACTGCGACTCGCTCTCGCTGACCGGAAGAGCCGTGTTCGGGTCGGTGAAAAGGTACCGGTCCTCCTGCGGGAAGTAGGTGCACAGGACTTTGAAATCCTTGTCGTTGTTGAAGAAGACATAGTGATAGACATTTCCCTTCTCCTTCGGTCCGCTGTACTCCTCGTCCGAAAATGTCACGTCTCTCACTCCTCTGTAATCGGAGGCTTCATTGCGGATGTAGAGATCATCACCCAGCTGCTGAAGGAATGCCTGGTCGTTGAACCTTCCCATGTAAGAGGTCAGGATCTCCGCGGTCAGGCCGTGAAGCTTCAGGTTGTAAGGCGTTTCAGTCTCCTGCTCAACGTATGCAGTCTCCGGTTCCTCCTCGGTCTCCTGTGCAGGGAGCACAGGTTCGGTCTCCTTGTCCGCATAGGTGATGTTCATGAGAATGTCCTTGTCGGGCATGACAAAGTTGACACGCTTCTTGTCGCCGTCCCCTGTATCGTTCACGAGATAGTCGACCGTGTTGTGGACGTTGTCGGTCTCATTGAGAGTGACGTCCTTCAGGATCTTGCCCGACTTCGGATGGATCAGAAGCGTTACCATCGTTCCATCTGTGATCGACAGCTTCAGCTCCGTGTCCGTTTCCTTCTTCAGCCACTTCTGCTCGAACTCGACGCCACCTCCGGAACTTTTGTAGATCAGGATCTGATGCTTCGACGTCTCGGTCTCAGTCACCTGTGGCTTCTTCGGACGGGTGGCCGCCTTCAGAATGATCAGCCCGGCGATCAGGCCGGCAATAAGAAGAACCAGCGTCAGGAGCACCCTGTTATTTCTCTTCTTGTACATTGCGTTTCCTCCCCTTACTCGTGGTATGCGTATACGCTGTAGAAGTCGTAGACTTTGTTGTACCGGCAGAAATAGTAATCATGGTACTCATCGCCTTCGTAGGTGATGAAGACCTGGATCTGGAAGGTGATCTCCTCATCGTCCTCTCCGACCGCGTCTGTCAGGTAGACCTTTGTCGCTTCGAAGGAATGCCCGTACACGGAATAGAGATGGTCTGCGAGTGCGTCATCGAATGCCTTCTCCCTGTCTCCAATGAACTGCTCGTACAGACCTTTCCTGGATTCCGTGATCTTCGGATGAAAGGATTCCTCGTACTTTGAAAGCTGATTGTCATAGACTTCCTTCTTCTGCTGGTCGGACGCAGCTGTGGACTTTGACGATGCGGAAGAGCTTTCGGTAGAAGTCCCTCCGCCGGAGCTTTCCTTTCCGGAGTTCTCATTTCCGGAAGCCTCATGTCCGGTGGAAGGAGATCCCGCTTCGGTTTCTGCTTCTGTATCCGGAATCCCGAAGGAAGCCATCAAGCCTTCCGATTCAGTCTGCAGGGTCTCTTCTGTCTCCTCACCGTTTCCGCCTCCGATCCGCTCAAGCAGCATGCCGGACGCATGGTGGATAAGCCTCGGTCCCATGATGGACAGGATGGAAATGCCGACGATCAGTGCCGCATACCATATGATCTTTTTCTTCTTCATCTGTTTTCCTTTCATGCTCCGAAGTACCAGTTGCCTCCGCCGATCTGGACAGCGCCAGGTGTGTTGCTTCCGTAATGAGAACGGAAACTGGTATGGGTATGGTTGCGTATTCCTCGTTTCAGGCAGTCATAGACCGCCTGCTTGACGTAGGCAGGAACATTTCCGCCCAGTCTTGGTTTCCAGTAGGAATCATTCGAGTAGCAGAACTGGCCTGGGGCAGTCAGCTGGCTCAATGCGTTGCCGCCTTCATATCCCCATTTCGCCGACTCTGTCCGGTTCATCGCTGTTGAGATCACGGCAAGAGCTCCCTCATAGCTGCCGTTGTCTTCCTGCGCAACGATCGCCCACATGAGCTCCATCTGATCCTGTGAGTATTCGGTCGGGTCCGCCCGGTATCCGGTCTCGGAGACCGGCATCTCGTCTTCGTAGATCACGAACCTGCGGATCGACGTGATGTTCATGTAGTCCGCACTGCTGACCCTCGGTCCGGTACCACCGCTGCTTGATGTGCAGTGGCAGACCTTTCCGTCTCCGATATAGATTCCGACATGCGGGTTCGATCCGTAGTAGACCACGTCGCCGGGTTCTGCCTCTTTCAGGCTGCCGACCGGCTCTCCGGAAACGCCCTGCTCCTGCGCAAGTCTCGGAAGGTTGATCCCGAAAGATGCATAGATGCTCTGGACAAAACCGGAACAGTCTGCTCCGGATTTCAGGGAAGTGCCGCCCCAGACATAAGGGAACTTCCCGACAAAGGTCTGAGCATATTCCGCGATCTGTTCTCCCAGGTCGGACTTTGCACGCTCTGTGGATTTCAGCGTGTAGTAAAGGGAACTGTTCTCTTCCGGCGAGACCTCTTCCGTTGCCAGAGAAGGTGTATCTGAGCTTCCGGCAATCAGCGCCGCCGGATTTCCCACGAGAAGCTGGTCTGATCTCAGGAAGCCTCTCACGTCCCCGGACTCGACATAGACCCAGCCGTTCGGAGCATTTTCGAGCGGATAGACGACCGTACCGGAAGTCACTTCCCCGACCGCCCGGGAAGACTCGTCAGGGTATTCATGAATGGAGCCCTTCTGCAGGACAACAGCGTCTGTCTTCTGTGCCAGAACGTCCTGGACCGTCGTCCTCGTGTAGGTGAAGGCCTCATTCTCCGATACCGGAATATCCGGCAGCGCCAGGGAAAACTGGTCCTCACCAAGAAGACCGACCATGCGGTTGGAGTCCTCATTGCCCATCAGTTCGGCTGTAGGGATAAAGCCCCTCACATTTCCAGACTCCACATAGGACCAGTTCCCCGTTTCATCCAGGATGTAGACCAGCCCGAAGAACGGAACCTCCCCGATGATCCGGGACTCCGCGTCCGGCTTCTCGAAGATCCGGCTCGTCAGGCCACCCTGGACCAGTCCGTAGACCTTGCCGACCTGACGGAAACGGAAATCCCGTTTGATGAACCAGCTGGGGTCCCAGTAGCTGTCGTTGTAATAGACGGCTCCCCCGTCTACGTCATCGCTGATCTCCGTCTCTGACTCCGGCTCCTCTTCCAGGATCTCTTCGAGAAACTCTGTTTCCGTTTCATCTGTTTCCGTCTCGTCCGGTTCCATCTCCTCCGGCTCTGTCTCTTCTGCCTCTGTCTCGGCTGCATCAGCCTCTTCCGCAGCCGTTTCCTTTGAAGAAACTTCGGTTTCTTCTGAAGTCCCGGTCTCGGATTCCGATGACTTTTCCGTTCTGCTTTCCGAAAGAGTCTCGCTCTCCGGTGCTTCCGTATCAGGCTTCTCACTTCCTGCCTCTGTATCCGGTCTTTCAGTCTGATGGCCCGCTTCTGTCTGGGCAGGTTTTTCGCTTGCCTGTTCCGCTCCCTTCTCCGTGACAGGCTGTGATTCTGTAGGAATTTCTGACTGCGTCCCCGCAGGAGCAGGGACCGGTTCTGTCTGGCTCTCCGTAAAGGCTGTCCGGGGCAGGGTTTCCGATTCCGGAGCCAGGTTCTCCGAAGAGGGAACCGCTTCCGCTATCGTCTCTGCTTCCGTCTGTGCCCCGTATGTGGAAATGGAAAGGCAGCTGCCTGACATCGTCTGTATCAGAACAGCTGCCCCTGTGAGCAGAGATAGAAATTGTTTTCGCTTCATGTTTCTCCTCCGTCAATCAAAGTACCAGTTACCTCCTCCGATCTGTACCGCGCCAGGCGTGTTGCTTCCGTAATGGGAACGGAAACTTGTATGGGTGTGGTTGCGGACTCCCTTCTTCAGGCAGTCATAAACCGCCTGCTTCACATACTGCGGGACATTGCCTCCCAGCCTTGCCCGCCAGTAATTGTCGTTGGAATAACAGAACTGGCCAGGCGCTTTCAGCTGCGCCAGAGCGTTCGAACCCTCGTAGCTCCATTTCGGGGACTCGACCCGGTTCATAGCCGTTGAGATCACGGCCAGCGCTCCCGCATAGCTTCCGTTATCCTCCTGCGCAACAATTGCCCAGATCAGTTCCATGTCGCTCTGTGAATAAGGCGTCGCATCGATCCTGTGTCCGCCGGTCCCTCTTCCGCCAAGGCCGCCCTGCGTCGTTGAACCATCCAGAGGCTCCGTCAGGATCCTTCTTACCTGAAAATGAGAGCCGCTCCATATATTGGAAATGATGACTCCGATTCCCGGGTTCGATGGCGTCCGGCTCTGGGAATTGCCTCCCGCAGTACAATGGACCATCTTTCCGTCTCCGATGTAGATGGAGACATGATAGGAGTTCCCTGCGCTGCAGCCTGCGTCATGAAACCAGAGAAGGATGTCTCCGGGAACTGCATTCTGAACCGAATCCGTTCCGACTACATGCCCGGCGCTTGTTTCCATCTGGTAGGTATCTCCCCCGATCTCATATCCGAAATGGGAAAAGACGCCGTGGACGAAACCGGAGCAGTCGGTATAATCCTGCCAGTCTGTCTCGTAAGCCCTGCCTGCTCCCCAGGCGTACTTTGTGATGCCGACCCAGCTCTCCGCATAGGCGATCAGCTCTCCCGCCTCCACGCTGCTGTACACATCATCCTGAACGACGGCTGACACCGACGATGACACGCCTGAGATCACAGCAATCAGAATCAGGACGATCAGGAGGAAAGGAATGAGAACTGCCAGCAGGGAACCGGCGAGCGCTGCCCACGCTTTCGTCCGGATGCTTTTCCGGATCGCGTTCAGTGCTTCCTTAATCGCAGCACTTGCTTTCCTTGCGGTCCGTCCGGCTCTTCCTCCGGCAGAAAACAGGTCCCCGATCGTCTGGGCATTGTCCACCAGTTCCCTTCCGGCGGAACCTTCCGCCTGCTCTTTCTGCATCTTTTTCTTCATCTTCCGGACCGTCGAATCCTTCAGCTGTGAAAAAGCCAGGGAGTGAAACAGTTCCCTGCGGTACTGTTTCTTCACACGTTTGGAAAGTTCCCTGTAGTAGAGGACTTTCGCCTGTCCCTTTGCCTCCCACTGCATCCGAACCTGGTCGGGCGAAAGATGGACAAAGTCCTGAGAGCCGATTGCTGCAGCGGTATCCTTTCCTGCAGATACAGTCTTTCCTGCAAGTCCTGCTGAGGATGCTCTGCTTTTCTCCGCTGCATCTGCCAGCACTACTGCTTTACCAGAAGGCGGATCCGCCCTTCTGTCACGAATGATATTGATGGCTCTGCCGGCCTCTGTCTGTTTTGCCGCTCCGGTCCTGCCCGGCTTTCCGCTCGATGGTGCAGGACCAGGATGACCTTCCTTCTCCAGTTTCTTTCCCAGGCTACCAGAAGCTTCCGCATGGATGATCCGGCGGACCGATTGAGAAAACTCTCCAGAGTCTTTCTGTATACCTGAAGAGCTCTGCACCTTCCGGATGTATGGCTGTCTTCGGTCTGCCAGGCCGCTGCCTGCCTGACCCGGTATCCCTCCGGACGTTCCCTTTCCTGCAAAGACCCTCCCCTTGATCTCTGCCGCGTTATCCAGGGACTGGCCTTCATACCAGATTGTTTCCTCCGCTGCAGCCTTCACCTGCTTCTGGAAAGTTCTGGAGTCCATTCCCTTCACGGAGGAGGCCTTTCCCTCTTTCCGTGAAGGCACCCGGACCATATCCGTGATCTTCTGCCTGACTTCCGCATCCTGAAGTTTCTTCTCTGCCTGTCTTGCAGAACGGAGGGGCCTCCTGGCCTTCGGATCATTCTCGACCGACTGCATATATTTCTTCATCCGGCGGTCGATCTTCTTCTCCACATCGAGAAGCATTTTCTCCCGCTTCCTTGCGGACATCTTCATGAGAAGACGTTTCTGACGCTCCGGAAGGGAAGCGATAATCTGCGCACGCAGGTCGCCGGCACGAAGTCCTTTCCCAGGGGAATGTCCAGACCGGATCCTCGCAGTTCTCCCTGCTGATCCCGTGCTGCTTTTCGTCACAAAACTCCGGACAGCAGTCTTCCGGATCGGGACATCACGGACCGTCTTCATCCTCCGCATGCCCATCTCGACCACCTTCTTTCCGGAATGAAGATTCCTTTCCTACCGTCATGAGGGTCCGTCGCCCGTCCTTGTTCCAGCTTTTGCTTCTTCGTTTCTCGCCTCTTCCGCCTTACGGAACATCCCCTCCATGTCCCGGGCTTCTTTCTTCACTTCCTTCTTCAGGCTCCGTTCAGACTTCAACTCGTGGAAGTTCGTATTGAAGAGACGGTACATGGCGGAATCTTTCGGAAGCCTTCCGTCGATCGGAATCAGCTTGTTCCCGAACCGGAGCAGTCCGCATCCGGGGTTTGGGTTGCTGATGTACTTCATCAGGTTCGGACTGATTCCAAGTTCAGATTCCAGCATCTTCCGCTCGTTCTCCTTCAGACGCATCAGCATCAGGAATTCCGAGTTGCTGACCATGGATTCCACGGAAGCATTCGTGAACAGGTCCGCCACGTTCTGGGTGATCGCGGTGCAGTAGCCTCCGAGCTTACGGACTTCGCGCCAGATCTTCTCCAGATAGGCAGAGCTGTAAGCGTTATGGGAAAGCACATGAAACTCATCAATGAACAGCCAGGTACATTTCCCATTCTTTGCATTTTGAGCGATCCGGGAGCGGATGAACTCAAGCATGATGATGATCCCCAATCCTGCCTGTGACCGGTCGATATCCTGAAGTCCGAAAATGGTCAGCCGGTTCTTCATGGAGATGTTGGTCGGTCTGGCAAACATGTCCATGGCGCCCTTTACGAACAGTTCCATGGACAGGGCCAGCTCCTGGGCCCGCTCTTCCGGCTGCTCCTTCAGCACTTCGTAGAAGGTGGTCAGGGTCGGCGTCTGGAAGTTCTTTCCGTCGAGTCCCTGATAGATCTTCTGGACCACACGGCCGATGATGGAGTTGTCCTCCGGTTCGATTCCCGCTTCCCGGATCTGCGAGAACAGGGACAGCATCAGCATCGTCTTATCCTTGAGGAAAGTCGACTTGCTGTCCATGTAGCGGTAAGTGTCCGTGTCCAGGGGATTCACGTAATGCTTCGACGACGAAGAAAAATCGATATACTGGCCGCCCAGGTAATCCGCGATGGGAATATATTCGTTCATCGGGTCGACAATGATGATGTCGTCGTCCGTCTTCAGATAGATCTGGACGGTCTCCTTCTTCACTTCCATGCCCTTGCCGGACCCGGAATTGCCGATGATCAGGCCATTTCCATTTGCAAGCCTGCTCCGGTCGCCGACCTGAATGTTGCGGCTGACCTCATTTACCCCGTAAACGATGCCCGACGGCTGATACAGCTCGTGGACGATGAAGGGGGTAAATGCTGCAAGCGGCTGTGTCAGCACCGGGATGAGTTCCTTCATGTACCGGCAGCCGACCGGTGAGGCTGTGTTGAAGGCCTCCATCTGCCTGTAATAGGCCGGCTCAAACCGGAACCCTTCGCCCTCCGCCCTGGACAGAAATGCCGTCACGTCGTTCTCCAGCTCCGTCTTCGATGCGGCGTTGATGACGACATAGATGCCGAGGTAAAACAGGCGCTCGTTGTTGTCGCCCATAACATCGAGAAGATCTTCCAGCTCCTCCTTCTCCCTGCGGACTTCGTAGGAAACGTCAGAAGACCAGGCACCCTGACGGTTCCTGGTCTCCTGCTGTTTCTCTATGATGTGCCCGGTCTGAAGATAAAGGTCGTTCACCCGCTTCCGCGCAGCGTCGTTCGGGATCGGTGCGACGTCCAGCGTCACGACCGAAGGGTAATCACCGGACGTCAGCTTCTGAAGGATGTCCGGACTGATGCCCGGCGGCAGCTTCGGGGCGAACAGGACCCTGGAGAAGCGGTCACCGACCTGAAGAGTGATCGGATCAGTCCCTCCGGTGTCCGTGAAGTCGCAGCGGACCATCTGCGGAGCGATCAGGTCCCGGAAGTCGATTCCATTTTGCACCAGCTTCTGAAATGAGAAATCCGGCACCTGTGCGTGTCCGAGGTTCCAGTAGCAGAACAGGAATTTCAGCCTCTGCTCCCCGTTCAGCGGGACCAGGCGACTCTCCAGTAGCTCAAAGTTGTTCTCAAGGTTTGTCTCGATCGACTTGAAGTAGTCCCTTGCCCGCTCGATGGTCCTTGTCCTGCAGGAGATCACAAACAGCCGGATCTGTTTCAGGCCGGCGTGACCCTTGCGGACGGAATCCTCCAGATACCGGTTCAGGTCCCGGGACATCTCGTCGCCGCCTTTGAAGAACACTTCCTTGCGGATCTTCTCCATGTCCTGGGTATTGTCCATGAGGATAATCTTGAAGTCGGTGTTCATGCTGTTCAGCACAAGGCAGTACCGCTGCAGGAACTCGTCCTGTTCATCGTCATCCATCGTGGAGAAGTTGGTATCGGCAAAAAGATAAGCTTTATCGAAAGTCGTATTTTCATCCGCATGGTCCGGTTCTGTCCTCGCGATCCCGTCCTCGGTGATGCTTGCGACCGGGATCATCTGCTGGACAGATTCCGGGATCTTCACCAGCGGCTCACTCAGTCTTTTGTAATCTTTCATCGGTTTCAATTCGTATATCCTCCATTTTCCTTCTGGTGAAATCCTCCAGATCTTTGATCGATGCCATATCCTCAAGGAAAACTTCACCGGAAGCATATGCCTGGTCCGGCTTCTGCTTTGTGTCATTTTCCCTCGCCGCAAGAACTTCAGGACTGTAGTAGAGGACCTTCATCTTCTGCATCTTCATCCGCTGCAGGAGAAATGTCTTCAGGTCCATGCCGTGGACTTTCAAAAAGCCGCTTGCGATGATCGGGAAGACCACAGGGAACAGGATGTAGACGGCAACGGTCTGGTTCAGATGCGCGATGCGGGTCAGGGCCAGGAACATCCCGGCCCCGACCGACACCCCGATCACGGACACAGCTGTCTGCCGGAAGGTCAGCCCCTTGAAGAAGTCATCCTTGTAGGAGTCAATGTTCTGATTTACCTGTACTTTCACTGCTGTCCTCCCTTCTTCAGATGCCGAGCATCTTGCTCATGATCCCTTCCGCTCCCTTGACGCAGGCCGATGTAGCCAGGACAGGCATGACATAGGCCAGTGCTCCCATCAGAGGGTTGGATACCTCTGACGCCGGCAGAAAGTCCGCGTTGTGGAACAGAGGAAAGGACAGTCCGACCGCCAGTGCGATCAAAAATGCCTCCAGGCAGTAACCCGTATATGTTTTCAGCCAGCTGATCCCGGTCTGGCTGTACGCGCCTCCTCCCGCAAATCCTGCCAGGGCGATCGGCGCGAACGGTATCGCCAGCAGGACTTTGAACAGTCTGGTAAACACAGCGAGCAGGATATTGATTCCGCTGATTATGATGGTGGCCCCTCCGAAGATGCCCGCGATGAGGGACAGAAACCCTCCGCCAAGGTAGCTGAGGGCGAGCGACCATCTGCTCACCGACTCCTCTTTTCCGGTCTCCTCTCCGGTATCGATGTTTCTTCCGCCACCCGATTTCTTTTTTGGCTTGTCAGCGTTATCCCACTGATCGGAGAGATATTCCCGGTAATCTTCCAGAAAGTCAGGCTCTTCCAGCATCAGATTGAAAGATGCCTGTCCGGCCGCAGCTCTTGTAAGAGCTACCGAGATCTGGGAAATATCCACGGCCAGTTCTGCGGAATTGGTCACAAGGGCGATCGTGATCACGAACCTTACGAACATGCGGACCAGATTCTCCATCGTAAAGGTGGTACGGATATCAATGCTCTCGTGGACCCAGCCGAGGACAAAATAGAGGACCGCAAGACTCACACCGACTGCCACAAAAGCATTGAGAAGTCCCCTCACAGTCGACCAGGACGTCATTGACTGCGGATCCAGGATCGAGAATTTAAGAACTTCGGCGGAACACCAGGTCCAGGCATCATAGCCTCCCCGGATGAATCTCTCCCCGCAGTCCATCAGCAGCTCTCCCATACCTCTCAGGAGAGACGCAATCATGTTCTGGATCGGTTTCAGGAGCGTGTCGCCGACCGCCTCAGCTCCTTTGCCAAGCCAGTCGGACAGCCAGCCGAACGCAAGCAGGGACGGGCTTATGGACATCAGATTCATGCCAACCATGGCTTACCCCCTTTCCTGCCCACACGTCAGCCTCCGAGGGAATTGATGATCTGCGAACCGAAGACCATGATGATGCCGGCGATGACCTTTTTCAGGGAATCGGTCTGCTGAGCAGTATCACGGCTCTGGTAGGCGGATGCAAACTCGAAAACGCCCCAGGCAAGGACGATGCTTCCAGCTGCGGTGATGATGTTTACGACAAAAGTCTTCAAGGAATTGATCTTTCCGATGACCGCGTCCGTCGCAAAGGCATTCATGGAGAATGCCATCGTGAGAGCGAGCACAGTCACCAGGACCATCAGATATTTCTTCTTCCTCGTATTGATATGCATTCCTTCTCCTTTCTCTTTGAAAAGTCCCGGAGCGCATGGCCCCGGAACTGCAAAGGGGACTTCCATACGGAAATCCCCTTCAGGTAACGTGATGTATCAGGTTTTGTGATGTATCATTTTCAGCTGCTTCCGCTCAGCGCTTTTCTTCTCTCTTCTTCGTGAAGATCAGCGTGAGAGCGGTTCCAAGCGCTAGTGCCGCAAGCAGAACAAGCTGCAGGATCGGCGCGCTGTCTCCGGTCTTGACCGGAGGAGTGACATAGGTGGAAGGAGTTCCTCCTCCGCCTCCGTAGGTCGGTGTCGAAGTCTTCGTGTCTTTCTTACCGGTCAGGTCGATCTTCTCGTCCTTCGGTGAGTCGTACATAGTAACTTCCATGACCTTCCCACTGTCCGTGACATTGAAGACAACGGACTCTGCGACCTCGTATCCGTTCGGAGCAGTCACCTCTGTAAGGGTATACTGCCCGGGCGGGAGCATCTGGATCTCGTGAGGAGTGGAACCGGATGTCCAGCTGTCGATGGTCTTTCCATTCTCATCGGTGACAGTCAGTTCCGCACCCGGAAGTTCATCGCCGTCTTTCCCCTTGACGATATCCTTCTTGTGAATGATGACCGGTGTTGGCTTGTCAAGCATCGTGACCGCCTGGATCTCAGCGGTATCCTTGACCTCAAACTGCACATCCTCAGCCTTCATGTAGAGGGCAGGAGGTGCGATCTCGGTCAGGGTATAGGTCCCGATAGGTAGCATCTCGATATAATGAGGCTCCTCAGCGGAAGTCCATTTCTCTACCTCGTTGCCTTCCGAATCCTTGATGACCAGCTGCGCTCCCGGAAGTTCCTTGCTGTTGGTGATATCTTTCTTGGAGATCTTCAGCTTCGTGACGTCGTCCTTCATCTGGTGAAGCTCACTCTTGAGGTCATCCTCAACCGTGAACTCGATGCTCTCAGCCGTCACATATCCGTCAGCCGGTCTGGTCTCGGTCAGGATATAAGTCTTGCCGACTTCCAGTCCGGATACCGGATGCGCTTCCTTGCCGGAAGTCCAAGTATCAGCAGTCTTTCCGGTATCCTTCTCGACAACGGAAAGCTGTGCTCCTTCAACTTCCTTCTCTCCGGTCAGATCTGTCTTGGTGACCTTCACCTGCTTGTTGACCAGGTTCAACTGGTCATTTGCGTCAGGCTGATCGGATACGGTGAACTCAATCGGAGAGGCAAGAACGTATCCTTCCGGTGCCTCTGTCTCGACTAGCGTGTAAGTCTGACCGACAATGAGTCCGCTCACTGCATGGGCTGTTCCATCGGATACCCAGTTGTCAACAATCTTCCCGTTCTGGTCCACAACCTGAAGATGAGCGCCGGCGATCATGGTGACCTCGGTATCCACCTTGTTGACCAGAATCTGACGGTCAATCAGAGCGATCTTCTGGTCTGCGTCTTCCTTCGTAACGGTAAAGTCTCTCGGCTGAGCTACTGCGTATCCTTCCGGAGCACTCTCCTCAACCAGACGGTAGGTATGACCAACAATCAGACCGCTTACCGCATGAGCCTTGCCATCAGAAGTCCAGGAATCAATCAGCTTACCCTTCTTCAGTGCAACAGTTCCGGTTGACTGATCTCCGGTTTCTGAGGTTTCCTCTGCAGCCGGTACCTGATTTTCAGATGCTGTCCCGTCATCAGAAACTGCATCCGGTTCAGCAGTCTCATTTGCAACAACGTCAGCCCCACTCACAGGTACGGTTGCCTCGGCTTCCGTTCCGGTTTCTGTCACTGACTGATCTTCTCCAGACTGACTTTCTTCTGTCTGAGCCGGAGTACCCTCAGTCTGTTCCGCCTGACCCTGGCTTTCACCAGTCTGTTCAGCCTGGCTCTGATCATCACCAGTCTGCGTTGTATCCTCTGTCAGTTCATAAACTGCCAGTTTGGCTCCGACGACCGGATTGCCCAGTACATCGAGCTTGTCTATGGTTACACGTTTGTCCTTCATGGAAAGCGTCTGATTCTGTCCGTCATCCGGAACAGTGAATTCAATGGACTCCGCAACTGCATAGCCTTCCGGAGCGGTAACTTCGGTCAGCGTATAGGTCTTTCCGACTTCCAGCCCGGAGATCGGATGGGATTCATTTCCGGAAGTCCAGGTATCGACTGCCTTTCCGGTTTCCTGATCGGTGACAGTCATCTGTGCGCCAGGTACTTCCCTCTCTCCGGTCACGTCGGTCTTGCTCATGGTGACCTGCTTGTCGACCATCTTCACGGTCCTGACAGTGAACCCGTCATCGACCGAAAAGTCGATATCCGAAGCACGGACATAGCCCTCGGCAGAGATCTCCTCATGAAGAGTGTAGCTGCCTCCGACATGAAGCCCGGAAATGGCATGAGGCTCCTCGCCGGATACCCATTTGTCGACTTCCTTGCCCGTCTCCTTTTCGGTGACAGTCAGGGTTGCACCAGCCACTTCCTTTTCCCCTGTCACGTCGGTCTTGGTCATGAAGACCTGCGTGTTGGTCAGCTCAAAGGAATCGTCCGCGAACCAGTTCTTCGTGACAGTGAACTCGATCGGGTCCGCAAGAACATAGCCCTCCGGAGCCTCAGTCTCGATCAGGGTGTAGGTCTGTCCTGCCTTCAGTCCGGATACCGGATAAGCGGTACCATCAGAAGTCCAGGCATCTACTACCTGTCCTTCGCTGTCCCTGACCTCAAGCTTTGCGCCGGCGATCATGGTGATCTTCGTGTTGACCTTGCTGACCAGGACCTTCTTGTCCATCATGACAACGGTCTGATCCGTCAGGTCATCCGTGATGGTGAAGTCGATCGGTTCTGCCTCTACATATCCCTTCGGCACTTTGGATTCGACAAGCCGGTAGGTATGCCCAACCTTCAGATTTGAAGTATCGTACTGCTTTCCGTCCGACTTCCATGCCTCGACCGGCTCTTCACTCAGACACTTTGTTCCGTCCTCATGGAAATGGACCTCGTAGATCTCAAGACCTGCCTTCTTGACTCCATTCCCCAGGACATCCAGTTTCTTCACGATGAGTTTCTTGTTGGTCATGACGACCTTGCAGAGCACTCCCGTGCCTTTCACCTCAAAGGGGATATCCGTCGCAAGCGTATAGCCTTCGATGGACTGCTCCTCATGCAGCGTGTAGTTGCCAAGAGGAAGCCTGCTGATGCGGTGCGGAGTTCCATCAGAAGTCCACTCTGCCTTCTGCTCCTTCCACTGGTCATCCTGATACGTTGCGACATTTCCATCCGCATCCAGGACCTGCATCTTCGCACCCTTCAGCTCTTCCCCGTTCATATCGACCTTGGAAAAGTCCCATCTGGTGTACTGATCCTTACGCATCGTCTCGACGCGGTCGGACTTGGTCTGCCCGTCAAGCGAATTGCCCTTTTCATCGGACATGAAGACGTAACCATCCTCATCGACGGTGAAGTAGGAAGGCGTGTCATCCAGAACATATCCCGGAAGTGTCGCTGTCTCGGTGATGGAATAGATTCCAGTCTCGACGTACTTGACCACGACTGTTCCATCGTCCTTCGTCACCTCTCTGCCGCCTGCGTATACTTCGCCTGCGCGTGCCCTGTCTGCATCTGCCCCGCCGATCCGGGTGATGTCAAATGTGACTCCATCCAATGTCTTGGTCGGTGCCTCATCTGTCCACTCACCGTTCTTGTCGGCTGCCCATTCATACTTGGTCAGCTTCACAGTGGTCGGCTTGTTGGTCGAGTCGATATGCGCATAGACGATCGGCGTATTCTGGTCTTTGTAGACGAGTTCAAACGGATGCTCTGTCGGATCCAGGGTGTAGCCTTCCGGTGCCTCGATCTCAGCAGTATGGTACTTGCCGAGATAAAGCTCTTTGGACTGCCCGGTTCCATCTGCTCCGATTACCACAGTGTCAACCTGATCGCCCTGCTCCGCCTGGACCGTTCCATCTCCGGAAATGATCTTCTCGTCTGCGTAGACTCCGAACTTTGCTCCGGCAATCTTTTCCTTTGTCTCCGCGTCTGCCTTGGTGATCTTCAGGACACCCTTAACCTCCGGGTCTTTTTCCTGCCAGGTAATCAGCTGGTCCCAGGTATTGGCCTGATTGACCTCGAACTTCGTAAGTTCCGTGTTCAGGACGTAACCGTAAGGAGCCTCCAGTTCCTTCAGATAATAAGTCCCGACTTCCAGCCTCTGCGGCAGATAAGCCATGCCTTCCTCATTGGTGACGAAGGTGGAGACCTTCTTATGGTTGGTGCTGTCCTTAAACTCGACGACTGTTTTCTGATCGTCTTTCAGGACCTGGATCTTTGCACCAGCCCTGAGAACCAGTTTCCCGGAATCTTTGTCGACCTTAGCCAGCTGGATCCACTCGCCATGCTGGTCCTGATAGATTCCGGTCTGGATCAGCTGCCCGTCGATGATGCCCGCTTCCTTCGTGCCATTTACATGGAGATTGCGGATCGCTCCGAATCCCTTCGGAACCGTGTCCTTATTCTCGATGATCGTGTAATGACCGTAAGGAAGACGTCCGTGCGGGTAAGCATCGTCCTTCGTCGTCGCGTATCCTTCCGAATTGGTCTCGATCGAGACATAGGGCTTTGCACCTTCCTTCGGATTGTCTCCCTCCATGTCAGCATCCAGATAAATGTCAAACCGGATGCCTTCCATAGGCTCGAGTTTGTCGTGCGGGTCTTCCTCGTTCAGCTCCGCCTGAACTTTATGAATGTCCACATCGAAGCGAATCACATCATCCTCTGCGGAGATTCCGGTCAGGTCCTTGATCTTGTTCTCATCCTCCTTGCGGATGGTGAAAGTGATATCAAGATTCTTTCCTCTAAGGTTGAATCCTTCTGGTGCCTTTGTCTCGACCAGTTCGTAAGTTCCATATGGAAGATACTGTTCCGGAGGAAGCGGATTGCCGTTTACATCCTTACTGGCCGGTGAAGCGATGACTCCGTTCTCATCTGTAGTGAAAGAGCGGATCTTTTCTCCCGGCTGATAGGTTTTCGCATCGACTACGACAGAACTTGCGGACCGGTTGATCAGATCAAACTCAGCCCCCTCAAGCTTTGCTTCGCCCTGAATGACATTTCCGTTCGGGGTAACCTGGTCTGCCCGGAACTCCGCACCAGTCTTATCGGTCAGCGTGCAGATCTTTTCAGCAAGCTCGAGGTCCTTCTTCTGAACCCTGAAACCTGCGCGCTGCGGAATGTTCTTATGCGGATCTGTCTTCGAGTAGTCCGCCAGCTGCTTCGCTGCAATAGTTACAGACAGCGGCTTATCAGAAAGTGTGTAACCATCCGGCGCTGTCTTCTCACGTACCGTGTAATTACCGGTCTGTAGAAGATTGCCGGTCGTCTGTCCGGTCCCGTCATCTCCGGTCGTGATGGTAGTCGCCACCTCACCCGGATGGATTGGTACATCCGGAGCAGTCTGCAGGACCACGTCAAAGTCATTGGCGTTTATGACTTCAAACACCGCTCCCTTGAAGGTCGCATCGCCATCTCTCGTGGTTCCCTGCTCTGCGGAGATTTTTCCAAGCTTCAGATCGCCGAAGGTCGGGATCTCTCCAAGTTCTTCCGGATCAACCGGAACATTCTGTATCTCCGGCTGGGTAGTCGAGCTGTAGATGACACCATTTCCGCTCTGCAGAATCTGCATCTTCCAGACCGTGTTGTTGAGGAGATATCCTTCCGGCGCCTTTGTCTCCTGGATCGTGATACAGCCAAGCGGAAGAACATTTTCCCCATAGGTCAGAGATCCGGAAACCAGGTGTGCCTGGTCCAGCTTTGCCGTATAGTTGCCGTTTCCGTCCGCAAGCGTCTGGATGATCCAGGTCTGCTTCGGATTTGCCTCCGGCTCCGGATTGTCGTAGTAGTTCACCGTGAGCTGGGCGCCCGCGGTCGGTCTGGTCGTCGCGTACCCGGCAGCCGGGACCTTTTTGACCAGGGCGTTCAGTGTACCGAAAAGCGGCTCATCCACAACAGGAAGAACCTGACCAGGCACTCCTGCCGCGATCGTCACCGTCTGATCCGGAGCAGTCTTATAACCCTTCGGCTGGGAATCCTCGTGAAGGGTGTAAGTCTCCGGGAACACCTCCTGTGCATCCGTCCCGCCATCCGCACGGATGGTGAAATCATAGCGATGATTTGCATTGGACAGAACAAACTTGGTTCCCGTAAGGGAATACATCCGATTATTACTAACCAAAGTCGTATTAGAAGAAGATTTCTGGACCGCGACTGGTGTGGTCGTCGGCCATTTCACGGTCAGGGTGACCGCGGAATTCTTCGTCCTGTAACCGAACCCGATGTCCTGCTTGTTCTGGAGTTTCAAGAGCATAGCGTGGAAATCCAGCGGGTAATTGCCAGTGACCGTGTATTGCCCTGTCAATGAAGCTGTATTGTCCACCGTTGCCACGAAATGGAAGCTCTGTCCTCCTGCGACCTGTCCGCTTCCGGTGCTTACAGCCCCCGTCGCCTCATTGACCAGGCTGACTCCATTTTCAAGGTTGATAGTGATCACAAATGCCGCATTCGCGTTCCAGGTGAAGGACGGGGATGTCTTGCTCGTTGCAACCACACTGGTCGCCGGACCAATCGAGGTATTGGCCGGATCCGGCATCTTCTTCAGGGCTGCTTTGCATTCCTTCAGCAGGTTCTTGCCCTTTGTGGAGAGTGCACCGCCGAATCCTGAAGATTCATCGTACAGATAATCCACCAGGTAATGCTGCATCTCACGGGCATTCTTGCCGACTCCGTATTTATCGAAGATCGCCTTGATGCTGTACCCGTTGAAAGTGCCTTTCCAGCCGGGTCCGCCGTAGCCATAGAACATAGCCTTGCGGAGATACTTGTCGTCTCCTCCTTCATCCAGCTCGATCATCTTCGTGTAAGTTGTCCCGCTGGCCGGGGAATGAAGGGCATGCTGCATGCAGTAAGCCATGACATCATATTTGACGCCATTCACCTTATAGCGGACCCATTTGTAGGAATCCCCGCCGCCGTAGCCAAGGTCGTTATTGAAAATGTGGCCGGTGGCGTCTCCGTCCGAATGGTAGTAATACTTACCGGCTTCCACATCGGTCTGGTCATTCCAGCCTCCGTCATTGTCATCATCCGCGGCAGCTGCTTTTCTTGGAGCCATCATCCTGCGTGGCGAAGAACCTTCGACCACATCTCTGGAAACAGAAAGTTCAACATCTTCAGCCGGCATGATAAAACTGTTGGAATCATCCTGCGGATCATAAGTGATCTCGCAATAGTCGCCGGTATCATTGTTGTCATGATGGACCGTGCGCCAGGCCGCGATATTGGAAGAAGCTGCGTCGATATCAGACTTAATCACAACCTTCTCGCCAGCTTCGTAATATCCGTCCTCATGGTCCAGAGTGACGTTGTACTCAGACCCTTCCTTCAGGATGACCTGATAAGTTCCGCCTTCGGACTCAGTATCGGATTCGGTATCGGCTTCCGTGTCAGCTTCGGTTTCGGTCACCCCAGGGAAACCCGCCTCAGTCATGTCTTCCGGAATGATCTCCGCTTCCGTATCCGACTCAATACTGATCTCCGGCGAGTTCTGTGGATCCGAATCGTCGCTGTCGTCTGATTCCGTTTCGCCTGACTGGTCATCCGAAGCGGAAGAATGTTCCGTTCTATTCTCAGTCTGAGCCTCAGGTTCTTTCCTGTTTTCCACGATGCGGACCGGCCTCACCAGGAACCAGAACTTTCCGGTAGTGGCTTCATCAGCCCTGTACACAACCGTGTAGATGCCGGGAGTCCCGAGCTTCACGTCGTTCTGGGCGAGAGAAGTCTGTACCGTATCCTTCGGATAGGTGACATCCTCGAATTTGTCTTCCGGAAGGTCCGTAAGATCAGAGGCAAGTTCGATCTCACTCAGCATCATGACGCTTCCCTGAGCAGGAAAGCCATCCGCTTCGATAACGGATGCGGTATTTTCATTTCCACCATCAGGCAGAGCTTCCGCGGTTTCAGCAGGAGTCGTATCGGAGTCCGGCTTCCCGGCATCTTCAGACTGCTGTCCATTATTCTGATTCGGTTCATCCAGCATTGCCGACGTTTCCGAAACAGAACTATCCTGAGTCCCGCTTTCTGCCGAAAGAGCATCGTCAGATACGTTTTCTCCCTCAGAATCAGCTGACAGCGCAGCCCCGGCATCTGTCTGTGCATCCGATGCTCCCGCCGTTTCGGAAGAAAGCATGTGATACTCTGTATGCATCCACACATCATTTCCCGGCATAGTGAACGTCAGGGTATCTTCATCCTTCCATTCAAATGGAACCTCGGCATGGATCTGGTCACGGACGATATCATCCGTATCCGCAAAGATCACCTTGTCGATCTGATATCCCGGTTCTGTTTCCATGTCCAGGATGACCTCTTCTCCTGCCTTATACAGAAGAGTCGTCTCTCCTTCTTTCGTTGTTTCTTTGAAATGATTCTGGTCCCATGTCAGATGGTAGGCGTCCTGGTCTGACAGAATCAGACGGAAATCAGGAGCTTCCGTATCTGTCTGCGGGACCTGCGTCTCCGGAGACAGTTCATTCTGACCGCCGGCTGTATCTTCGGTCGAGTTTTCAACGGCCGCCGGCATCTCGTCCGCATAGGAAAGCCCGGATACCGGAAGCCCCAGAGCAAGTGCGCCGGACAGGACACAGGACACAAATCTCTTTCCCTTCATTGATCTCCTCCTCGTGTTTCCATTGGTTTCTGTTTGCAGATTTCAAATCAATCAGGACATAGGCACCACCTCCTCCGAAGACGCAAAACGGGCAGGAGGAAGGATCCTCCTGCCCGACAGTTCGTCGACATATGAATTTCAATATTGCAACAGAAAAGGGAGGGTACCCGGTGGTACTCTCCCTCTCGATTGCTTTTCTGTTTTCCTTTTCAGGCAAGTATAAGTATACGCACCTGAGGAGTCGAATTCAATGACACATTGGTCGAATCTAGTCCACTTTTGTCCACTTCAGTCCACTTCCGTTCGCGATTCTCATGCCTTCACGAATATAGTATCTGAAGAAAGTTGCATTAGTTCCTGTTCTGAATACCTTGTATTGACACCGTCTTCAAAATAAGGTATCACTTGAGGTAGGAGAAAGGAGCTGAAATTATGGCACAGACAACAGTCAGTATTCGAATGGAAGATACACTGAAGAAAGATATGGAGAAAACCTGCGAGGCGCTTGGCATGAATATGACCACGGCTTTTATCATCTATGCGAAAAAAGTCACTCGCGAGAAGAGAATCCCTTTTGATGTTTCTCTTGATCCGTTTTATTCGGAAGAAAATATGATGCATCTGAGCAGGAGCATCCGCAACCTGGAATCTGGCAATGGCTCAGAACATGACATCATCGAGGATTGAGCATGAAGAAGCTGTGGGATGATGAAGCGTGGGATGACTACCTTTATTGGCAGTCACAGGACAAAAAGACATTGAAGCGAATCAATGCCCTTCTGAAAGATATCGACCGGAATGGCAATGCCGGGCTTGGAAAGCCGGAACCTTTGCGGTATGGCCTTGATGGATATTGGAGCCGGCGCATTGATGAGAAGAACAGGCTTGTATACAAAATCGTGGGGAATGAGATTCGAATTGCACAGTGCCGTACCCACTATGGGGATACATGACCTGACAGATTATCTCAGATACTTTACAATCTCTTCCGCTACGATTGTCCGTATCTTCTGAAGATCGATTGCTGAAAGCGTCGGGATCAGCTGGATTTCCTTCTGGAGCAGCGCCTGATCTTTGACCGCACTGGCAAAATAGTCTGCGATGGAGGGATACCGGCTCTTATCCCGCTCCTTCATTTTTTCATACATGGCTCTCTGGGCCGGCTTATCAAGATCGACCCGGAATTTTATCCACTTGATCTTTCCATCAGATGTATCCTTCATATGTGCCTTTCATATCGAATATCGACGATTATGGATTTAATATACAGAACCTCTGACAGGTATTCTTCACAGAGGCATTGCTATCATGTCTGCCCCATGAATTTTGTCATGGAGAGCTTTGATTTTGTCATAGAACCGGGTCCATTTTGTCATGACGTATTTGATTTTGTCATGGCGGCAGTTCAAAACCAGAACCCGCTTTTCCCTTGAATTCAGCTTCTTTTCATCTTTCTTCTCCGGAAAAGGAGTAGAAATAATAATCACCATGACAAAAATGACAAAATGAATCGAGTTATCTAAGAAGCGTGGAACGGAAAAAATAAAATCCAAATGAACGCGCTTCAAAATATCATTTTTATCATAACTGTCATGCCGCATTGCTCACTTCTCCTCCGCAGCCGAAGCTGCATGCAATAGCAGTTTTTCGATGGTACTTTCATCCAAAGGAAGTCCGCCTTGTCCTGAAGGATTGCTGTCAAGGTTCTCATTGTAGATGTCCGTCAGCTTTTCCGCGATCCTTGCCGCCTTCTTGTAATATGCTGTTTTTCCAAGACATGCTTTTTCCATGCCGTCCGCAGGCGGCATTCCGGAAATGAGGTATACCGTCACAAATTCATTGTCGTCAGTATCGAGACGATGTATGGACATCCTGATCCTGGAAAGCTGTCTGCGGGTCTTGAGAAGCCGGATTTCTTCAGCCATAAGGTCTCTGGCTGCTTCTTCCTGAAGGCGCTTTGCCTCTTCAAGTGTCCGGAAAAGTTCGTCGTGTTCAATATTTCCGGAAGTCTGGACTTTTTCCTCTAATGCAGGGGATCTGACGGAGGCGGCGAAGATCGCCTCCTCCTCAGAGATCAGCTGCTGTGTTTCCTGATATTCACGGACACTTTCCCGAATCTTCTGCAGGGCTCTTGTAGTATTCTTCTCCATAGAGGAATAGTCCCGCAGGATTATGAGCATCCTCTTGGATGAGATTCTCTCCAGTTTCAGGCTTTTGTCCTCACTCGCCATGGTCATGCCCCATATTCCTCTGAATGGTCGTCTTTCCGCTTCGTTCCATCAGGATCCGTGTCTCTTCAGCACGCTTCTTCCGCATCTGCTCCCTGTAGAGCCTCTCAATGGCGATCCCTGCCGTCGGGTCCGAATAGCCCTCGTCATTCATATATGCATCTGTGTAATAAGCCCTTGCTCTGTTTCCTTTCATGGTGATCTCCCTTCTGCCTTCCTGAAGGCGCCCAGGCCGGTGTCCTGCCACAAGCTTTCCGGGGAATTCCATGAAAAAAAGCGCAGGGCTATTCCATCATGGCACTCCTTTCAGAGGGACCTTCCATCATGGATGGTCCCGTGCTCCGGAAATGCTTATGACAGAACCTTGACCTTTGCGCTTTACATGTCAGGCTGTGTTCTGGTTTGTTTGTATCTCTGATGCGTAGATAATACGGCAGCCTTTAGGAAAGAAGAAGGCACCGACGTTGCACCCCTGATGCCCTTCTCCTGGATCCTATCTGGTCTGCTGAGGCCCTGAAACAAGGCAATCCCTGCCGGAATTCGGATGCTTTTTGTCTATATTGCTTAGAGTAGGGCTGTGGAATTGTGCATAATAGACAGGCAATGTCGGTGCACCCCGGAGAGAAAAATAATTTGTGTTTCTTCTGTGAAGATTAGCACTCACCGCTTGACAGTGCTAACAATTGGAACTATAACGTAGCCAGAACGAAGGAGATGAATAGAACAGACGAAGAGCTCACTGAGAGGGTCTTCATAAGTTCCGGTAAAAGTCTCTTCCGTATCACATATAAACAGTAGTAGTTGAAAGTAACTGGAACCCGCAAGCGGAAATGTTCACGAGTACAACGGTTACATAAGTTTGATCCCGAAGAAGGACAGATACGAACAGGTAGTTTGTATTAAGACGAAACAAGTGTGACAGATTTTGGGATATACAAGGCAGGGAGGCGTCTTAATGCGAAGCAATACATCAAGAGAAGGGAAGATCACAGCGCTGTACGAGCGGCTTTCAAGGGACGATGAACAGCAGGGAGACTCCAACAGCATCATCAATCAAGACTTGATTTGTCAAGGGGAAATTCTGCGATTTAACACAAAAAACAGGGGCAGCAGATCATTTGCGTCTGCCGCCCCATCATTATACGCTTTTTCTCGCGTCTGGATATAGCTTGTTTTATTGTTTCGTCGCCTTTTTCTTTTTCAGGTTGAACAAGGCAAGGCAAGCAATGGTGAAACCGGACAGGCACATCAGAGTGACCCACAGCCACATATGGCTGTTATCTCCCGTGGCCGGGCTCTCCGTTCCTCCGCTGCGCACCGTGAATCCTGCGCTTGCCGTCCCGTTTGTCGTCACGATCTCGATGGTATGCTCTCCGGCGGACAGGGTATCCAGATAGGCCGCGTGCAGCGTGATCGTCAGCGGCTCTCCGGATACGGAATACTTGTCGGAGGAAACGACCTGTCCGTCCACGAGGACGCGCAGCAGATTGTCCGTCGCGTCGTCCGTTTTGAAGGTCAGGCCACTGGCGCTGCCCTTCTGATACGCAGCGCCGGCGCCTGAGATCACGCTCGGCGGGACGGATGTGGTAAGAGAGATACCGGTTTCATCGCCATCGGATAACTCCGCATCCTCCGCAAAAGCGCAGACGGGCAGACAGAGCGCAAGCAGAATAAACCCCAGCAGGAGCGACAGGATGATTCTGCTTTGCTTATGCTCTCTCATGGCGTTTCTCCAATCTATGAGTTATACCGTTCCAATTTTTCTGCCGCTTCTGTTCGTGGCAGGCTAATGAAATATGTACTCATGATAGAACACCTCCATTTAATAGATCCACTTTACTTGAACTCTTAACGTCGCTATATAGTTACCCGGCTTAGCTGCTGCCCAGTCCTCACTTGTGATATTGATATATCCCTGACAGCTAAACGGCAAGGGCGTTTCATACATTATGGCAAAGTAACCTTTATCCCCGTGATGACCATTGGGAACTCCTGTTGCATTTGTGGTGACAGTAAACGGTATCGTTCCATCATGCGAAGTGCATTGGAAAGAAGAATACGGGAAAAGCACCTCAAAATTGCTCCTATCATTTGGAAATACGCCTTCTTTTACCTGAATATCAAACGGAGTCTGCGTATCACCATAATTGATGTCGAGGGTTGCGGGGATAGAAAGTGTTAAATAAGGATCCGGTTCCGGTACTATTTCTTTCCACAGAGCAGTGATCGTAAAGTTTCCTTTTTCTGCCATATTAAATGTTGCACCGCAGTTAAACGTACCGCCAAAGCTGGCTTCCCAGCAATCAAACTCTTTGCCCTCCGGTGCCGTGAACGAGCATCTCGAAGGTAGCTTATAATAGACTTTTCCGTCATCTTCCAGATAGAAGCAACCTGTCGTTTGATTATAATTGCCAGCCTGCATATCCGCCTTGGAGATGATCGTTGTACTCTGCACAAACATTCCTTCAATGCCTGCTTCGCCCGGCTCGACATATACTGTGTAGATGACTCTCTGAAACACAGCTACCAGCGTCCGGTCTGCGGTTGCGGTAAAGGTTAAGCTGGCGTCGGTGCTGACTTGTTCGCCGTTCTCCGTCCATTTCACAAAAGTGTAGTTGTCGTTGGCTGTGGCCGTCACGGTGACAGAGGCGTTCTCACTGTAAGTACCGCCGCCGCTGACCGTACCGCCCTCTGCAGGATCTGCGGAGACAGAGATCGTGTAGGTCGTTACCACCGGCTCAACAATCGTCACAGTAAACGTTGCGGTCTTGGTGACATCCCCCTCCGTATAGGAGACGCTCACCGTGACCTCCCCGGCGGCAGAGGAATCAAAGCCGGAGAGCGCCGCGTCAGCGGTGACGTCCTTGGTGCTCTCGTCGTTATAAGTCGCCGTGACGACCATGCCTGCTTTGTCGAGGCTTTCGCCCACGTTGTACTCCGTCTTGGTGGGCGGCGTGACAGTGATCGAGGCCAGAACAACAGGAACCGTTGCCGTCAACGTAATGGTGGTTTCGTCGTCGTCCCCGAGAGTCGTGTCGTCCGCTAGCGCCGTCAGCGGGAAGCACCCGATGACGAGGATCAGGCAGAGCAAAAGGGAAAAGACCTTTTTCATATTGAATACCTCCATGTATTTGTTTGTGTTAAGGAACTACTTTTAGCGTTACGATTGTTTCCGCTCCGTTGAGCGGTTCTTTCTCAGCGTCGTATGTCCAGTGCTGATAGCGGAGTACGGCGTTTTCGTATTCCCCCGCAGCAAGGGACTGATTCAGCGTGATGCTCCGCACCACCTGCCCCGGCTGAAGCTCCTGCGACTTCCAGAGCACCGTGCCGTCCTCCAGGGACAGCGTGATGACCAGCCAGCAGTTGTTCTGAAGCGGGTTATCAAAGCGGACGGACTGTTCCAGCGTATCCGCTTTGAGTTCCAGCGATTCATAAGCGGTAATGTCGATCATCTCCGGGCGCTCAGGGACAACGAGACCGCCATGCTCGGACTGCGTGGTTTGAGCTGTGCTTTCCGGTTCCGGATTGTTACCCGGCCCGCTTTCTGACTTTGAAACAAGCCAAACGATTACGCCTGTGGCTACGATCAGTAAAAGGATGAGGCAGATGATAAGAATCTTCTGACTACTTCCTCTACGTTTTCGTTTCCTTCTGTGGCCTCCCGGTGCTTCATGATTTCCAGCCATATGTACCACCTCTTAAAAAGGACCGATGGTAATTCCAATCATATTATGATCGCTTAGGTATTCTTTATCTGTTATTGACTTCAGAACCATCTTATTGAATAGCCCTTCATGTCTCAACCTTGCTGATAGATTCTTACAATAAGACATTGTACATTATATACGAATATCCGAAGTTTTTCAAGAGGACAGGAGCGATTTTCACCGCTCCCATCCACGATCTTTGTGCTTCTTTTCTGGCTGCCGCGCCT
>Ga0256405_10004077_pt1 | contig 28249 bp, 16 predicted proteins | sample RumenRJG_02DNA_FD_189096 | JGI IMG/M metagenome (GOLD analysis project Ga0256405, IMG submission 189096) | Bovine rumen microbial communities from Lethbridge, Alberta, Canada - RJG_02 | ecosystem: Host-associated > Mammals > Digestive system > Stomach > Rumen | place: Canada: Alberta... | reverse complement strand
ATTGTTGACACTCTAATGCACGCGTGACGGCAAATAGGTGTTAACCCATAAATCAACGATGCCTACCGCCACGACTTAAGCGATATCACCCGCATATTTCAACACTTCGATGAGATGTTTCAAGTTCTAGAAGGCCGACGGACAAGCCTGCCGACCTTCTAAGGATGGTGTTCTCATGAAGAGAATCATGGGGGTTATTTGTTGAGAGCGATCACGTCGTCGAGGAGTTTGTGGACTTCTTCGTCGCTGAAACTGTCGTCGAGGATGATGCTGTTCCACGGCTCTTTGGACTTCGGGAACGCGCTCTTGTGGACGTTCGGGTGATTCTTCTTGAGCGCCTTTGCAAAGTCGTAATTTGCGCGGACAAGAAGCATCATAGAGCCTTGCGTCTCATAGACGTAGACGAAGCATCTGTCCTTTCCGTCCTCACCGTGTACGTAGTGCGTATCGGCAAGCGGAAGTCCCGTTCTCGTATAGTTGTCGCGTGTGTTGAGTTCCACTTCGTCACCGTACTTGCCTGCAAGATATTCGCAAATGGAGTTCTTGGACGTTGTATGCGTTGTCTTCTCCGCCTTTGCGCTCTTTGCAAGAGCGAGGCTTTCCTTGAGAGAAAGTTCTTGTTCGTCCCAGTCTCTGCCGAGTGCGTTGGCGTGGCATCTGTCGAGGATGTATTGCACGTCTTCGTCGGAATAGGAGTCGTCAAGCGGCAAACTGTACCAGTTGTCCTTGGACTTCGGGAACGCGCTTCTGTGGACGTTCGAGTGTCTCTTTGCGAGTTCTTTGCCGAGCGCTTCATCGGAGTTGATGAGGAGCATCGGTGCGCCCTCCGTCTCGTAGACGTACACGAAGCACTTCCTCGTGTCCTCGTCCTTTGCGTAGTGCGTATCTGCAAGCGGAAGTCCCGTTGACGTGAAGTTTTCGCGCTCGTTGATTTCAACCTCTTCGCCGTGCTTGTCAGCAAGGTACTTGGCGATTGCCGCTTTGCCCCACGTCGTGTTGTGAGTTGTCGTCTTTGCAACAGCCATAGACTGCTTCAAAGTGACAGGTTCTTCCTTTGGTTCCTCTTCAACAGGTTCTTCAACTGCGACAGGTTCCTCTGCAGGGACTTCGTCCTCTTGTTCTTCTTCAGACTCCTCTACCGGTTCTTCAGCAGATTCTTCTGCAATTTCCTCAACAGGCTCTTCGGCTTGTGCTTCCTCTTCGGCAGGAACTTCGTCCTTTGGCTCTTCCGCAGGTTCTTCAACAGGTTCCTCAGCTTGTTCCGCTTTTTCGCCTGCAGGCTCTTCGTCGGTCGCTTCGTCTTCGCCTGCTATGCAAACGTAGTCCTTTGCGTCTTCACCGGCTTCGACGTTGTCGTCCTTCTTTGGCTCGTCCTTCTTTGGCTCTTCGTCCTTCTTGTTGCGTTTCTTCAAGAGTTTAACGATCAAGATGATAAGGAGGATGATGAGAGCAAGACCGATGACGCAGCCTATGACGATACCCGCGATTGATCCGCCCGTGAGTTCGTACTTGACGACGTATGGTGAGAAGTGGTTTGTCTCGAAGAAGAGTCTACCATTCTCCATCCAAGTGTTCATCTTTACGAGTTCGCCGTTGTATGCGACGTAGTAGACGACCGCTTTTTTGCCGAACGGGACCTTTTGGTCGAACGCAGTAGAGACTGTTGCTTTGCCGAACTGGAACGTTGAGCCCTTGAGTGTGAGGTCAATACCGAATACAGCACCTTCTACATCCGGGTTGTCGATGATTGTTGCGGAGAACGTAACGTCGTTACCGCCGATCTGATTGACAGCGTTCGCATCGAAGACGACTGTCGTATCGCCGGACTTAATCTCGACAGCCTTGGACTCGGAGTTGTCCTTTGCGGCTTGGTCGAACAAGACCGTGACGTCCGTGCCTTCCGTCGCGCCCGTCTCAACGTCTTTTGAATACGTCTTGACGTCGCCGTCTTTGACTTCGATAGTCTTGATTTCTGCGATAACCGCTTCAGCCTCTTCGAGTCTTGCGAGCGTTTCTGCGTCGACTTTTGCCTTTTGTGCGTCGGTGAGCGCTTCGTATGCCGCACGTGCCGCTTGGACTGCCGACTCGTCTGCAAGAGTCAACTCGTCCGTGTCGGACACAACGTCAATGCTCTTGACCGCTGCGTTTACCGTCTCGAGGTCGGCAATTTCTTGTATCGCCGCTTCGAGTTTTGCAACCGTTTCGGCAGGAACTTTTGCTTTTGCCTCCGGAGAGAGTGCGTCGTATGCCGCTTTTGCCGCGCGCACGCTCGTCCTGTTGAGGATCGTCATTTCTTCGACAGCCGGCAAGTTGCTTATCTTTGTGTCAACAGCGGTAGAAGTCTCGATGTCGACGATTTCCTTTTCTGCCGCTTCTATCTTTGCGATAGTCTCTTGCGGGAACTTGGTCTTTTGGTTGTCGGTAAGCGCTTCGTACGCCTCTCTCGCCGCTTGGACGTCAGCCTTGTTTTCGACTGTGATTTCCTTAACATCAATCAAAGCGAGGATATCTTTGTCCGCTTCGTCAGCGATTTCGCAGTCGACGATCTCCGCTTCCGCCGCTTCGATCTTTGCAAGAGTCTCTTGCGGGAACTTGGTCTTTTGGTTGTCGGTAAGCGCTTCGTACGCTTCTCTCGCCGCTTGAACGTCAGTCTTGTCTTCAAGCGTGATGTCCGTCAAGTCAATCCAATCCGTGATTTCTTTGTCTACCTTGTCAGCCTCTTCGCAGTCAGCGATCTCCGCTTCCGCCGCTTCGAGTGCCGCAAGCGTATCTGACGGGAGTTTTGACTTTTGATTTGGCGTCAATGCTTCATAAGCCGCGCGTGCCGCTTCGACGTCAGTCTTGTCGTTCAAAGTGATGTTTGCGAGTTCAGGCAAAGCATTGATCGTTTCATCCGTGTCGTTTGCGACTTCGCAGTCTTCGATCTCGGCTTCTGCCGCAACAAGTTTTTCAAGAGTTTCAGGCGTGACTTTTTTCTTTGCCTCAGGAGAGAGTGCCTCGTATGCCGCACGGGCTGATTCGACGTCAGTCTTGTCATCCAAAGTGATGTCCGCAAGTTCAGACAATGCGACGATGTCATCGGTTGCCGCGTTGGACGTCTCGATGTCGTTTATCTCCTTCACTGCCGCTTCGAGTTTTTTGACGGTTTCAGGATCGACTTTTTCCTTTGCCTCAGGAGAGAGGTCGTCGTATGTCTTTTTGGCTTGTTCGATAGCGTCTTTGTTGTCGAGAGTGATGTCATCGACAGACGGCAAATTGGTGATTACGTCGCTTGCCGCGTCGGATGTTTCGATGTCGTTGATCTCCTTCTCTGCCGCAACAAGTTTGTCAAGAGTCGCTTGAGGAATCTTCTTCTTTTGATATTCGGTGAGAGCATTGTATTTTGCTCTTGCTTGAGCGATTGTCGCTTTGTCGTCAAGGCTTATCGTCTCGATATTGAGCAAGTTGTTGATTTCCGTGTCCGCTGCGTTCGCAGTTTCGATGTCAACGATTTCCTTCTCCGCCGCTACGAGTTTGTCAAGCGTCGTTTGAGGAACTTTCTTCTTTTGGTCTGCCGTGAGAGCGTTGTACTTTGCTCTTGCCTCTTGGATGTCTTCCTTGTCGGCAATGCTTATCACTTCGATATCGAGCAACTCATTGATTTCCGCATCTGCGGCATTTGCCGTTTCGATGTCGTTGATCTCTTTCTCAGCCGCAACAAGTTTTTCAAGAGTTTCCGGAGCGAATTTTTCTTTTTGTCCGTCCGTCAACGCGTTGTAAGCAGCGCGAGCAGCCACGACTGCGTCTTTGTTGTCCAAAGTGACTTCTTCGAGGTCAAGCAAAGAGTCGATTTGTGCGCCTGTGTCTCTAGCAGTTTTGATGTCGGCAATTTCTTGTTCCGCACCGACAAGTTTTTCAAGGTTGGAAACGCTTTCTTTTTGAGCGTCGGTGAGCGCATTGTATAGCGTTCTCGCCCATTCGACTGCGTCGAGATCGCTGTCGACAACTTTTCCGCTTGCAGGAAGAATTGTAATCATTTCTTCAACGTATTCAGGCGTAAGGTAGTACACTTTGACAGCCTTGATTTGCAAAGTAGAAGGCATGCCCGATGAATGTACCCTAAGGCTTGAACTCAAAACTCCGCTGACGGTTGCAACGTCGCCTTTGAATGAGACGGAGCCAACCTCAGGAACAAGTCTATCAATTTCATAACGGCCTTTTATAAATTCAACTTTGACAATTATTTCGCCATTCTTTGCGGTGATAGTGGCATAAGTACTGTCATACAAAAGGAATCCACAATCATCAAAACCTTCGTTTTCGCAATCTATGGTGAAATGTTCTCCGTCATAGGTACGTGCTTTGCCAAACTCCGTGCCTTTGTTTGTCTCAAAATCTTCCGAGCCGAGCAAAGCGTTTTGTATCGCTTCTTCCGCGGCTGTGAGTTTTGCAAGCGTCGCGGCAGGATAATTTGCCTTATCCGCGTCGGACAGTTCGCGGAATGTCTCTCTTGCGAAATGGATGATGTCTCTATTTGCAAGCGTCACTTCAGCACTTGCAGGCAATGAGTTGATATCAACGAAGTAAACTTTTACTTTCTTGATTAGCACATAGTCCGCTGCATTCACTCTAAGGCTTGTGACGTAAAGATCGCTGACAGTTGCCACGTCACCGCTTATGGTGACTGTCCCGATAGGCGATCTGAAGTTGTTAATGTTATACCAGCCTCTCGTAAATTCAACTTTTGTGATAATCGCGCCGTTTTTCGCGGTGATTGTTGCAAAATATTTATTACTGAGCAAGAAGCCGTCGTCATCACCACCGCTGTTATCACAATTGATGGTGAAATACTCGCCGTCGTATGTGCCTTGATCTTTGTTTGTATCGAACGTTTCCGTGCCGACTATCGTGCTTGCAAGCGCTGTTTCGGCATTTACAAGTTTTGCGAGTGTTTCATTAGAAACTTTTGCCTTTGCTTCATCTGCAAGTGCCTCGTATGCCGCACGCGCAGCCTTGATTTCAGCCTTGTTTGTAAGCGTGATATCGCTTGTCGGCAAAGCGTTTATAGTCTCCGTGACAGACGCCGCTTGTGCTGTGTAGTAGGCATCTGCGACTTCAACGAATTTTGCTTCTACCGCTTCGAGAGTCGCAAGGTTGGAAACGCTTGCTTTTTGTTCCTCAGTGAGGGCGTCATAAGTCGCTCTTGCCCATTCGATTGCTTCTTTGTTGCCAAAAGTCAGTTCGTCGAGTGCAGGAAGGAATGAAATCAATTCTTGCACGTATTCAGGCTTGAGGAAGTAGACTTTTACAGCCTTGATTTGCACATGTGATGATGCATGTACCGTAAGGCTCGATGCAAAAACTCCGCTGACTGTTCCGACGTCGCCACTGAAAGTGACTTTGCCGACTTCCGACGTCAACGCCGTAATATTGTAGAAGCCTTTTACAAATTCGACCTTTAAGATGATTTCGCCGTTCGTTGCGGTGATAGTGGCAAAGTTGCCGTAGAGGCTGAAACCATCTTTATCGCCTGCGTCGCCGTTTGTGAGTGTGAAAGTTTCTCCCTCGTATGTCTTTTGTTGTTTGTTTGTGTCAAGTCTTTCCGAGCCGAGCAAAGCATTTAGGAACGCATTCTTTGCGTCATTAAGCTTTCTTGCAACTGCGGACGGATAGTTGGCTTTGTCGTTGTCGGACAACGCATTGTATGCGTCATTCGCTTGATGGATCAAGTCTCTGTTTTCAACAGTCACACTACCACTTGCAGGCAATGCGTTGATATCGAGGAAGTAAACCTTTACGCCCTTGATTCTGAGCGTTTGGCTCGTATTTATTCTAATACTTATAGCATTTGGGTCGTTGATAGTTATCACATTACCGCTATACGTGAATGTGCCGGCAGACGTGCGGAAAGATGACATATAACTCTCATACGCGCCCACGGTCAATTCAACTTTTGTGATAATCGCACCGTTTTTCGACGCGATTGTCGCAAAATCGTCAGAGCGAATCGAGAATCCGGACTCATCGCCATCGTCGTCACATGTGATGACTATATACTTGCCGTCATATTGGGTTTTGTCTTGATTTGTCTCAAACGTTTCAGAACCTGCGAGCGTATTTGCAAACGCGGCTTCTGCGGCTTCGAGTTTTGCAATATTGGAGACTTTTGCTTTTTGGGCGTCTGTGAGTGCGTTGTATGCCGTACGAGCATCATTGATTGCTTGCTCGTCGTTGCGAGTGACGTTCTCCGCTTCAGGCAATGCGTTGATAGCCTCGATTACAGGCGTCGCCTTTGCCGTGTCGTCCGCGTCCTTGAGTTCCGCATATTTTTCTTCTGCTTCAACAAGTTTTGCAAGCGTTTCTGCTGAAACCTTTGCTTTTTGGTCGTCCGTGAGTGCGTTGTATGCCGCGCGCGCGTTTTCGATTGTTTCTTTGCTGTCTAATGTGATAGCGTCAACAGACGGCAAAGCGTTGATTTCTTCGGAGACTGTTGCAACTTGGAGTGCGGATTCCGCAGCAACAAGTTTTGCAAGTGTTTCTTCGGAGACTTTTGCCTTTTGGTCGTCGGTGAGTGCATTGTATTTTGCACGTGCTTGTTCAATTGTTTCTTTGTCGCTCGTCGTTATTGTGTCTACGGCAGGCAAAGCGTCGATTGTGCCAGTTGCCTCGTTGGCTTTTTCGATATCGTCGATTTCCTTCTCTGCCGCAACAAGTTTTGCAAGCGTTTCTGCTGGAACTTTTGCCTTTGCTTCATCAGAGAGTGCGTCGTATGCCGCGCGAGCAGCCACGACTGCGTCTTTGTCGTCGAGAGTTATATTTTCAATAGAAGGCAAATTGGTGATAGTCTCGGTCGTTTCGGTTGCCGTTGCTGTGTCGTGCAACTCGATATAGGTGTTTTCAGCAGCTTCGAGCGTTGCAAGGCTGTCGCCGACCTTTGCTTGTTCCTCTGTGGAGAGGAGATCGTAGTATCTTCTTGCTTTTACGATCTTTTCTTTGCTCTCTTCGGTGTATTCGACCTCGCCGATCTCGTTGATGAGAGCGATGACGTCTTCCGCCGTTGCCGTGACAAAGACGTATGTTCTGTCCGTGATAGCGCCCTCTTCACCTCTAATCGTGACAGTACCGCAAGTGCCGCCTATGCCTTGACCGATGCTGGTCGGAGAATTGCCGCCTAAAGTTGCAGACAAAGCCGCCACTGTGCTTGCTATCGTGATTGTGCCGCAAGAAGAACCTTCTTGCGCACCGCCGCCGATACCTGCAGCACCCGATCCGCCTTCAGCCGTTATGATACCGCCCGTTATCGTGATATCGCCGCACGTACCGCAGTAGCCGCTGCCGATACCTGCGCCGCCGTGTGAACCGCCATAAGCGGTGACCGTGCCGTTTTCGATGACGATGTTGCCGCCTGCGAGATCGCTGTGTGCTCCGCCGCCGATACCTGCGCCGTAACCGTTGCTACGAGCAATGAGCGTGCCCTCGCCACTTATGGTGAGAGTGCCGACTTGTGGCACGAAGATGCCCGGATATTCCTCATAGAAGCCGACGACCGTGTTGTCACCGCTGAGAATGAGAGTCGCACTGCCTGCCAAATTCAAGCCTGCCCAAGCATATTCGTTGCTGTGAACGCCGTTTATTGTCACGTCTTTGAGAGTGACCGTTGCGCCGTCTTCGATTGTGATCTTATAATTTCCGCCGAGCGTACCCGTGATCGTTTGACCGTCATAGATGACGACGTCGCCTGTGACCTTGGAGAGGTCGACAACCTCGATAAACTCCCATTTTGCATAGAAGACTTTGTCGCCTGTGTCCGCGACGGTGATCTTTGTCACCGCTTCGCCCTCTAACTCTTCGTTGTCATACCAACCGATGAAAGCGTATGCGTTTCTTGTCGGAATCGGCAATTCAAGACCACGGCTTTCGAGATATTTATTCGCATATCCTTCAGGCATTGTGCCGTCGTTCTCGTTGTATGTGACTGTACGCACGTGATGTGCGATAACGTGGATTTGTTTGAATACGAGAGATTTTTCGCTATATTCCTCACTTAAGGTGACTGTAATAGAGCCGTCAAATGCTTCGAAGTCAAACGGCCATGGTGCGCCAATAGTGGGCCCTGAAAAAATGTTGATGCCGTCATAGCTATATCCGCCGTGATATATTTCACCCCAAGATGAAGTTATAAACACTTCATTGTATTGATTATCTAATTCTATATATTCTGGTTGCGGATTATGTTCATATCCGTCTGCAACTATAAGATATATTCCATCATCCGGGAACAAACCTTCTTCAAACGTAATCTTGATTGAGTGTGTTTTGTCAAGCACAAATCCGTTTTCGTTTGCAGTCGCCTCAACTGTGACAGCCTCGCCTATGTACTCGGTTTGGCCTGCAGTCGGGAAGACGTCTTCAATCGTAGGCGCAACAGGAACAAGCCCCCACGCCGCCCAAAGTTCTACGTCGTTTGTTTCATTGTCTTGAATGATTTGGATTTCGGACTCTTCATCAAGCGTATCGGATGTGAACCAACCATAGAACATATACCCCGTCTTGACAGGCATTATGCAATCGGGACCAACCAATTCAAATCTTTCACCCTCATTGAAGAGTGTAGGAGCAGAAATACCGTCTTTCCACTCACCGCCGTTAAGGTTGTATGTGATATTGTGTGTGATGCGTTCCCACTTTGCCCAGAATTCTTTGTTTCCTGAAGCGTCAGTGTCAATTGCCGTCACAGGTTCGCCTGTGAATTCTGAATTGTCATACCAACCGGCAAATGTATAGTGTGCTTTTGTTATGTTGGTTGGGAGTGTCAACCCGATGGTCTCTGTATATGTGGCTGCAGGTTCGACTTCCCACTCACCGCCGTTTGCGTTGAAGGTGACGTTGCTTATTACAGGTTTCCACTTTGCATAGAACACTTTGTTGCCTGTGTCTGTTGAGGCAATTTCCGTCACTGCTTCGCCTGTGAGTTCTTCACTCTCATACCAACCCACAAAATTGTATTGCTTTCTTGTCACGTTGGTTGGGAGGATTAGACCACTGTTGTCGAAGTAATAATCAATATATTCGCCGTCAAAGGAGCCACCGTTCAGTTCATACGTCACGCCGTTAACAGGTATCAATTCCACGGATACGTGTTCTATCTGAACAACATTAGGACTTGATATAGTCATTTTTTTGGTGTAAAAGTCGGAAAAACTCACATATGTATCATGATCGTCATTTCCCTCCATAGTAATAGTTGGACAGACATCCGAAGTAAGTCCCCCTGCGTTACGAAAATAATAACCGATTGTGAGCTTTACCCCTGTGATTACTGCGTCCCCTGTTACGGAAATGATCATTGGCCTGTTATCAAGACTCGTCACTCTGACTTTTACGCCATCTTTATCGCCCACGTCATAGACGGTAATCGTGACGCATCCTTTTGAAAAGGACGTTTTATTGATCGTGTCGATTTCAATCGTTTCTCCCGCAATCCATTTTGCATAGAGTTCAACGACGTCAGTCCCGACTGCGCCGATTGCCGTCACAGGAGTGCCTTGAAGTTCTTCATTGTCATACCAACCGGCAAAAGTATAACCTGCTCTTGTCGCGGATGGCATTGCATCGTCTTCATAAATGTACTCAGGCAATTCACCCACAAGAACACCGCCATTCAAGTGCAAATCAAGTTGAAACTTTTGCAATTCCACCCACTTTGCAAAGAACTCTTTGTCGCCTGTCGCGTCTGTGCCGATTGCCGTCACAGCATTGCTTGTGAATTCGGAATCTTCATACCAACCGCCAAAACTGTAGTGTGTTCTTGTCACGTTGGTTGGAAGAGTATAGCCGATAGCCTCGACGTATTCTTGTTTATAAGTGCCGTTGATTGTGCCGCCGTTTTCATTATATGTGATGGTGCGGATAGCCCCCCACTTTGCAAAGTACTCTTTGTTGCCTGTATCGCTATCGGAAATTGCCGTCACAGGAGTGCCTTGAAGTTCTTCGTTGTCATACCAACCCACAAAGCCGTAGCCGTCTTTTGTCACGTTGGTCGGGAGTGTCAAACCGACTGTTTCTTGATACGTGGTTGCATACTCACCGTCAAACTCACCGCCGTTAAGGTTGTATGTGATATTGTGTGTGATGTAATTCCACTTTGCATAGAACACTTTGTCGGTTGTTGCGTCAGCGCCGATTTCCGTCACCGCTTCGCCTGTGAGACCTGAATTGTCATACCAACCTGCAAAGGTGAAATGTTCTTTTGTCACATTGGTCGGAAGAATTGCTCCTTCTGTTTCGTTATAACTTGTGGCATAACTAGCGTCGTTTATTGTGCCACCGTTTGTGTTGTATGTGATAGAGTGAGGAATAAGTTCCCACATTGCAAAGTATTCTTGGTCTCCGGTTACGCCCTCGCCGATAGACGCAATTTGCGCACCCGCAAAGTCTGCGCTATCAAACCAACCAATGAAGTAGGAGTGTTCTTTTGTCACGTTTGTCGGGAGTTCTACTCCAATAGTCTCAACGTAAGTATTTGGATATTCTCCGTCAAAAGCACCGCCGTCAAGGTTGTACGTTATGTTAGAGACTGTAAGCCATTTCGCAAAGAACTCTTTGTCACCGGTTTCACTTGTGCCGATTGCGGTCACAGCGTCTCCCGTGAAGTCTGCGCTCGTATACCAACCGCCAAACGCAAAACCTGTTTTCTTCACGTTTGTCGGAAGAGTCAAACCTTTGTTGTCCAAGTAGTAATCAACGTACTCGCCGTCAAAGGATCCACCGTCCAGATTGTACGTCACGCCGTAAGCAGGTGCCACTTCCACGGATACGTGGTCAATCTGAACTAAAGACTCCGTCATCATTAGAGTCACTTTTTTGGCGTTAATGTTGGAAAACGTTACAAACGTTTCCTTGTCTATATACCCGTCTTCATTTTGCTCTCCATCTATAGAAATAGAGTCACAAACATCCGATCGAATGTTCTCTACATATTGGGCATAAAAACCGATTCTAACCACTACGTTTGCGATTATTACGTTCCCTGTTACGGAAATGACCCATGGTTTGCCAGACATGATAGTCGCACCATCGCTATCTCCCTTGTCAGTGACGGTAATCGTGACACAGCCGCTGGAATATGAGAATTTCGATTGGTTAGTGTCGATTTCAATCGTCTCGTTAGCATACGCCGTGCCCTCTGTCTGTGTGCCGAACGTCAATGGAGCAATCGCAAATGCGAACGCCAAGACAAACGCCACCACCAAGAGTGCAACCATGCCTTTTGTCAATATATTCTTCATAAACCCTCCAAATCGAAGCCGCCTTTGTGTATCGGGACTTCAAAATGTAAAAATTATTTATCGCTTAAACTTTGTTAGTATTATAATATAATACAATGATACAAAAGTATAACAAATCCATATAAAAAGTGCAATATTTTCGCACAAAAAAGTGAGGGAGATGAAAAGTTTTTTTTGCTATGCAATTCTTTTCTTCCGCAATTTGCGCCCTTCCCCTCACGTCATACCGAGCGGAGCAACGCGGAGTCGAGCGTATCCCCTAAAAAGAAACGTATACCCCGTCTCTACTTAGGGGAGACATTCGGCGCTCGCGACGAGTACTTCCCCTCATTATGCCACTTCGCATTTTGGACGGCAAAGCCAACAGAATGTCCAAAATGCTCGTACTGAACGTCCCCGCTCGGCACTCAAAAAGACCTCGCCATTGCGAGGTCGGCTACGTCTTCGAATGAGTGCGTTGTTTGACAGGCTCGGCTTCGAACGAGCGAGTAGTTTTACGGGCACATCTTCGAATGAGTAAGTAGTTTAATTGTCAAACTTTGCTCTTATAAAATGCAACCCTCCTTCTCTAAGCCGAGTTTTTATTGTCAAACTTAATGTCAACCCTCCTTCTCTAAGCCGAGAGATTTAGATGAGATGCAAGGAAACAAGAAAAGGCACACAGCCTAATGTACATGAGCGTACATGACTGGGTGCCTTTTTGAAGTTGACACAGCAGGTCGCTAAATCGCGCGCTTAGAGGAGGAGGGTTTTGTCTTCGCCCATACCGAGCATCCCATCAAGCACATACTTCTTGCCGTCCTCATCTCGAATATAGCCTTCGAGTTCGCCAAAGGTGATATAATAGTCGATGTTGACGATGCCTGCGTGCATAATCATCGGATTGAGACCGTAAACGTGGAACTTCAAGTTGACCATGTCGTGTTCGTCCTTGACGATCCACTCGGAGTAGTTTTTGAAATCTTTGCTTTCGGGCGTGCGCTTGAACGTGATCGGCGGAAGAAGGCTTGATTTGCCCTCGAGCCACAAAATATTCTCGTTGTATTTGTCTTGGTCGATTGATTGGTTTCTTGTCAAGTTGAACGCGAGGAACTTCTTTTCGCCGTCGATTTCGCACTTGCCCATCGTCGTCACCCAATCGTAGTGGGCGTGACGTGGATAGTAGCCTCTGTGGTCGTCGACGATTGCCGTCGTATCCTCGTCGCTGAGCATTTCTTCGCCGTTGATGACGAGTCTGCCCTCGGCTTTGAAAAAGTCTTTTTGACTGTAAAGCGGGCGCGGACGTTTCTTGTCAAACGGAATGCTCGCAACGCACGGATCGCTCAAGCGTGTGAGCGTAAAGTTGTATTCTATCGTCGCTTCGCCGTAGTTTTCTTTGATTGCTTTCACGGCGGTTTTGTCTTCTCTGCCCACCGTGATCAAGCATTTGCCCTCGTGTTTGCCCGAGAGTTCGCACTTGCCGTCTTGAAAATTGTTGACGTATTTTACGTGACTGACAGGCGTTTCGCCCTCCGCAATCGCACCGCCTATGAGATTCGGCGCAATCACGGTGTCTTTGCTCTTGAGGTTGGTGTCCCAACAATAGACCTTCTTCGTGCGCTTGTCCCAAAATACGTTGAGAGTCTTGCCGAAGATGCCCATATCGCAGACGACGGCAAGAAGCACACCGTTTTTGAGGTGAACTTCCGTAGCCTCCCAAAGAGTGAGTTTCAAGCGGTTGAAGCAGTTCGGCAACGCGGTCGGACGTTTGAGTTTTACGAGGTCCATTTCCTCAAACTCTTTGTCGAACGTGCCGAATTCACATCCGCCGTCCGCTTTGACTATACTTTTCGGCGTAGGAACAGTCCTGCGCTCCGGTGCGATATATTTGCTGTATTCTCCCATAATTTGCCCCCTTACAAAGAGATATTCTTGCAAGTATTATAACATTTGTACGATATTTTTTCAATAGCAAAGCAAAATTTGAGCAAATATTGATACACGTGTATGGTTTTTTATACTCGTGTATTGAAAATATTCAGCCAAAACGTTTTATAATTCGGCGACAAATCGTTTTTGATGTTTACAACTGCGTAAAAACCGTGGTATAATTGATGAAAGCCTCAGTCGGCATAACTGAAAATAATTTTTGGAGGATAAATCTATGGCAAACAAATATCAAGGTACAGAAACCGAAAAGAACTTGCTCGCGGCGTTTGCAGGCGAGTCTCAAGCGCGCAACAAATATACGTATTTTGCGTCAAAGGCAAAAAAAGAGGGATACGAGCAGATCGCCGACCTCTTCTTGAAGACCGCCGACAACGAGAAGGAACACGCAAAACTTTGGTTTAAAGAACTCAACGGCATCGGCTCCACCGCCGAAAACCTCGAAGCCGCCGCCGACGGCGAAAACTACGAGTGGACGGATATGTACGAAGAGTTTGCGCGTACGGCTGAAAAAGAGGGCTTCCCCGAACTCGCCGCAAAGTTCCGCGGAGTAGCGGCAATCGAAAAACGCCACGAGGAAAGATACCGCGCACTCCTCAAAAACGTCGAGACGGCGCAAGTCTTTGAAAAGAGCGAAGTCAAGGTGTGGGAGTGCAGAAACTGCGGGCATATCGTCGTCGGCACAAAGGCTCCCGACGTCTGCCCCGTTTGCGCTCACCCGCAAGCGTATTTTGAAGTCCACAACGACAACTTTTGATTGAAAATCAACAGTCTAAAAAGGCACTCGTCCGAGTGCCTTTTATTTGCGCTTTGGGTTGACAAAGGCGGTGCAAAAGAATAAAATAGTCTTGACTATTTTTGAGGTATAGCAATGAATTTTAAAGATTTACGCATCGTTGACAATTTCTATCAAACTTCGGCGTTTTTCCCAATGCCGACCATACTTGCGAGCACGGTGTCCGAAAGCGGACAAACCAACCTCGGAGCATACTCCCTTTGCTTTCCATACTACATCGCCGGCAAAGACTACTACGCGATGTTATTTGAAGTTCGCAACAGTTCAAACACCGCGCAAAACATCTTGCGCACGGGCAAAGTCACGCTGAACTTCATCCCCGACAAGCGCAAATATTTTAAAGAAGCGGTTCGCCTCGGCTTCCCCGGCGATACGACCGCCGAAAAGATGAAAAACTGCATCTTTACGCTCAAGGACAGCACTCTCGGCGCGGACAGACCTCAAATCGTTGACGAGGCTTTTCAAGTGTTTGAATGCACTTGGATGAGCGACCTCGAGGACGCGTATCTCGACAAACCGGGATGCCTCGAGGGATACGACCCGCCATATCGCAATTTCAACGGCATCACAAGCAAATTCGGCGCGCACTTCATCCTAAAGATAGACAAGATTTGGATGGAAGAAAAGTATTACAACTCAATAATAAACGGCGTGAAGAAAAACAACTTCCCGCCCGTGCCTGTGGACTACGGCTATCGTGACAGCACGAATTTTTGGTGTTCCGCTTTCAAAGCGCCCTTCCCCGAGAAGATCCCCGAGCACGAAGGAGACGTAAAATCGGTTATCTATTGCGCCGAACGCATTGATCCAACCGTAAAATTCACGCCCGAAGCCTGCCAAAAACTCGTCAAAATCCCGCGCGTATTTTTGAAAGCCGCTCTCACGCAAATGGTTGAGATAGCAAAGGAAGAAGGTATCACAACAATAGACGAGCAAGCCCTCGCCATCATCAACGACAAACGCCGCAAAGAAAAGCGTCGTTGACACATTAGCATTGCCAACGCAACACAACAAATTATACGATAACATACGAAAACAAAATGAGAATCTCCACCTATTCCAACAAAACGACGGCGAGAGTCGTTGAACACACAAAAGACCTGACCTACATAGCACTTATGGTAGGTATTATGTCCGTGTGTTCTTGGATTAGCGTTCCGACGGCAGTTCCTTTCACCTTGCAGACCTTTGCCGTGTTTGCAAACGTGCTTTTGCTCGGCGGAAGACGTGGCACGATCGCCATCGTCTCCTACATCCTTTTAGGCCTTGCGGGCGCACCCGTCTTCTCGAATATGACGGGCGGCATCGCGTGGCTCGCAGGACTTACGGGCGGTTATATCATAGGTTTTGTGTTCGTTGGGCTCATATACTGGCTGTTTGAGTCATTGCTCGCAAAAAAACTTTGGTGGCAAATCCTCGCCCTCGTCCTCGGACTCGTCGTCTGCTATGCATTCGGCACGGGCTGGTTTATGGTGGTGTACGGAAACCGCTTCGGCGCGATTTCTCTCTCCTCCGCCCTCTCTATGTGCGTCATCCCCTTCATCCCGATTGACCTCGTCAAACTCGCCGCTGCAATGCTCATTGCGAAAGCCGTCGAGCGAAGGATCACTATTTAAGAACTTGATTACGCTTTGTGTGACAATTTTGGTGCACAACTGTTGATATAATACTAACATACAACAAAGGAGACAAAACTCATATGAATATTGACCGCGGAAGAATAATGAATGACTTTATTGAGCCAAACAAAAATCAATATGCAATTCCTGTTTACCAGCGCAATTATGAATGGTCAAAAGAACAATGTGTTAAATTGTTCCAAGATATTATTTATTCTTCTAAAAACGACACCCCTCACTTTTGCGGTTCAATAGTTTATAAGTTGTTGAAACAAGAACATAATATTTCTTATTATGTTGTAATTGATGGTCAACAGCGCATCACTACAATTTATATTCTCTTGAAGGCGTTACTTGATAACGCTGAAACAGCATTAGATAAAAACTTGCTTACAGAAGCGTTGTTTAATATTGATAAGTATGAAACTTATGACGTTGATACTGCAAGTAAATTAAAGCTTAAACCTATAAAAAGTGACAATGCACAATTAGCACTTTTAATGGATAATAAATATGATAGTATCGACAAATCGTCTGGAATTTGGCAGAATTATGAATTGTTCTCATATCTAATTAAAAATGAGTTAGAGAATGGATTAACAATCCGTAATATTTATTATGGACTTGAAAACCTTTTATGCGCAAAAATCAAGCTTGACAATGAAAATGCACAAGAAATTTTTGACCGCATTAATTCTACTGGTGTTCCGCTTTCACTTGCTGACAAAATTAGAAACTTTGTTCTAATGACTGATGTAAAACAAGAACAGTTATATGAAAACTATTGGTTGCCTATTGAAAACCTTGTAAAAAAAGATCATATTACATCTTTCTTTTTGGATTATCTAAACATGAAAATTGATGGATTTGCAAAAGAAAGTGATGCATATGATGAGTTTAAAAACTTATATTCTAAAGACAACTACACAAACGAAACGATGCTGAATGAGCTTCTCCATTATGCAAAGTTTTACCATGCATTTTTGTATGGAGACGGCAAATACGGCGTGAATGTCAACGATTATTTGGCAAGCCTTCAAAAACTTAAGCAAACAACTGTTTTTCTTTTCTTGTTCAAAGTATTTGATGATTTTGAACAAAACATAATTGATTTAAAAACTCTTGAAAAGATCTGTCGTTTCCTGTTAAGTTATAGCATTCGCCGTTTAATCTGCGAAGTTGGATCAAATTCCCTACGCGGTTTGTATAAAACTCTTTATACACGTATTTTTATCAAACAAGAAAATAAAGAACATTATTACGACGCAATTATTTCGTTTTTCAAGCAGTTAAATTCAAAAGACGCATGGATAGACGATAACGAATTTAAAACAGCACTCAAAGAGAATAATTTATACCGCAAAAATGCCCTATGCAAATATTTGCTTGGTTCTATTGAAAATCAAGGAAAAACTAAAATTATCATTGATAATTTGACAATAGAACATATTCTCCCACAAAATAAAAATCTTTCATCGGACTGGCAATCAATGCTAGGAGAGAATTGGATTGAAATTCAAAACAAATACGTGCATACGTTAGGCAATTTAACGCTTACTGCTTATAATAGTGAACTTGGCGATAAGCCATTTTCAACAAAAAACCAAATGTTATCGGCGGCGAACTCACAAGTGGTATATTTATACAAAGATGTTATTAATTGTGCAAAATGGGATGCCAATACAATTTTATCCCGGGCAGAGCGATTGTCCTCTGACATAATTGTTTTATACAAAATTGATGAACCAAAAACAATTATATCATTTACTGACCCAAGATATAAAGAATACACTTGCGACGACCCTGACAATGCAACTTGGAAAGCACCAAATTATTTTGTACTACAAGGCGAACGTATTTCAGCTGACAGTTTTGCAGAAATGCTTAAAACAGTTATTGAGAGATTGTATGAACTCAACCCTGCCATAATTGAAAACATGGCACATAATAATGAAAAAATACTTGAATGGTCTCAAAATATACTCTTATCATATGATGCAAACATGACTTCAGGTCAAGACTTGCCAATCAAAGATTCTGGGATTTACCAAAGCACAGGTTTTTCTGCTTCACATATAATACATATCATCCGTGCATTGCTAAAAAAATACGAGATACCACTTGAAGATTTCTCATACAGCGCACGAGATTGTAAACCAAAATCATAATTAATATAAAAAATGCCCATGCTGTTTCGCATGGGCATTTTGTTTTAAATATTATTTCAAACAAGAATCCAAATCTTTAATGATTTGTTCTTTGTCCATATCCTTGCCGATGAACACAAGTTTGATCATCTTGTCGCCGACGACTTCGTCCCATTCGGCGGCTACGTCGGGATTGTAGAGCAAGATTTCTTTTTGCTCGCGCTTTGGCATCGACGCAACCCACGGACCTGCGTTGGCAAGTTGCTTTTGCTTGCCGGCTTGCTCGAACATAAACATATCTTTTGAATCTCTTGTGATCCAAATCACGCCTTTGCAGCGGATGATCTCTTTTGGATATTTGTGATTTGCCCAATCGAGAAATTTGTTTGTGTTGAAAGGTCTGCGGCGCTTGTAGACAAACGTCATGATGTTGTATTCAAGCACTTCACCTTCTGGCTCGTCGCCCTCTTCTTCGATTTCTTCAAGTCCTTTGATCCAAGCGGCAGAGCCTGACGCTTTGTCAAAGTCAAAGCAGTTGGTAGAAAGTACTTTGCCGAGGTCTACTCTGCCTTGCTCGCATTCGATAAATTCTGCGTCCGGTTGCAAGGCTTTGAGCACCGTTTCAACTTCGTCGAGGTCTTCTCTTGACACGAGATCCACCTTGTTGACGACGATCTTCGTGCAAAACTCGACTTGTTGGATGATGAGATTTTCAATATCGTCGTCCTCGATGTCCTCTTTCATGAGGTCGCGACCTTTGCCGAACTCTTCTACAAGTCTCGCCGCGTCCACGACGGACAAGACGTTGTCGAGTTTTACGCCGAAATCGTAGTTTTGATCTTCAAGTCCTTGCGCAAGATATTCGATCGTTTGAACGATAGGCACAGGCTCGCAGATTCCGCTTGCCTCGATGAGAATATAATCGTATTTGCCGCATTCAGCAAGTTTTGCGATTTGATCCATAAGGTCTTGCTTCAAGGTGCAGCAGATGCAACCGTTTTGAAGCGGAACGAGGTTTTCGTCCTTTTGAGTGACGACTCCGCCCGCTCCGAGAAGACTTGCGTCAATGTTGACTTCGCCGATGTCGTTGACGATGACTGCAACCTTGTAGCCTTGTTGATTGTTGAGCACATGGTTTAAGAGCGTTGTTTTGCCTGCGCCCAAATAGCCTGTAAGAAGTGTGATAGGAACGATTCTTCTGTCCATATTTTCTCCTGTTGCGGATGACCGCTGTATAATTTTTTATCACGCATATTATATAGCAAAAAAGGCGGTTTGTAAAACGTCTTTTGCAATTTTCAAGAAAATGTGAACGATTCGTCAACTTTTGCCTTGCCACGCCCCACGCACGTCCAAACGAATTTCGGCGCGAAATTGCTCAACGCATACAAAACTCTTGCCAAGAACACACTTTTGTTGTATTATGAATAAAAAACATAAGGAGGGGCTTATGCAATATTTCATCAAAAACAAAATCGTCTCCCTCGGCGGAAGTTCAACTGTCCGCGACGTTGAAGGCAACGACCTCTTTATCGTAAGAGGCAGGGTCTTCACTTTTACAAAAAAGAAAGTCATTATGGACCTCGCACAGAAACCTCTCTACCAAGTCCGCAACAAGTTTTGGCATATCTTTATGCCAAAGGTCTTCGTATGCGACGCCGAAGGCAAAATCTTGCTCAAGATCAAGAAGCGCAAACTCTTCTCATTCAGAGCGGACTTCGACATTTTCAACCCTGACGAAACGCTCTCCAACTACTCTATCGACGGCGACATCATCGGCTGGAACTTTACGATAAAACAGGCGGGGCTTCCAATCGCCACAATCGGCAGAAATTTCAACGTGCTGAAAGACTCCTTCACGCTTACCACGACTCTCACGGATCAAGCGCCTTTCCTCATTGCGCTCGTCATCGCAATCGACAACTGGGTGGACAAACTCAGCGACTCCCAAAGATAAAAGTTGGCAACAGCGCAAGTTGTTGATTTTTCGATAATCACAACTTATATTTTGATGTTTACAACAAAAATACGGCACAAATGCAAAATTTGTGTTGTATTTTTTTATATATTGATATATAATGATTGTAATATCAAAAAATATCGCCGATTTTACGCCAATAAGTCGGCAAATTGGAATAATTATGCAGGATTTAAAACAATTAAGAAAGCAAAACGGTCTCACCCAAACGGACGTTGCCACAAGACTCGGCATCTCACAACAAGCCTATTCAAAATATGAAAACGGGCAAGCCGTCCCGAGCAAACAAATCGCAAACGCGCTCTCAGAGATTTTCGGCTGCGACGTCGCTTCTCGCGACTTCTCCTCTCACGGTTGCGGCAAGGACGCGACGATCGAAGAGTTTTTGGATACGTCTTACACCGCCTATCACTCCACTCTCAACGCCGTAAGCATGCTTAAAGACTTCGGCTTTGAGGAAGTGCGCGGCAAAGACCCTCAGTTTAAAGTAGGCGGCAAATATTACGTCACGAAGAACTCAAGCGCCGTCGTCGCATTCAAAATCGGCGACCTTTCGCACTATGCCTTCAACATCGCGGGCAGTCATACGGATTCGCCTTGCTTCAGAGTCAAAGGCAACGCCCTCGTCGACAGTCCGGAAGGCAAGCGTTTCAACGTGGAAAAGTACGGCGGAATGCTGATGTATTCCTTCCTCGACGTCCCTCTCAAACTCGCGGGACGAGTATTTGAAAAGGACGGCGACGGTTTCAAACAAAAAATCGTCGAAAGCGATAGGCTCTTCAACGTCCCGAGTCTTTGCATACACCACAATCCAAACGCCAACAATGACTTTTCGCCAAGCGTTCAAAACGATATGCTCCCGCTCGTCGGCGACGGCAAAGACGTCTATTCTTTCGTATCGGACAAAGAAGTCGTCGACGGCGACCTCTTCGTCGTGCCTGCGGTCAAAGCGTATGTGAGCGGAGATCTCCTCTGTTCACCGCGCCTTGACAACCTCACGAGCGTGTATTCGTCAATCAAAGCGATCAACGATTGCGATCCGAAAGGCGTGGCGATCGCCGCTTGTTTTGACAACGAAGAAATCGGCTCTTCAACCAAGCAAGGTGCAGGAAGCGAGTTTTTAAACAACGTTTTGCATACGATAAACCGCGGATTAGGTTATAATGAAGACGATTTCGTCTCCGCTTGCAGAAACGGTTTCGTGTTGTCTATCGACAACGGACACGCCGTCCACCCTGCGCATCCGGAAAAGAGCGATCCCGTCAACCGCGTATATCTCAACGGCGGTATCGTCATCAAACATCACACCAACTATTCGACAGACGGCTTCTCTTCCGCAGTCGTAAAGACCATACTCGACAAGGCGGGCATAGAATATCAAGACTATTACAACCACTCCGACATCCGCTGCGGAGGCACGATCGGACTCATCGCAAGCACTCACCTCGAAATGAACGCTTGCGACATCGGTCTTGCCCAACTTGCCATGCACTCCGCAGTCGAAACCGTCGGCAAGTATGATATTGCCAAAATGGAAAACTGCGTCAAAGCCTTCTTCAACTCCGCAATCGCGCAAGGCGGGGACGGCAATCTGTTTGACAAAGATTCGTTTGCAATATTGTGATATACAACCTCAAAGCAATTTTTACAACAAAAAACACTCGGCGCACAACCGAGTGTTTTTGATTATATTTTCGTCTTTCAATCAAGTTTTACCATCTGTTTTCTACGTACTCGCAGAATGCGTACATATCCTTGATTTCGAGTTTTGTACCGTCGTCAAGCACAACCGTGCCGTTCCATCTGCCGTGGACTTGGTGAGAGTGCATTCTTGCAACGCCGACGTTGAGGTCTGAATGGTGGTCGAACGCAGGCGTCATCACCATATCAAATCTTCCGTCCTCGCTAACGAAGTGCCACGGTTCCATATACTTGTCGGGTTTTGGGAAAGTCTCCACGTCAACAGAGCCGATTTTGTGCGCCTTGCCGTCATAGAAGAGACAAGTCGCCGTGCCATTATCCTCGTTGCCTATACCCCAAGTGATTTCAAAGCCGAAGATATGCTTTTTGCCCTCTGCGTCCTCAATATAAGTCGAGCCGTTGCCCCAATACCAAACTTCTTTGTGCGGCCATACTCCTCTGCCCCAGTCAAGCACGGTGAAAGTGTCGCTCTTGTTGAAGCCGTAGGTGTCTCCGCCGACTTTGAATACGCCCTCCGTCGGCATCGAATTTTGTTTCATCGTAAGGAAGAATCTATCCCACAGATACTCGCCTTTACGCTTGAACGGAGTGACAGTCACGCAACTCTCGTGTCCGGGCAAGATGTCCATTTCAAACTTCGCTTCGATCTTTTCGCCCTTGAACGGACCTTTGAACTCAACTATGCGGTGATCTTCAAACGTCTCTTCTTTGAAATAATATTCACCGCGCGTATATTCAAATTTGTTCGGTTTTTCGCCGTTGGCAGGAAGCACGTATTTATTCTTGCCGCCGAGGAAGAGAGACATCGAGGAGATGAGTTTTTGCTCCTCGCCGCTCACGTCTACGAGCACGGCCTGAGCATAGCCGCCGACCGAGATGTTGGCAAAAGAGATTTGCACCATATATTTGCCGTTGCAGATTTGATAGAAGTCCCACTCTTTGCCGCGCCATTGCGGATGCGCGATCGTCCTGTCGTATTCAAAGACGTTGTGACGCGCCCAGCCGCCTTGCACGAGCAACTTGCCGTCTTCAGCCAAGAGTTTTGTCGGCTCGGTATATTCGACTTGATTGCGCTTGTAGCCGAGTTCTTTGTATCCTACGTAAGTTTTTTCCATAATTTCCTCCCCACGAGGCAATATTGCCACGATAGTTCTATTTATATAATACAACTATATTTTGACAAATACAAGACTCAATTTTTGCAATTTTCGGCATAAAATAAAAAATCCGCAAAAATGCGGAAGTTTTAAAACGATTTATATTAGGACAAATAATATTTGTTTTTGCTTAGTCTTAAGAAAGTCCTGTGCGTCTCCTGTTGCGCGAGGATGACCGCAAACAGAACGAGCAAGCAACCGAGCACTTCTCTCGGGGTCGGATATTGGCTCAAGAATATCACGCCGCCCACGAGTCCAACGACCGCTTCCACACTCATAATCAAAGTTGCGGTTGCGGGTTGAACGCACTTTTGACCTACAGTTTGAAGAGTAAACCCGATCGTGCCGGAAAGTATGCCAAGATACAAAATCTCCCAAATCGCGCTCTTGATTGAAACTCCGCTCGGAAAGCCGTCTATCGCCATGGCGATTATGCCGATGACCGCCGCTGAGGCAAATTGCACGAGAGTGAGTTTTATTGCGTCGCACTCCTTGACGTAAATGCTGATAAACAAAATTTGCATCGAGTACATCATCGCGCAAGCAAGCACGAAAGCGTCGCCCCAAGTGAGTTTAAACGAGTCGTTGATGCACATGAAATAAAATCCGAGCACCGCAATCAAAATCGCAGGCAAGCAATATATGCTCGGTTTTTGGCGGGCAACGATGCCGACGAGCGGAACGATGACGATATACATCGCCGTGATAAAACTCGCTTTGCTTACGGTCGTCGTCTCAATGCCCGTTTGTTGGCAAAACATCGCAAGATACAGCGCGAGTCCGCAAAGGATCCCGCCTATAAGCGTCTCTTTTGACCATGGAATCGAGTGATAATGGAACTTTTTGTTTAACGCCTCGTAAACGACGTAAATGACGAACAAACCGATGAAAGAAAAAATGAACCGCATACCGCTGAAACTTGCGGCGGAAAGATGTTCGGACGCGTTGCTTTGCGCGACGAACGCAAACCCCCAAATGAGGGCGCAAAGCGAGAGCATCACCGCTCCGAACAATCTTTTTTTCGGCTGAATAGTTGCCATGCGTTTCTTAAAATCCTTACTGTCTACTATATATACTATGATATCTTTGACATTTTGCTATAATTTTTGAGATTTGTCAACACGCCCGAAATCGCTGTTTTATGCATTTATGCAAAATATTTATGCATAAAAACCACCCTTTTGATTAAACATAAAAAATCAATGAAAATATGCATAAAAAAATTGCATAAACTCCCACAAAAATTTTTTTCTTAATATTTTATTACAAATACCGAAAAATGTTGATTTTTGCACAAAACGTACGAAAAAGCACAAAAAAGGTGCAACCCAAAGGTTGCACCGATATGGATTTTAGTCGTTATTCCTTAATGACATCAACCGCCGAAGACGGCAAGCAAGAAGCCTGCGGCGACTGCAGAGCCTATAACGCCCGCGACGTTCGGTCCCATTGCGTGCATAAGGAGGTAGTTGCCTTGATTGTACTTAAGCCCCATAGTGTTTGAAACTCTCGCCGCCATTGGCACCGCCGAAACGCCTGCCGAACCGATGAGCGGATTGATTTTGCCCTTTGAAAGAACGTAGAGCAACTTGCCGATGAGAAGTCCGGAGATCGTCGCAAGCACAAATCCCGCAAGTCCAAGCACGACGATGACGAGAGTCTTTGTCGTGAGGAAGGTCGCGGCAACCGCGGTTGCGCCGACAGAAATGCCGAGGAAGAGCGTCACTATATTCATAAGCGCGTTTTGAGCCGTATCGGAAAGTCTGTCCGTGACTCCGCACTCTTTGAGAAGGTTGCCGAACATCAAACTGCCAAGGAGCGGTGCTACTGACGGGAGAAGCAAACATACGATGACGGTGACGAGAATCGGGAAGATGATCTTCTCTTTCTTTGAGACCGTGCGACTCGTTTGCATGACCGTCATACGCTCTTTTTTCGTCGTGAGCAACTTCATAAACGGAGGTTGCAAAAGCGGAATAAGCGCCATATACGAATATGCCGCAACCGCGATAGGCGCAAGAATTTGAGGTGCGAGTTGCTTCGTAAGGAAGATTGCCGTCGGTCCGTCCGCGCCCGCGATGATCGAGATCGACGCCGCTTCACCGCCTGTGTAAATGCCGGTGCAAGCCGCGAGAATAAACACGAGATAAATGCCCATTTGCGCCGCCGCGCCAAGCACCAAAGAACTCGGACGTGAAAGCATTGGACCAAAGTCAGTCATCGCGCCCACGCCCATAAAGATGAGGCAAGGATAAACGCCCGTCTTTACGCCTATGTAAAGGATGTCGAGAAGTCCGCCGTGTTGCAAAACGTTGAGATAATCGACGCCTTCCGCCACCGCTTGTTCGCCCGTCCACCAATCCGGGTGGAAAAGCGCGTCGCTGACGCCTGCCGGCAAGTTGGTGAGAAGCATACCGAACGCTATGCCCACGAGGAGCAACGGCTCGAATTTCTTCTTGATGCCGAGATATAGGAAGAAGAAAGCGACGATAATCATTATGATCGACTTCCATCCTTCAGCCTCGCCGAAGAGATAGTAGCCGCTACTCTCCCACAAATTTTTCAAAATTTGACCGATATCCATAGCGCCCTCTTACAAAACTTCAACGAGCGGAGCGCCGGTTTGAACCGACACGCCCTTTTGCACGAACACTTGACCGACTTTGCCGTCCTTTGGAGCGACGATTTCGTTTTCCATCTTCATGGCTTCGAGGATGATGAGAACGTCGCCCTTTTTGACGGCTTGCCCCGTCGCGACCTTGACGGCGTTGATGTTGCCCGGCATTGGAGCGACGACCGCGTCTACGCTTCCGCTTGGAGCGGACGGTGCCGCTGCTTGAGGTGCAGGCGTTGGTTGCGGTGCCGATTGAGCGGGTGCGGCTTGTGGCGTCGGTGCCGCCACCTCAAACTCCGACTTTATCATAGCCTCGCCGTGTTCGACTTCTACTTCATATACTTTTCCGTTTAAGCTGACTCTGTAAATCATTTTTCATCCTCCACTTTTTTGATGGATTTAAACCTAAGTTCGTTGAGCGGAATCCCGGTTGAATCCGCCACGATTGCCATAATCATCGCCGCGTCTCTCTCTTCGACGTTTATGAGACGAAGGTCGCCACAAGTGCCGTTTGCGTACTCTTCAACCTCGGTTTCTGCGATTTGAGGCTCTTTTTGCGCCTTTTTCCAAAACATAATTTTGGACTTTGCGTTTTGCACTTTGTCGTTCCACTCGGGGTGCTTTTTGCGGAGTTCTTCAGAGCCGTCGAACACCTTGCCCATAAGCCATATCACAAACATAAGGACGATGAGCACGACAAAAACCACCGCAATGCCGATGAGCGCGAGATAGACGGCGCTAAGCGGAGAGATTTTTTCTTCTTTTGGAAGAACACTTGCAAGAATCAATGCGTCCATATTAGCCCTCGATTTGAGTGATTGTATATTTTACAATCTTCTCCTCTTTTTCTTTTCTTGCCGCAAAATACTTTTCAGTCACTTGTGGGAAGAGGACGTACGAGAGTACGTCTTCATCGCTTCTTGCGACGCCTTGAAGTTCCGCCTTCGTCTTTTCAAAGACAGGCTCGAGAGTGTCCGCGTATCTTCCCTCGATCGGCTTTTCGTCGCCGAGCGCCTTCTTCAAAACTACAGGATCGATCGGCGCGGGAGGCGTGCCGTATTCTCCGCGGCAGTATGCTTTGACTTCTTTTGATATATTCTTGTATCTTTCGCCGGCAAGCACGTTGTTGGTGGCTTGAACGCCGACCATTTGACTCATAGGCGTGACGAGCGGCGGGTATCCGAGATCCGCTCTGACCTTTGGAGTCTCGATGAGAACTTCTTCAAACTTGTCCATGGCGTTTTGCGCTTTGAGTTGGGATACGAGGTTTGAGAGCATACCGCCCGGCACCTTGTAGTTGAGTGCGTCCGTATCCGTTGCCATCATCTTCGGGTTGAGCAAACCGTCCTTCAGATATTCGTCGCGAATCGGTTTGAAGAAGTCGTTGACCTGCTTCAAAACCGCGTCGTCAAGTCCCGTCTCATAGCCCATTTGCTTCAAAGCATAGTTGAGCGTTTCGGTTGCGGGTTGGCTCGTGCCGCCCGAGAAGCAAGAAGTCGCCGTGTCGATGACGTCGACGCCCGCCTCGATCGCTTTGAGATATGTGAGATACGCCATACCCGTCGTGCAGTGCGTGTGCAAAACGACGGGGATCTTGACTTCCGCTTTGATTGCGGAGATAAGGTCGTAGGCTTCCTGAGGAGTCATAACGCCCGCCATATCCTTGACGCAGATCGTGTTGACGCCCATCTCTTCCATGGCTTTCGCTTGTTTTGCAAACGCTTCAAGCGTATGCACGGGGCTTTGGGTGTACGAAAGAGTGCCTGACACGGTTGCGCCCGCTTTGAGTGCGGCGTTCGTGGCTGTCTCGAGGTTGCGAAGGTCGTTGAGCGCGTCGAAAATGCGAATGACGTCGATGCCGTTATCAACGGATCTTTCAACGAACATCTTGACGATTTCGTCCGGATAGTGCTTGTAGCCGAGGAGGTTTTGACCGCGAAGGAGCATTTGAAGCTTCGTGTTCGGCATAGCGGCGCGCAGGTCGCGGAGACGTTGCCAAGGATCTTCGTTTAAAAATCTCAAACATACGTCAAAAACCGCTCCGCCCCAGCACTCTACGGAATAGTAGCCCGCTTTGTCCATCGTCGGCAAAATATCCTTGAATTTTGAGTAAGGCAAACGCGTTGCGATAAGCGACTGATTGGCGTCGCGCAACACGGTTTCGGTGAAAAGAACTTTCTTTTTGTCCATATATTCCTCCAAAAAAACGTTCAAAGTCATTATATCAAATTAAATTTTCAATAACAATATATTAAAACAAAAACTTATAAATTAATTTATAAGAATATCAATACACTTTTTTGCAAATGTTGAATTTTGCAAAAATATTTCAATAATTTTCTTACAAAAACAAAAACCCTCCGCACACCGCGGAGGATTTTGAATATTGACGATTGTCAGTCGTTCGTCGTTTTTTTGAGTGCCACGGTCAAGAAGGAAACGGCAAAAGCGAGGTTTCCATTGATCACCGAAAGTTTTTCGGCACTTTTCAAAAAATCGTTTGGCAGGTTGTCTTGAAAAGCGTCAAGAAGCCATTCGTATTCATATAGGTCCGTCTGTTGCCAAACGCCCCTTTCGCACCTTCCGTCTTTAAAGCCTTGAACCGTGACCGAATTGTCTTCAAAAAACTCAAACTCAAGCGCGGAAAAATCGCTGCCGTCGTCACTTTTAAACTCTTCGGCAGGTATATGCGCAAGGTCGGGTGAGAAAAAGTTGACGAGAAAATCGACCTTCCATTTGCCGACTATAAACGACTTCCCGCGTGCAAAATCACGACTTTTAAGGTCCATATCAAAGCCTTTCAAGCACCATCATATCGCCATAGACGACGTCGCCGTCTTCGTTTTTTGAAAGGCGCATAAAGTTCGGCTCGCCGTCCTCTTCACCGCACTCGTATTTCCACTCGCCGTCCTCAAAAACGACTTCGTGTTCTTCGAGTGGCACAAGACCGTCTTCGTTGAGAGTGAGTCCTTCTTCTTTGATGAACTCCATATCGGCGTCAGTTGGCTTCAAAAACACGCGGAGCGCCTGCTCGTCTATGGTGA
>Ga0256405_10004076_pt1 | contig 28283 bp, 27 predicted proteins | sample RumenRJG_02DNA_FD_189096 | JGI IMG/M metagenome (GOLD analysis project Ga0256405, IMG submission 189096) | Bovine rumen microbial communities from Lethbridge, Alberta, Canada - RJG_02 | ecosystem: Host-associated > Mammals > Digestive system > Stomach > Rumen | place: Canada: Alberta... | reverse complement strand
TCAGGCGATTTCATCTTCGGGGAAAAGAAAAAGTAGGAGCTGAATGGGGATTACTGATGCTGGGATATGATTTCAAGCAGCTGATTCGATTAATAAACGCCTAAGAAAAAAACAATAAACGAAAATCTACAAAATTCATTTAACATTAAAAAGGATGTCCTTTTTGAAGTCTTTAATAACTTCTAGGACAGCCCCCTAGACTGCAAGAAGAAGGATTTAAGGCAGACGCCCTGGTAAGAGAACAAGAACAGATAGATTATGACAAAGTTTCTGCCTATGTTGTAAAAAATGGAGAAATCCATTCAATAAAGGCAGATGATATTATGCAGATAGATCCAAAAGAAATAGACGGCTGTTCGGAGGAAATAAATACAGTTTATTCAAAACTTTCTGAAATGGAGTTTTCGGATGGAAAATATGAGTGGCAAAGACTTGAAGAGAATTTATTTTCCGCGCATTGTTGTTTCTAAAGATTCTGCTCCAAAAATAAAATCAACGGCGGAAAAGCGAATGGAAAAACTTGTTAACAGCCATAAGTGTGAAAAATGCATTGTCAGCACAAGGTTTTATAGCGAAAGTATTTAAAAGAATTTTATTCTTTCTCCGAATATTCTGAAAAAAGACTTGCAATATTTAAAGTTTAGCTTTTGCCTAACAGGTGTCTTTGTTCACTTTTTGAGCAATTGACGCAATCAAGGCGATATATTAGAATAAAAACATTAAAGGCAACCATCGTTTGGCACGGAGCTTGATTCAAGCACGTATACCGGGTGGCGAACACTTCTCTTTTGGGTGACGGCAAAAACGATGCTGCTTGCCAATGGGGAAGGTGTCTTTAAAAATTATTTCTATCTAGTAGCTTTATCTGTGTCTTCAGCAGAAGGCAATCTTTTTAAACATACGAAGATAATTTATTACGATATTTCATTTGTTTCATGTAAATGAAACTTTTAGTTTTTCTTGAATAAGTTTTTTATTTCGAATCAAGGAATGGTTTTATGAATTATCATCTCATTGACATGCAGGTGCACGGCGACCGCAGGGGAAAGCTCATTTCTCTTGAAGGTCTAAAAAATGTGCCTTTTGAAATCAAGCGTATTTATTATATGTTTGATACCCTACCGAATGAAGCCCGCGGTTTCCATGCCCATAAGGAACTGGAGCAGATTATTATCGCTATGGACGGAGCTTGTCGTTTTATTCTTGATGATGGCGAAAAGCGTGAACAGGTGCTTTTGAACCGTCCAGATGTTGGTCTTTATATCGGAAAAAATATGTGGCGCGAGATGCACGATTTTTCTTATGGGTGTAAACTGGTGGTTCTGGCGAGTGAATATTATGATGAGAAAGAATATATAAGAAATTACGATGAGTTTTTAAAATCTTTGAAGGATTCTAAATGTTAGAAAAAATAAAAAAAGGAATAGGAATTTTCTCACTATTCTGGCAGATTCTTACCAAAAGGCAGAGAGTTTTATTCTTTGCAATTTTCTTTTCTATTTTGCTCGGTGCGGCTTTAGAGACTCTTGGGGTATCTATTCTTATTCCATTTGTACAGGCAATATTAACGCCGAAAGAGTTGATACAAAAAGAAATTATAAAAATTATATTAGCGGCTATTGGTATTAATGATGAATTCGGATTTGTAGTTTTTATTACTGTAGCTGTAATCGTTTTTTACTTTCTTAAAAATATTTATTTAGTGCTAACTGCATACTGGCAACAGAAATATAGATGTGATGTTCAAAAATATGTTTCTGTTTCTATATTAAAATCTTATCTTCACTATCCATATAGTTATTTTATAAAGACAAATTCTTCTGAATTATTACGAAACGTAATTACGGATGCTGATGGGTTGATGAGTTGTATAAACTCAATTTTTTCAATTTTGACTCAAATTTTTATTGTCCTATTAATTACCATATTCTTATTTGTTACAGATCCTTTTATAGCATCTTGTCTCGTGGTTTCAATTGTTTTTGTGTTGCTTGTACCAATCGTTATCCTTGGGCGACCAATTAGACAAACTGGAATACGATTACGAGAGAATGCTGCTGCTTGTTATAAAAGTGCTTTGCAGGCTATAAGCGGAATAAAAGAAATTATAATGTATGGTAAGCAGGATTTCTTTTCTGCAGAGTATGAGTCTTCTTATAAGAAAAAGGCTGATAACGATATTCGCTCTTGTGTATACACTTCTTTGCCTGGAAGACTTATAGAGGCAATTTGTATTTCTGCATTAGCTTTATCACTTTGCATAAAAAGAACAGGTGGTTCTTTAAATGTGGCTATGATTGCACAGTTAAGTGCCTTTGCTATGGCTGCTTTTAAGCTTTTGCCTTCAGTTTCAACTATCTCTCAGTCATTTAATACCCTGATTCTGTCTTATCCTGTTTTGTCATCTGTACATAATAATATAAATAATAAAGTTGCAAAATTATTACTTAACAATTCATCTAAAAATGCTGTGCGTTTTACAAATTTTACAAATCAAATAAAATTTCAAAATGTAGCGTTTCATTATGAAAATAAGGAAAAAGTAATATTTTCAAATGTGAATGTTACAATAAATAAAGGTGATGTTGTTGGTATTGTTGGTCCTTCTGGCGCTGGAAAAACAACTTTTGTTGATGTGCTGCTTGGTCTGTTGAAAAATACAGAAGGTAAAATACTTGTGGATGGTGTTGACCTTGATGATGAAAATATAGTTAATTGGCGAAGTAAGATTGCCTATGTTCCTCAGACTGCATATTTAATTGATGATACCATTCTTGCTAATGTTGCTTTTGGACAGAAAGAAATTGATGAAAAACTTGTAAGCGATGTCTTAAAAGAAGCAATGCTACAGGATTATATCAATAATCTTCCAGAGGGTGTGAACACTGTAGTTGGAGAACGTGGTGTTGCTATGTCTGGCGGGCAGAGGCAACGTCTTTCTATTGCCAGAGCTTTATATACTAAGCCAGAAATAATTGTGTTCGATGAAGCAACTTCGGCTTTGGATGAAAAGACTGAAAAAGAAATAATGGAATCTGTTGATAATTTAATCGGTAAACAGACGTTGTTTATTATTGCGCATCGTCTATCAACCTTAAAAAAATGTACAAAAATACTTCAGATTGAAAATGGCAAGGTACTACAAAAAGAAAGTTTGTAATTTTTTATGGAAAATACTAATCGCATAGAAGAAATTGATATTATAAAGGGTATAGCAATTATTCTAATGGTTTACGGACATTGCTATCTGCCATTTACACGGTTTATATATCTTTTTCATATGGCAGTTTTTGTAATTGCGTCTGGGGTGGTATATAAAACTCCAACTTCCTCTATAGATGTGATTAATAAGTGTTTGAAAAGAATAAAAGGACTTTATATTCCTTATGTTTTCTTCAATTTTTTGTATCTATTTCTTACACCATACTTTAACGAAATTGCTCTGTTGGATTCAGTAAATGACTATTCAACTGTATGGGGGGGGGTAATAAAAACCTTATTATTTCATGGCTACACAGAGTTCGGTGGGCCGATGTGGTTCTTAAGAGCTTTGTTTTTTGCTAGTGTACTTTTCTTGATTTTTGATTATTTATGTAATGTAATTTTCAAGAGACGTTTATTTGTCAATATTTCACATTCTTTTATTGCTGTAATTCTGCTTTTAGTTTCTTGGCGACTTGTTAAGAATGGAGAATCTTCTGTAATAAAAATGGACATATTTCAATTGGGAGATTTTTATATCCTTTATTATGGGGGAGTAATTATTTCAGGGGTAACTAAAAATATAAAGAAATTTGTCGGTAATACAAAAGTTGGAATAGCAGTATTATTAATATCATTTGTTTTACTTTTAATATTGAATAATTTTGGAAGAATCGAATTGCTTTTAGGAGAAATACAAAATCCGCTTTTTTTCATTTCTGCTTCTGTTTTAGGATTTTGTTTGTTGTATTATATAGCATTTTTTATATGCAAATATTTATCTCCATTAAAAGAACTTCTTCTGGTAATTGGTAAAAATACAATTTGGATACTTGCACTTCATTTTTTCGTATTTAAATTAGTTAATTTAGTTATTGTAAGTGTTATGGGGTTATCAGAGGATCTAATTTCTGTTTCTCCAACGCTATATGGAAATACATTATATGGATTATTATATGTCAGTATTGGAATTATAATACCAGTGATTTTAGGGATACTTTTTAAAAGTTTAAAGAAAAAAATGGAATCTACATATGAGAATACAAAAATACACAGATAGCGACAAAGACCTTTGGAATTCTTTTATGCATAATTCCAAAAATGGTATATTTATGTTTAACCGTAATTTTATGGAGTATCATAAAGATCGTTTTACAGATAATTCTTTACTTTTTTACGAAGAAGATAAACTTGTTGCATTATTTCCGGCTAGTATAAAAGAAGGTGTTCTTTCTTCACATGGTGGACTTACTTATGGTGGTTTCATTACAAATAATGATATGAAACAACATCATATGAACGATTGTTTTGTTGCATTAAAAGAGTATGCTATAGCAAATGACATTCGAGAAATCATATATAAGCATATTCCTCATATATATCATAAGCAGCCGGCAGAAGAAGATCTGTATTCATTGTTTTATAATAATGCTCAAATTCTGAAAATAGAATCTTCAACTGTAGTTGATTTGAAACAACCTCTTAAAATGCAGGAAATTAGAAAACGACAAATGAAAAAGGCTGTAAAAAATGGAGTAGAAGTAAAAGAATCAACAGATTTTGAAGCCTTTATTGCTTTGGAAAATGAAGTTCTGCAAGAACGTCATGGCACAAAAGCTGTTCATTCCTCAGAAGAACTCAAACTTTTACATTCTCGATTCCCAGAAAATATAAAACTTCTTGCAGCATATTATCAGGAAAAAATGATAGCAGGTACAGTTCTCTTTATCTATGATAATGCAGTACATACACAGTATCTGGCCGCAAATGAAACTGCCCGCGAAATTGGAGCCCTGGACCTCACTATATCTAATGTAATTGAAGAATACAAAGAATCTAAAGCCTGGCTGGATTTTGGTATTTCAACAGAAGATGGTGGACATTATCTGAATGAAGGTCTTATAGCCCAGAAAGAAGGTTTTGGCGGCAGAACAAATGTTTACCAGACTTGGAAGATCGTTGTTTAATGGAATTAAACTATGGCGTATAGAAAAGGTATTGTATATTTCATCGATATATTAGGAACAAAAGCCAGAACATCGGATTCTGACGGGTTTGACAAAAGTTATTTTATTGCAGACCTATTTTTGAAAGAGATGGAAGGTGTTCAGAAAAGACACCGACAAACTTCTATGGTTGATAGGGCTGTATTTACATTTTCTGATTGTGCTTATATTGTCTATGCATTAAAAGAAACTGTTGAAGATTCCTATGAAAATAAGATGCGGATGGTATACCAGAGTTTGTTTAACACTCAACAGGTAATTTGTAATTTTGTTTATAATGGATTCCTTTGTAGGGGTGGAATCTCGTATGGAGATGTTTATTTTGATTTGAATCGTAATATGATTTTTGGATCAGCGGTGAATAAGGCATATTCTATTGAGTCAAAAGAAGCTATATATCCAAATATTGTAATAGAAAAGAATCTTGCTGAAGAAATACAAAGTTATTCCGAAAATATAAAACAAAATGTACCAATGTCTGCTCTTGATGGAGATATTTTGGGCTACAATCAAAATATAAAGCAATATTTCTTTAATTATCTGAATTATTTCTTCAGAATTGGATCCGTACAGCTTGGTAAGAGTAGTATTAATTTCGAAGAGTTTTATAATAAAGTTTTACAAGACTATTATTCAGAACTAAACAAATATTCTGGTGACACGGATTTTGAAAAGCGAATTCGTGAAAAACTAGATTGGCATTTTAGCTATTTAAATCAAATGAAAAGTATTATTGACAATGATAGTTTTGGGGAAGATGATTTAAGGCAGTTGTTTTTAGGAAACAGGTAAATTATCAATGTTTGAGAATATTGCTAAAAATAATGCAAAAACTATACTGCCACTTGTTTTGTTGTTCGCTGAACTTGCTCTGTTCTCATACACAGTCTTTTGTAATATTGAAACGATAAATGTTTTCTTTCAATTATTTGTTTATCTTTTTCCATTTATAATTTTTTATGAGGGATTGTACTTTTTTGACAAAGAACTTAATTATGCACAGCTGCTAAAGGTATTTGGATTTATCCTAATTGGGCACTATGGAAAATATTCACTTATTATTTCGTTCACTTTTTTCGTCTGGCTTTGGACTGTTTACAAAAATGTTTCTGCTTGGGCTTTGGAATACGAAAGGAGCTTTGAATACAATAATAGAAAAACAAGAATTGCTTTATATGTAAATTTTGTATTAAACCTTTTTGCACTTCTGTCTGTAATTATATTCTTGAAAGGATGTTTTTTAGATAAGGCAATCCTTTTTTTATCAACATTTATACTTTTAATTATTTTTCTTTGTCAGGAGACTTTATATAGACCATTAAAAAACAAAAATGAATCTTATGAATTTTTGATATATAAAAGCAGTACAAGCTTAAAATATCGAATTGCAACCAGATATATCCATAATTTAGAATGGTTCATTCCTCCTTTATTTGGATTTTTGTTCTTGCAGCATGATAAACTTTCATCGATAGTTATAGGTTGCTGTTTTCTGATTTATAGTTTTTTTACTATAAGAAAAGATGTAAAAGGTCTTGGTAAAGATATACTTTACGAGTATACAAAAACTATTTTACTGATTAGTCTTGTACTTTCCTTTTTTGCTATCTCGCATATAAAATTGGCTAATATGGAAAGCATGACAAATATTGCCCCGTTAATTGTTACTTTTATTTCAACTGATCTGATTTTCAATTTTACGGCAATGTTTATTTTGCTGCAGGAGAATTACGGAAAATATAATTCAGTATTTTTGTTAAGATATGTAATTGGCTTGGAAACAATAATCGCTGTTACGGTTGTTCCTGGTATATTGATTGTTTTATTTTGCCTTTCAATAATTCCTGCAGTCTACTATTTGCTGTATTCGGCATTTTGTGTAGCATACTGTTTGGCTTGTTCAATTTATCTGCTTTATAAACTAAAGCGAGTCTTGAATGATATGTATTTGCTTGCTGTCCTTATGGCAAGAACAAGCAAAGATATGTTTTACTATTATAAAACAAATCAACTATCACCAAACGAAAATTATATTGATTGTGTACTGAGAATAATAACAAATTCAGTTGCTAAAAAAGAATACGATATTCTGCCTAGCATTCTTCAGGCTGTTCTTTTATGGCTTGATGAGAATAGGGATAGAATTGAAGGAAATAAAGGAAACAATCGGTTTTATCATTTTATGGATGTTATAGTAGATTCTTTAATTGCTACTAATTCACCGATTATAGTAAATCAATACGCTGAGCAAATTTACGGATTGTTTGACAAAGATTTGAGGAAGTCTCCATTTCAAGACAAAGAAATTGATTATATAAAGACTCTCAAAGACTTGCATATCTTTTATTATTCTTTGTACAGATTGATAAAGCATTATGTTAGAGCAAAAAATAAAGATTTTGATGATGTTTTGTTCAATTTGTATAAAGTCTACACATACAATATAAAATTAAATTTTTTGCAGCTTGAAGTTTCAGAAAGGCAAGGCGTTTCAATTCTTGAATCTAAGGATTATGTGGACTTCGAGTCGTATTATATGGAGTTTTACAAAAAAATAATTGATGAAGCTATAGAAAATGAAAATTTTGCTTTATTAAATAGACTGTATTTGTTTACAAATTTCTATCAGTTAGATGATAAATCAGAACTTAATAACAATCATTTAAAGATACTGCATCAATTAACGCATTTCTATTCAAAAGTGTTAAAAGAATGTAATTACGAAAAAGAATGTTTGCACAGAGTTTTGAGCGAATATAAATCAATGCTTCATTATCTTTCTTATTTGAAAGTTGATTCAACTCTTGCAGAACTAATGGGAAATGTTATTTATAATTCGATACAAAGCATTTATGTAAACTTATTACAGATAAAATCTCAGATAACAATATATGATTTAGAATTGTTGTATGAAACATATTATGATTTTGGCAAGAAGAAAATGCAGGATGTCAGATATTTGAATCTGTTTCTTTTTGTCATTGAATCTTATTTTGAATACGTGAAGATTGAAGAAGAGAAATTTAACGTAAATCAAATATGGGAAAAAGTTGAGCATCTGGGTGATTTATTTTCTAAGCAAAGAAAATTTAGTTTTCTTAATGTATTAAATGAAAAGAAAGTTGAATTTGAAAAGAAATATCCTGTAATAAAAAACAATTATTACGAATACAGAGTTGCATCTGAAAAGGAAATAGAAGCTTTTCAGATTGCAATGAAGAAGTATGAGAATTAAAATGAATTACGTATAAGATTTACATGATTCTTTTTAAATATAATTTAATTAAGAGGTAATGATACTATGGATGCAAAGGCTTTGTTTCTCAACAGTAATCGTTTTGATTTGATTTTCAAATATCTTTATTTGACAATGAAAAACAGAAATCAAGAATTCTTTGCAAAAATGTATCTTGAGAATATAAGGGCATTCAATAATTTTCATGAAGATGAACCAAGTGATGGGGTGCCAAAAGAATCTCCAGAAGATTTTTTAAATGCTTTTGATAACTTATATAATTCAATAAAAAGCAAAGGTTATAATCAAACTCAAAAGCTTCCGATTGGTAATAACGGAGAAATTTCAGATGGAGCACATCGTCTTGTTTGTGCATCCGTGTTGAATCTAGATGTTCCTGTAGAAAATGATGGAAGAAATGATGAATATGATTATTCTTTTTTTATGGAACGAGGATTTAATGAACAATATGCTGATTATGGGGCGATTGAATATGTAAAACTTCAACCAAATTCTTATATTGTAAATCTTCATGCTGTTGTAGATGAAAAATACGATTGTTGTGTTGAGAAGATTCTAAAAAAATATGGGAGAATCTACTATAAGAAAAAAGTTCCTTTGAATTATAATGGTTATGTGAATCTAAAAAAACTATCATATGGTTCATTTTGGGAACGAGAAAAATGGATTGGCAGTGTTGAGAATAGATATGCAGGTGCTCAAGATCATGCTCTTCATTCAAAAGGAAATGGTAAAAATTTAAGGGCATATGTTTATGTTTGCAAGAATCCAGATGATTTATTAAAAATAAAATCAGAAGTTCGTGACTTATTTAAGATTGGAAATTACTGTATACATATAAATGATAGTCGTGAAGAAGCCCTAGCATTGGCACAGTTATTTTTTAATGATAATTCAATTCAAATCTATAATACAAGACCATTTTGTTTTGAAGATGCAGAATATGATTCAAATATTGAAGAATTTATATATCGTATTAAAAAGAATGGGCTTCAAGTAGAAGATTTCTTGATAGGGGGATCTTCGCCGCTTAATATTTTAGGTGTGCGAAAATCAGATGATATAGATTTTTTGTATTGTGGAAGTGAAAAATTTACAGATGAAGACGATTTGATTTCAGCACATGATTCTGAATTGAAATATTATCCCGAATCTAAAGAGGCTTTGATTTATGATAATAAATTCTTTTTTTATTATCACGGAATGAAAGTTATATCATTAGATGTTCTATACAAATTAAAATCTAAAAGAAATGAAAAACCAAAAGATGTAAGAGATTGTAAGATCATCAAAAAAATAAAAAAAGGTGCAAGAGTTAAATCGAAAAAAAATTATTCTTTTTTTAGAAAATCATATAAGAGTTTCTTGATATATAGAATATTAAGAAAACTGTATATATTGATAATTAGGAAAGGTAAATAAATTATGGCGGATATAATGCTTACGATTATAATGTCTAACTATAATCAGGAACAATATATAAGAAAAGCAATAGATTCTGTTCTTTCTCAAAATGTGAATTTTAAATACGAATTGATTATAACAGATGATAATTCTCAAAAAGATAATAGTGTAGGTATAATTAAAGAGTATGCAGAGAAATATCCTGAAATAATAAAACCTATTTTCAATAAGGAGAATGGTGGTTACTTAAAAAATATACTTCGAGCAAAGGCAATTACTAAAACCCCATATTTTTGCCTTTTAGATGCAGATGATTATTATACCGACTTTAATTTTTTGCAGCGTGCATTTGATTTTTTACAGAACAATCAAGATTATATTATTTATTATGAAAATGTCACATGTCTTTATGAAGATGGAATTGAAAAGCCTTTTATTTCAAAGAGAGTAAAAAGTGCTACATTTGGTATTGATGATTACCTGAAAGATTGCCTTCCAATAGTTCAAACTACAGGACAGTTTTATAGAAATGTCATTTTTTCAAAAGGAATTCCTGAAATAATGCAGAAAAGTATAGGAACTGATTCAGAACGTTCTTTCGAAGGAGATTTCGATCGTTTTATAATGCACTTGAAATACGGAAAAGCTTATTTCAATAACATAAGTTGTGGTATCTATAGAATACTTTCAACGGGGATTTGGTCAAAATTATCTTCTGCTTCAAGACATCTTCTTCAATTACAATGTTATTATGATTATGATCGTTATTTTGAAGGTTTGTATCGAAAGTTTTTTATTAATAAAATGTACCAAGTAGCAAAATGTATATTAAGTGACATGAATTATAATATTTTATCTTTGCAGAATATAAATATTACAGAACACATGTTATTACAATTTAATTTTTTATATGATTTTATCATTTCAAATAAATCCCTAATTGAAAAACAAGATCATATGATAATTAAAAAGATGATGGGAAAAGTAAATCATTTGTTTCGAAAGATTATTTAATTATTGTTTTAATAAAGCGATTATTTCACTATAAGGATAAAAAAATGCAAGTTCCATTTCTTTCTTTAAAAAGCGTTACAGAAAAATACCATGACGAAATTCATGAAGCTGCTCTTCGTGTAATAGACAGTGGCTGGTATCTTCAGGGTAAAGAAAATGAAAAGTTCGAAGCAGATTATGCAAATTATATCGGCATAAAATATTGTGTGGGATGTGCTAACGGTTTAGATGCTCTCATATGGATTTTCAGAGCATATATCGAACTTGGGGTAATGAAGCCTGGTGACGAAGTAATTGTCCCTGCAAATACGTATATTGCTACGATTCTTGCCATTACGGAAAATGGTCTAGTTCCTGTTCTTGTAGAGCCAAGTATTGATACATTCCAGATTGATGATAAATTAATTGAAGAAAAAATCACGTCAAAAACTAAAGCAATAACTATTGTTCATCTGTATGGCCAGTGTGCATATACTGAAAAAATTGGAGAACTTTGTAAGAAATATAACCTAAAACTGATTGAGGATAATGCTCAAGCGCATGGTTGTAAATTCAATGGTAAAAAAACTGGTTCATTGGGGGATGCAGCAGGACATAGCTTTTATCCAGGAAAGAATCTTGGAGCTCTTGGAGATGCCGGAGCTGTTACTACAAATGATGAAAAACTTGCAAATACAATTAGAAGTCTTGCAAATTACGGAAGTCAGAAGAAATATGTATTCCAATATACAGGTCGCAACAGTCGCTTAGATGAAATCCAGGCTGCTATTCTTGATGTTAAGTTACAACATTTAGACGATGATATAAGATTACGAAAATCATTTGCCCGTCGTTATATTGAGGGAATTAATAATTCAAAAATTACACTTCCAAGAATAACGGATTGGGAAGCACATGTATTCCATATTTTTACTGTATTATGCGAACACCGTGATGAGTTACAAAAATTTCTTGAATCTAAGGGAATAGGTACAAATATTCATTATCCAATTCCTCCTCATAAACAGGAGTGTTACAAAGAATGGAATGATATATGTTTACCAGTAACAGAGCGTATACATCGTGAAGAATTAAGTCTTCCTATGAGTCCATGTCTTACAGATGAACAGATTCAGTTTGTAATCGATTGTGTAAATAAGTGGTAAGATCGTTTTTTTTTGAAGTAATTTTTTCTTAAGGAGATTTAATTGAAAAAAAAAGTAATAATAAGAATCGATGGTGGTATATGTTCACAAATGTTCGAGTATTTATTAGGTTTTTGTTTTTCACATGACACAGATGTTTCTTTTGATTTGTCTGCTTTTAATGGGAAAAACTATGATTTAACAAATACATATCAAAGAACTTTCGATTTGTTAAAGTTATTCCCATATTTAAATTTTAAAAAAGCGAATTTTGCTAGATGTTTATTATATAAGGGATTGTATTCGTTAAAAGAAGGTACATCTGACTTTGAATCATTAAATAATTCAAAACGATTATATTTTTATAATGGTTTTTCTATGAACATCCCACATGAATATATATTTGTAGAGCTATTTAATAGGTATTTTAAGTTAGATGATTCTGTTTTGGATAAAAAAAATATTGAATTTTTAAAAAAAATTCGAGCTGAATCAGAATCTTGTGCAATTCATATTCGGAGAGGAGATTTATCCTCTGAGGAAATCGCAATAAAGGCAGGGTATGGAAAAATCTGTACTATTGATTATTTTCTGAATTCTATAAGATATTTACAAGAAAAAATTCCAGGAATAAAGTTTTATTTCTTTTCTGATGATAAAGAGTATGTACAAAAAGCAATTTTCCCATTATTAAACAATACAAAATATGAATTGGTAGATATCAATAGTAATCAAGATGGCTTTTTTGACTTGTATTTAATTGCAAACTGTAAGCATCATATATCTTCTTTGGGGTCTCTTGGAGTATATGGAGCTTTACTAAATAGAAATGATGGGTATTATATATCAACAAAAAGGTCATATAATAAATTATTTAAAAACTCTATACTTTTCGATTATCAAGGAAAGATAATTGAAGAGAAGGTTGAGTTAAAATGAATTTATTTCATAAATTATATAATAATTTATTTCCGAAATATCTGTATCATGATAAATACGGTAAAATTTATCTACCCGATTATAATTTAAATGTTGAGTTTTCAAATAATGTTCCTAAGGTTTATAATTCAGAGGGTCGACAGATGGAATTCTTTTTTGTAAAAGATACACATTCTGCACATTCTCCTTTCTTGAATTCAAAATATATTATTTGGGATAGATTTAATTTTGGTTTAGATACACATTTTTATTCACATAAGAATATGCTTCATCAAATGGGTAAACCAATTTATAAATATGGCTATTTAGCAGAGTCTGAGTCTTTAGTTCCAGATGACTATAAATTATTCGAAAAACATAAAGGGTTAGAGAATGATTTTGATTTAATATTTACTCAATCAGATAAAATACTAAATTCAATTGAAAATTCAAGATTTGCTCCTATATCAGCTGGTCTCTGGTTTGGAAATTCTATTAATGGAGGTATTCTTGATAAGAATAGCTATAAAGAAAAAACAAAAAATATTTCTATAGTATCATCTAATAAATTAAATTCTTCTTTACATAAATTTAGATATGATTTGGCATTTAAATGTAAGAATGAAAGACTTGCTGATACTTATGGCACCTTTGATGGAGGACCATTAATAAAGCTTGCGGATTCGTTAACAGATTATAGATATTCTATAGTTATAGAAAATGATATTTCTGATTATTGGTTTACAGAACGAATAACAAGCTGTTTTGCGGCTATGACAATCCCTATTTATTGTGGAGCAAGAAAAATTGGTAATTTTTTTAATACTGATGGAATTGTATTTATCGGTCCCGAAGATTATGACGATATAAATAAAATTTTATTGCAATGTACTGAAAAAGAGTATTTTGCTAGGCTTCCTGCAATTATGGAAAATTTCGAAAAATCTAAAAGATATATTTCAGCATTTGATTACATATATGAAGAATATTTGATTAATCGCAAAAAATAAACTTTTATCAAAAAAATATATTATCTAAAAAGATATTTAAATACTATAAAAAAATATTTTAAATTAACAAATAAATTCAAATTATAAGATTTCATAAATTATTAAAATTTTTATAGGAGTTTAATCATGTTAAACAAAGTTGCTCTAATAACTGGTATCACAGGACAGGACGGTTCTTTTCTCGCAGAATTTTTACTTGAAAAAGGATACGAAGTTCATGGTATTATACGCCGTTCTTCATCATTTAATACAGGTCGCATTGAGCATTTGTATATCGAAGATCTTATTGAAGATATGCACAAGAATCGAAAGGTTATTCTTCATTATGGAGATATGACTGATTCTGAAAGCATGATTCGTATTATCCGTGAAATTAAACCAACTGAAATTTATAACCTTGCAGCTCAAAGTCATGTAAGGTAAGTTTTGATGTGCCTGAATACACTGCTGACTGTGATGCAACTGGTGTTCTGCGTATTCTTGAGGCTGTGCATTTCCTGGGTATGGAAAAGACCTGTCGTATTTATCAGGCATCTACTTCTGAACTCTTTGGTCTTGTTCAGGAAATTCCTCAGAAAGAAACGACACCTTTCTATCCACGTTCTCCATACGGAGTAGCTAAATTGTATGGTTTCTGGATTATGAAAAACTATCGTGAGTCTTACGGTATGTTCTGTGCAAATGGAATCCTTTTTAATCACGAATCAGAACGCCGTGGAGAAACCTTTGTAACAAGAAAAATTACACTTGCTGCAAGCCGTATTGCTCAAGGTTTCCAGAAAAAACTTTATCTTGGAAACCTCAACGCCCTCCGCGACTGGGGATATGCAAAAGACTATGTTGAATGTATGTGGTTGATTTTGCAGCAGGATAAACCGGATGACTTCGTTGTTGCAACTGGTGAACAACATAGCGTTCGTGAATTCTGCCAGTATGCATTTAAAGAAGCTGGGATTGATGTAGAATTCAAAGGCGAAGGTGTAAATGAAAAAGGTTATAATAAGGCAACTGGAGAAGTAATAATTGAAGTTGATCCTAAGTATTTCCGACCTGCTGAGGTTGAAACACTCCTTGGCGACCCTACAAAGGCTAAGACTGTACTTGGCTGGAATCCTACAAAAACAACCTTCCCTGAACTTGTAAAAATCATGATGAAACATGATATGGAATATGTAAAGGCTGAAAAAACTTTGCACCAGAGAGGATAGAAATGAAAATTTTTGTTACCGGTTCAGGTGGACTTGTTGGACATAACGTAATAGATAATCCTGAAATTAAGAAGAATGTACTTCTTACACCTCGTTCAAAAGAATTGAACCTTATGGATTATGAGGCTGTTGTTTCTTACATCAAGAAAAATAAGCCGGATTTAATAATTCATTGTGCGGGGAAAGTTGGTGGCATTCAGGCAAACATGAAAGACATGTATGGCTTTTATACAGAAAATGCCGTAATGGGAATAAACCTTGTTCGTGCTGCAAAGGAATGTGGTGTAAAAAAGTTTATAAATCTTTCAAGTTCTTGTACTTATCCGCGAGATTATAAGCAACCACTAAAAGAAGAGTATACTTTACAGGCAGAACTTGAACCTACAAATGAAGGTTATGCTCTTGCAAAGCTTTCGGTTCTTAAGATGTGTGAATACATCTCTAAAGAGTGTGAAGGATTTGAATATAAGAACTTAATTCCATGTAATTTATATGGTCGTTATGATAAATTTGGCGAAAAGAATGCTCACATGATTCCTTCCATTATCAGAAAGATTCATTTTGCTAAAGAAAATAAGGATAAGTCTGTTGAAATCTGGGGAAGCGGAGAAGCTCGTCGTGAGTTTATGTATGCAGGAGACCTTGCAGACTGTATTGCTTATTGCATTAAGAACTGGGAAAAAGTTCCTGTGCTTATGAATGTAGGTCTTGGGTATGATTATACGGTTAATGAATACTACGAGACTATAAAAAAGATTCTTGGATATGAAGGTGCTTTTGCCCATGATCTTTCAAAGCCTGTAGGAATGATGCAGAAGCTTTTGGACGTTACCCGTGCAAAAGATATTGGTTGGACTGCAAAGACCTCTCTTGAAGATGGTGTAAAGCAAACTTATGAATACTTTTTGGAGACATTAAATGAATAAAATTGGAGTAGGCTATGCTTCTGTTACAGATCTTGAAAAGAAATATGTAATGGATGCCCTTGAATCTCAGAGACTTTCGCAGGGAAAATATGTAGCTCAATTTGAAAAGAAATTTGCAGCAATGCATGGAAACAAGTATGGTGTTATGAATAATAGCGGTACTAATGCGCTGCATATTGCGTTTGAAGCCTTAAAAGAAGTTGACGGATGGGATGAAAATACTGAAGTTCTGGTTCCAGCAATTACTTTTATTGCAACTTCAAATGCTGTAATTCATTCAGGTTTGAAAGTTGTGTTTGTTGATGTAGATCCGGAAACTTACAATATGAATCCGGATGAGATTGAAAAGCATATTACTCCTAATACAAAATGCGTTGTGCCAGTTCATACATTTGGTATGCCTTGTGATATGAAACGCATTACCGAGATTGCTAAGAAGCATAAACTTAGAATTGTTGAAGACTGTGCAGAATCCCATTTTGCCAAAATTGGAGACAAGACAGTAGGAAGTTTTAGCGATATTTCGGCTTTTTCTACTTATGTTGCTCATACAATTACAACGGGTGTTGGTGGAATTTCCTGTACAAATGATGTTCATCTTGCAGAAATAATGCGATCTCTTGTTGCTCACGGCCGTGCCTGTACCTGCGAAGTTTGTATTGCATCAGACGGAAAGAATGTTTGTCCTAAACGCATGAAGACAGATTTGGACAGACGTTTTACTTTTGAACGTCTTGGATTTAGTTACCGTGTAGGAGAATTGGAAGGTGCACTTGGTCTTGCGCAGATTGAACGCAAAGATGAGATTATGGATGCAAGACATAAGAATGCAGAGATTCTTACTGGACTTCTTGAACCATATGAAAAGTGGCTGCAACTTCCAAAAGAACCAGAAGGAATTCGTCATACTTATATGATGTATCCTATTCTTATAAAAAAAGATTCAGGAATTGAGCGCAAAGATTTCATTCAGTTCCTTGAGAAAGCAAATATTGAAACAAGACCTATGCTTCCTCTTCTTAATCAGCCGATTTACAAAAAGATTTTCGGCGAGCATTTTGAAGATAATTATCCTGTGGCAAAATACATAGACAATAACGGGTTCTATGTGGGATGTCATCACGGTATGACGGAAGAAGAACTAAAGTATATTGCCGATAAGATTGGGGAATATATTAAGACTAAGTGAAGTTGGAAAAAATATTAAATTGCTTATATTTTATTCTAAAAAAAAATGAAAACAGAAAAAAAATGAATGCAAAACCACTTATATCAATTTTGACACCTACCTTTAATCATGAGAATTACGTTGGAAGTTTCATTGAAAGCCTTCTGGCGCAGAACTATTATAATTGGGAACTTATTATTGTAGATGACTGTTCTACAGATAATAATATTTCTGAAATTAGAAAATATTCTGATCCACGCATTCATTTATTTCTACAGGACTTTAATCAGGGGCCTGGTGCAGCGTTAAACAGAGCTTTTTCAGAATCGAAGGGTGAGATAATTGTGGATATGGCCTCTGATGATATGCTTTATCCAGATTACTTTGATTATATTGCAAAAACCTTTTCTGAGAATGATGAGGTTGGTGTTATCTATTCTTCACTTGAAGTAATGGATGAGAATAATAAAGTTTATAGAAAACTTGTCTTACCTAATTCTTATTCGCGAATCGATTTTTTGAAGGATTTGTTTTATAAAGGGAATGCTTTATATAGTCCAGGGATGAGTGTTAGACGAGAAATATACTCCAGAATAATTCCTATGGATGTTAGCATGGTTCAGCATCAGGATTATCAGTGGCATGTTCTTATTTTGGGGATGACTGATTGTAAAGTCGCAGAGAAAACTTTTGTAAAATATAGAATCCCAAGAAATAATCGTTCGTCATTGGGGACACTCTCAAAAAAAGAATTAAATCGGGATAGACTTGAAATAGGTTCTTTGATGGATTCATTTTTATTAATAAAAGATTTAGACTTAATAAAAAAAATAACTACATCAAATTTGTGTGATAAATTATCAAACAAAATGACAGATTTTATTTGGGGAATGGAGGCTTTTAACTGTAAGTCTATAGAAAAAAGACAATGGGGATACAGTGTTATAAAGCGTTGCTTTAATGATTGTTTATTTCGAGAAGAACTGAATAAAATAAATTTTAATTTCCATTCTTTTCTAAAACTAGCCGAGAAACAATATTTTAATGATTTTACATTTTATGAAAGAAAAATAAAACTGTTTCTAAAGTATTGTTTAGGTAAACAATAAAAAAAGGCTTGCTTATATTATGCATTTACAAATGTGAATTTGGAGAAATAGGATACTATTAATCAAATGTTTATTTATATTCTTTTAGCATTGTTTGGATATTTTTTTGCTTTTTTGGAGCTTTCAACAAATAAAAAAAACAGAAATGAGAAACTTCTGCTTTTTTTTGCCTATATTTTCTTTTCCGTTTTATTAACTTTATTACAAGGTTTAAGAGGAGAAGTTGGTAATGATTATTTGGGGTATAAGCAATATTACGAAAGTACAGACGTAATTAATAATAATTATGAGTTTGGTTTTAAATATCTTGTCTGTTTCTTTAAATTTGTTAATATAAACTATAATTTATTCCAGTTTATAATGGCTATTATTACTGGAGGAATTTTTTATTCATATATATATAAAAAAACTAGATATCCGTTCTTCTTCTTATTTGCATATTTTTGTATTTTCTTTTTTCCTGTAAATTTTTCACAATTAAGACAACAGATTGCAATTTCTGTTTTAATGCTGTTTAGTTTAATAAATAAAAAAAACTCAAAAATTATTACAATTATTGCACTTGTGTTAGCTGCTACGTTTCATAGAACTTGTTTGATTCTTTTTACCGTACCTTTAATGAGAATCTTGATGAAGAAGAAAAGTAAAACAATTCTATTTATACTGTTTTGTATTACAATATTATTTATGCTTTACGCAAAAGTATTTTTTGAAATAATCCAAATGCTAAAAAGACTGACTGTTTTGCCACCTTTAATTCTTAATATTTTATATTATTATACGGAAGAAATGAATAATGTTGGTATTGGAGCTGGAGTGTATGCGTCTTTCTTTTTATGTATAATTATAATCTTTTTTTCTGATGAAAATTATAAAAACACATTTTATTTTGTAATAGCATTTATTTTAGATAAAGCTGGATTCTTTGTAGTAGTAATTCAGCGATTTTCTTATTATTTTTATTTTAATAAATTAGGTTTGGAATCTTATTCAAATGTAGCTATAAATAAAAGAGTAAAAGGTTATACAAAACTTTTAGCTATATTTTTATTACTAACGTATTTATTTCTTATAAATTTGAAATATTTAGTCGATGCTGGAAGTTATATAATTCCATATAGATTTTTTTAGATATTTATGAAGATAACAATAATTGATATCAATAATGAATATGGTGGAGGACAGGTATTCTTAAAACATGTTCTTTCCAACATTGATGGTGAAAAAACTTTTTTAATAAAATCAAAACGACTTTTTCAAGAATTGACAGATTCCATTTTATTAAAAGGAGAGTCTTTTTTTGAGATAGCAAAAGAAATAAATAAAAAACTAACTATAATAAAGCCTGATTTAGTTCTTTTAAATGGAGGATTTGCTTTATTTCTTCCGCTTGTTTGTAAAAAGAAATGGAAATATATATTTTATAAACATGCAACATATAAAGGTGTTTCATTAAAGAAAAGATTTATTTATTTTTTACTTATTAATTTTTCATATTTTTATGCGAAAAGGATAATTTGTGTTTCCAAATATTGTGTAAAAGAAGAGTTATTTTTTAAGAAGAAAATGGTTGTTATTTATCATGGTGTAAATGTGGATAATGATTGTTTCAAGCATAAAAAAAATAATCAATTGAGATTTATTTATGTAGGTAGAATTGTAAAAGAAAAAGGCTGTGATGTAATATTACAGTATTTTAAAACCACAAAACTTCCCAACAGAGAATTGCTTGTTGTGGGAGATGATACAAAAGCAAACTTTTCTATTGAGCAATACAAAGATTCTGAAAATATAAAGTTTTGTGGTTTGCAAAATAACGTGAAAGAGTTTTTACAAGAATCAGATTTTTTAATAACGCTTCCTACAAATGAAGCTTTTGGTCTAACAATAATAGAAGCTATGGTAAATGGTGTAATTGTTATAGCAACAAATGTTGGTGGAATACCAGAAATTATTTCTAATGGAGAAACTGGATTTATTATTAAACCTGAAGAGCTGACAATACTTCTAGATTCTATTTGCGATGTGAATAATTATACTCAAATAAAAGTAAATGCATTTGAGAAAGTAAAGAGTTGTTTTAATATTAATAACGAAATAAAAAGTATTAATAGAATTATTAAGGAAACTTTATGAAAAAGATTTTATTTTATTCTAGTGTTTCGGATGTTTCTTTTTTTTATACTCAGAAATTTTATAAGATAGATATTGATTTATTACAAGAACTTGGTTTTGAAGTTATTACAACAAATAAAAAAAGAGATTTTCTCAAATTTTGGAAATATGACATTACCTTTTGTTATTTTTATAAATGGGCGTTTATTCCAGCAATTATTTCTCGTTGCTTTCTTAAAAAAGTATATTTTACAGGTGGTATAGATGATCTTTCAAAAGAAAAAAATACGAAAAAGTATAAACGCCAACGATTGCTCTTTAAGATTTGTTATTTTTTTTCTACAAAATGCTTTATAGTTTCTACAGAAGATAATAAAAATGTAAGAAGTATATTAAAAAATGCAAATAAACTAATACTTTCATATCATTCAATTGATATTGCATCTTTTGAAAAAAAAATAGTTAATAAAAGAAAGAAAGATTTTTTTACAATTGCCTGGATGAAGAATAAAGATAATGTAGTTAGAAAGGGATTAGACCAAGCATTGTTGTTATTTGCAGAATTGTCAAAACTTAATGAATATAAAGACAGTTTTTTCTATATTGCAGGAACGGAGGGGGATGGTTCTGAATATCTAAAACAATTGATTAAAGGGAATAATATAAGAAATGTTATTTTTTTAGGAAATATATCAGAAGAGGAAAAAATTTATTATTTAAATACGGTAAGTTATTATTTTCAGCTTTCTGTATACGAGGGGTTTGGATTAGCTGCATTGGAAGCTCTTGCTGCAGGATGCATTGTTATTCATTCTGGTAGAGGAGGCTTAAAGGATTGTATTGGGGACAATGGGATTATTGTTGATATAGAAGCTTCTGTATTTGAACAAATAAAAGAATTAGAAAGAAAAATTAAAGATTTTAATGAAGAAAAATTGGCAGATGGTATAAAAAGAATCCACGCTCTATTTTCTAATGAAAGAAGAAAAAATGATTTCAGCATCATTTGCAATTAAATTTCCATTAAACAAATAATAGGAGTTATAAATATAAATATGTCTACATTTAACGGAGCAACTTTACTTATTACTGGTGGTACAGGTTCATTTGGAAACACTGTGCTAAAACATTTTTTACATTCAGATATCGGAGAAATCCGTATTTTCAGCCGTGATGAAAAAAAACAGGATGATATGCGCCATGACTTACAGGCAAAACATCCTGAACTTGCAAAGAAGGTAAAATTCTATATCGGTGATGTACGAAATCCACAGAGTATTAAAGATGCGATGCCAGGTGTTGACTATATTTTCCATGCCGCAGCATTGAAACAGGTTCCTTCTTGTGAATTCTTCCCTATGGAAGCTGTTCGTACAAATGTTATTGGAACTGATAATATGCTCCATGCAGCAATTGATGCCGGCGTAAAGCGTATAGTATGCCTTTCTACCGATAAAGCGGCTTACCCGATTAATGCAATGGGTATCAGTAAGGCAATGATGGAACATGTAATTTATGCAAATGCTCGTGTTGCTGCGGAACGAGGAGATACAGTTATTGCATGTACTCGATATGGTAATGTTATGTGTTCTCGTGGTTCTGTAATTCCATTATTCATTGACCAGATTAAAGCGGGAAATCCAATCACGGTTACAGATCCTAATATGACACGCTTCCTTATGAATCTTGATGAAGCTGTCGATTTGGTTCAGTTCGCATTTGAGCATGCAAATCCTGGAGATTTGTTTATTCAGAAGTCAGATGCTTCTACAATCGGCGACTTGGCAAAAGCTGTACAAAAGTTGTTTGGTGACACTGGTATTAATGTAATTGGTACTCGTCATGGTGAAAAGCTTTATGAAACTCTTATGACACGAGAAGAAAGACTTCGCAGTGAGGATATGGGGGGATACTATAGAGTTGCTGCCGATAGCCGTGATTTGAACTATGATAAGTTTGTTGTAAAAGGTGATGTTCACACAATGGCAGATGAAGCTTATACTAGTCATAATACAAACCGTCTTGATGTAGAAGGAACTGTTAAAAAGATTCTTACAACAGATTATGTAAACGAAGCTCTTGAAGCATGGAAGCAGGGTAAATAATGAATATTCTTGTAACTGGCGCAAAAGGTTTTGTTGGTAAAAATCTTTGTGCAAATTTAAAAAATATTCGTGATGAAAAAGACAGAACACGTTCATTTTCTGTAGAGAATGTTTTTGAATATGATATTGATTCAACAGAAGCTGAGCTTGACGATTATTGTTCCAAAGCACATTTTGTTTTCAATCTGGCCGGTGTAAACCGTCCGAAAGAAACTTCAGAGTTTATGAGCGGAAACTTCGGTTTTGCTTCTACGCTTTTGGATACGCTTAAAAAACATGGTAACAAATGTCCAGTAATGCTTTCGTCTTCAATTCAGGCAACCTTAATTGGACGTTACGGAGAATCTGATTACGGTAAATCAAAGCTTGCAGGTGAAAATCTTTTCTTTGATTATGGAAAAGAGAGTGGGGCAAAAGTTCTTGTTTACCGATTTCCAAATCTCTTTGGAAAATGGTGTCGTCCAAATTACAATAGCGCTGTAGCAACTTTCTGTAATAATATTGCAAATGATTTACCTATTCATGTGAATGACCGCAATACCGAGCTTGAACTTCTTTACATTGATGATTTAATCGAAGAAATGATGGCTGCGTTGAGTGGAAACGAACATCATTGTGAATATGATGGATTGAATCCTATCGAGAGATCAACTGGCAAATACTGCTATGTACCTGTTACTCATAAAGTAACTCTTGGCCAAATTGTTGATACTCTGGAAGCCTTCAAAAATCAGCCTCAGAGTCTTGTTATGCCTGAGATTCCAAATGATTCTTTTGCAAAGAAGCTGTATTCAACATATCTTTCGTATCTTCCAAAAGAAAAAGTTGCATTTCCTCTTAAAATGAACTGTGATGACCGTGGAAGTTTTACTGAACTGCTTAAAACTGCAAATTGTGGCCAGTTCAGTGTAAATATTTCTAAGCCGGGAATTACAAAAGGAGAACACTGGCATAATACAAAGTGGGAATTCTTTATTGTCGTAAGCGGACATGCTCTTATTCAGGAAAGAAAAATCGGAACTGATGAAGTTTTTGAGTTTGATGTAAGTGGAGATAATATTCAGGCTGTTCATATGTTGCCAGGCTATACACATAACATTATCAATCTTTCTGAAACAGAAAATCTTGTAACTGTAATGTGGGCTAATGAACAGTTTGACAAAAATCATCCTGATACCTTTGGTGAAAAAGTAAAATCATGAAACTTATTATTCTTGGAGCCGGAGGTTATGGTCAGACAGTAGCAGATGTTGCTGAACAATCCGGAGAATATGAAGAAATATATTTTCTAGATGATAATTCAACAGCAGATAATGTTATTGGAAAATGTGAAGACTTTGTAAAACATAAAGATTATTTGATTTATCCGGCTTTCGGGAATAATCAAATGCGTCTGGGATGGATAGAAAGACTTCTTAATGAAAATTATAGAATTCCAACTATCATACATCCGACTGCATATATCAGTCCAAAAGCCAAAATAGAAGATGGCTGTGTCATTCTTCCTCATGCAGTAATTAATACAAATTGTGTGATTAAGAAAGGCTGCATAATTAATTGCGGGTCTATTGTTGATCATGGTTGTATTATTGAAGAATGTGTTCATATATGTCTTGGTACAATTGTAAAGGCAGAAAACAGAATAGAAAAGTGTTCAAAAATTGAAGCGGGAAATGTTGTAGAAGCAAGAAAATTTCCTGTTTGGAGTTAAATATGGCAAATGTAAATTTTAAGAATAATGGAAAATTGAAACTTTTGATTATTGTAGGTACAAGACCTGAAATCATCAGACTTTCTGCAGTAATTAAGGCTTGTAGAAAATACTTTGATTGCTTGCTTGCTCATACAGGGCAGAATTATGATTACAACTTGAATGGTATTTTCTTCAAAGACCTTGAACTTGATGATGCAGAAATCTACATGGATGCTGTTGGTAAAGATCTTGGTGAAACCATGGGAAATATCATAGCAAAATCTTACCAGTTAATGGTTGAGATTAAGCCAGATGCTGTTCTTGTACTTGGAGATACTAATAGTTGTCTTTCTGTAATAGGGGCAAAACGTCTTCATATTCCAATCTTCCACATGGAAGCCGGAAACCGTTGTAAAGATGAATGTCTTCCTGAAGAAACAAACCGCCGTATTGTAGATATTATTAGTGATGTAAATATGGCTTATTCCGAACATGCGAGACGCTATCTTGCAGATTGTGGACTTCCAAAAGAGCGTACATATGTTACAGGCAGCCCTATGGCAGAAGTGCTTCATGCAAATCTTGCAAAAATTGAAGCTAGTGATGTACATAAAAAACTTGGACTTAAAAAAGGAAAATACATTCTTCTTTCTGCACATCGTGAAGAAAATATTGATACTGAAAAAAACTTTACTTCTCTTTTTAATGCAATTAACAAAATGGCTGAAAAATATGATATGCCGATTCTTTACAGTTGTCACCCAAGAAGCCGCAAACGTCTTGAAACCTCAGGCTTTAAACTTGACGAAAGGGTAATTCAACACGAGCCCCTTGGTTTTCATGATTACAATTGCTTGCAGATGAATGCTTTTGCCGTTGTTTCTGATAGTGGTACTTTACCGGAAGAATCAAGTTTCTTTACAAGTGTAGGGCATCCTTTCCCTGCTGTTTGTATTCGTACTTCAACTGAACGACCTGAAGCTTTGGATAAAGCTTGTTTTGTTCTTGCAGGAATTGATGAAGTTTCTCTTTTACAGGCGGTTGATACTGCTGTTGACCTTGTAAAAAATGGCGAATATGGAACTCCTGTACCAGATTATACAGATGAAAATGTCAGCACTAAAGTTGTTAAAATTATCCAGAGTTATGTTGGAGTTGTAAATAAGATGGTTTGGAGAAAGTTTTAATGAGTAAGCGAAAGTTATGGATTATTTCAGAACTTTTTTATCCAGAAGAATCAACAACAGCATATATCCTAACAGAAATTTCAAGAATATTATCTGAAGATTTCGAGGTCCATGCTATTGCAGGTACACCTGTATATGAGATAAATAATCCTATTCAACAATTAAATAATGTCACAATTCATAGAATAAAATCAAAAAAAATTGACAAGAATAATATTATATCTCGATTACAGCGAGCTTTATTGCTTTGTTTAGGAATTAAGAAATTTATAAATAAAAATATTAAACAAAATGATTTGGTATTAATGGTTACAAATCCTGTTTTTAATACCTTGTTTTTGCCAAAAGTTCTAAAGAGGAAAAGAATTGATACAACATTATTGGTTCATGATATATTTCCGGAAAATACTTTAGAAGCTGGTATTTTTAGTTCAAATCTTATATATCAATTTATTAAAAAGCTCTTTGATTCGTCCTATTCATCCGTGTCCCGTTGTGTTGTATTAGGAAGAGATATGTCAGAAGTAATAAAAAAGAAGACAAACAATGTTATTCCTATCCAGATAATAGAAAATTGGGCTGATGTTGAAAGAATTCTGCCAAAAATAAAGAAAGATAATTTGAATAAAATAGTATTAAAGTTTTCAGGTAACATAGGTAGAGTTCAGGGACTTGAGAAATTATTTTGCATAATAAAACAAGTAGTAAATAAGAATTTACTATTTGTTTTTGCAGGTAAAGGTGCTTTGCTTAATAAATTGAAACAATTAAAAGATGAGTTAAAACTTGATAATGTATTATTTGAAGATGCATATTCAAAAGAAAATGAAATAAATGTTTTAAATAACTGCGATATATCTTTGATTTCATTAGGTGCATCAATGTATGGACTTGGAGTGCCAAGCAAATCCTATAATTGTATGGCAGTTGGAAAACCTTTGTTGTACATTGGTCCGGAGAATAGTGAAATTTACTTTGAGGTAATTGAGAATAAGATAGGATGGGCGTTCTCACCCGATGATAAAGAATTAATAAATTTTCTGAATAAGTTGGAAGCAAGTAATCCTGATTTTGTATTGTTTAGTTCCAATGCAAGAAAATGTGCAGAAGAAAAATATTCAAAAGAAATAATATTAAATAAGTATAAAAATTTATTTATTGGAGTTTCAAAATGACAATTACTGTAATAGGCGGAAGTGGTTTCGTTGGTACAAGGCTTGTAAAACGACTTCTTGAATCGGGTTATGAAGTAAAAATTGCAGATAAAAGAAAAAGTGTAACATATCCGGATTTGTGGTATAGATGTGATATTAGAAACACACCAAGTAAAACGGCAGATTTTCCAGAGTCTATTACAGATGCAGCAAGTGCACCTGGTAAACATGATGAAGCTGTAAAAGCAATGGATATGCATTCTCTTTTAGATGTTTTAAGGGGAAGTGATGTTGTAATTAATCTTGCTGCGGAACATCGCGACGATGTAACACCAAAGTCTTTGTACGATGAAGTAAATGTGCAAGGTAGTGAGAATATCTGCAAGGCTTGTACAGAGCTTGGAATACACAAAATTATTTTTACTTCCAGTGTTGCTGTTTATGGATTTGCTCCAATTGGAACAGATGAAAACGGGGAAATCAACTATTTTAACGATTATGGTCGTACAAAATACCTTGCAGAGGGTAAGTATCGCGACTGGCTCAAAGCAGATTCTGCAAATTGCGTAACGATAATTCGTCCGACAGTTATTTTTGGTGAGCAGAACAGGGGAAATGTATATAATCTTCTTCGCCAAATTGCGAGCGGTCATTTCCCGATGGTAGGAAAAGGCACAAATAAAAAGAGTATGAATTATGTAGAGAATGTTGCTGCATTTATTGAATATGAACTATCTCATGATACAGAACCGGGAGAACATCTTTATAACTATTGTGATGAACCTGCTTATGATATGAATCATCTCGTTCTTGATGTTTATAAATGCCTTGGTAAACACAAGACAAAGTTGTTTCACTTTCCATATTGGCTGGCATACTTTGGTGGAATGTGCTTTGATTTGTTGGCGTTCATTACAAGACGAAAATTCGCAATCAGTGCTATCCGTGTAAAGAAATTTACTCAGAATACATACTTTGTTGGCTCAAATATAAAGAAAACTGATTTTGTTCCGCCTGTTGCTTTGGAGCAGGGGTTAAAACAGACAATTGATTATGAATTTGTGAACAAAGTTCAGGGACATACTTTTAGCTGCGAGTAGATGCAAAATTCTCCTCCATTATTCATCGGCGACCTTGTACAAAGTCGCCGAATCATTTATCAGCCTTCCTCTTTTGCCATGCAGAGCTTGCTTTATTTGCAGGAAACAGGCTCCTTAACCGCAATTAAACCTCATACATCCAGCCGTCAGAATCTCTCTTCATTCCTGTTTTTCTATGTTGAAGAAGGCGAGGGCGGCCTTAATTATCAAAATCAAACATATTCAATGAAAAAAGGCGATTGTGCTTTTATCGATTGCCGGAATAAGTACTCTCAAAGTTCTTCCAGCAAGAATTTATGGTCATTAAAATGGGTACATTTTTATGGCTCTAATATGAGTGAGATTTATTCCAAATATCTGGAACGAGGTGGCCAAGTCTGCGTTATTAGAGTTCGCCTGAAATAGCCACAGATAGTCCACAGAGAAAAACCAAAATATAGTTCAAGAGAAACAACCAAAAACTCAGTCTCTTCGAACTTAGATTATTTTACCGCTGGAAGTTCGGCGTTGGTTGCTTTTCCCCTGAGTGTAGTCAGGGAATACGACTCGCAATCCTTCCCGCGATAACTGTTACCGCGTAAGTTG
>Ga0256405_10004075_pt1 | contig 28287 bp, 26 predicted proteins | sample RumenRJG_02DNA_FD_189096 | JGI IMG/M metagenome (GOLD analysis project Ga0256405, IMG submission 189096) | Bovine rumen microbial communities from Lethbridge, Alberta, Canada - RJG_02 | ecosystem: Host-associated > Mammals > Digestive system > Stomach > Rumen | place: Canada: Alberta... | reverse complement strand
AAATGCATATCCGATCATGGATCTGAGTTCAAAATAAAGAGCTGAAAGGAGCTGTCCATAGTCCTTTGAAAGTCTATCTACTGCTACATCCGGATTTCCGTAGCTCTTCCCATAGTTGTCTGGAAGGATGTCCTCAAAGAGCATCTTGTTTCTCTTTTGAAGCTCATCTAAAGAGTCCTTGTCAGGGCCGCCAGCAATCACCCACTTGTAGGTATCAAGGACCATATTGGTAAAGGCTGACACCTTTTTAAAATAGTCATCGAACCTATCATTAGAAAGAGACTCGTCCTGCATGGCAGCTATCCTGTCTGCTGCCAGCTCAAGTCTCTCACTAACTACATCTTCTCCACTTTCAAATTCAAAAATAAGTTCTTCATTATTCATGATCAACTAAGTCCTAACACTAAAATAAATATGATAAATGCAATGGAAAGTGAGTTTAGCACTATTCCAAGGTTTGGGAACAGCTTAAATATGTCCTTCTCCATTCTGGACATGATCCCAAGAACAAGTCCCGCAACAGAAAAAATGGCCGCAACCATAGCTGCTGCGGCGTACCTAAGCTGTGCCTGCCCGCCGTCGTTGTAAGTAAAAACAACAGCGGCTATAAGTGCAGTCACTGATATGCATCCTAAGATGGCGCTCATTACGCCCTTCTCAGGATGTCTGTTGTCAGTAAACATATATCGGTCTCTGACCGGTTCAAACTTTTTGATGCGAATCTTTTTCATAAGATCAGATAATTACGTTCCTTCTGCTGCCAAGAAGCTTGGCTCCGCTGATGATAAGAAGTATCCCTGCTGTAAGTCCAACTACGATAGAGATGACTCCGAATGTTAAGTTTAAAGCACCTGTTCCGCCAAGAACCTTATATGTACGCTCTTCCATTATTAACCCCTCCGAATAAATTTATGCCTTGGCGCCGTACTCAGCGTAGTAAGCGTCAATTGACTTCTTAATGTCTGGAGTTAAAAGAACTTCACCATCAATTGGTCTGTTATAAAGGTATGAAACAACATCGTCCATAGTTACGATCGAATGAGCTGAAAAACCATATCTTTCCTTGATCTCATCAAGGGCGCTCATGTCTGAATCCTGACCCTTCTCCTGTCTGTTTAAGGAAACCATAAGTCCAACGATATCGCAGTCAGCCTGCTCCTGGATGATAGGCACTGTCTCTTCGATTGACTTGCCGGAAGTAGTTACATCCTCGATGATAAGAACTCTGTCTCCGTCACGGAGCTTACTTCCAAGAAGGATTCCCTTGTCGCCGTGGTCCTTTATCTCTTTTCTGTTAGAGCAGTATCTGATCTCTCTTCCGTAGAGTTCGCTTATTGCAACCGAAGTAACTACTGAAAGAGGAATGCCCTTGTATGCAGGTCCAAAAAGCACATCAAACTCAAGACCAAAGGTGTCGTGGATAGCTCTTGCGTAGTAGCTTCCAAGCTTTTTAAGCTGAGTACCTGTAACATAGGCTCCCGCATTCATAAAAAATGGAGACTTCCTTCCGCTCTTAAGTGTGAACTCCCCAAACTTAAGGACATTGCTGTCCACCATAAACTCGATAAACTCTTCCTTGTAACGCTCCATACCTTAAAATTCCTCCTCAAAAAAATCTGCAAGGTGTTATAACATGCGGATATTATAACACCTTGCACTTAGTTATACAATTTACTTTGTCTCTTCTTTTTTCAGCTTAAGATCCTTAGGCATGTTTTGAGGTTTTTCTTGTCGAATAGTGGGCTCTTCAAGCTTTTTACCAGAATAGTTCGTCTAGTCCCAGCGCGAACCTTATTTCTTTTTCCATCTCCTCATTGCTAAGGGTAAACTCAAATGCATGGATGTCGTCAAAAAGTCCGTATTCTGCGTACTTTTTGGTGTCCGTGCAACTGACCACCACATAAGGGTCGTCAATCCCCTCAAATACTGCTTCTCCTATGCGATAGTAGTTATCACCTAAGATGTAGACATGTCTGTTTTCTTTTTCCCCCTGTCCTCTGGGTCTAATATCTGTAGGAATTGCTCCGCTTTTTACCAAAAGATATTCAGCGTAAGCTATTCTCTCTCTCTTATCCTGTTCTGTCATAAAGAATTACTTCCCTTCTTCTAGCTTTCTGATTCGCTCAGCCTCATCAATGATCTTTGTTGTCCAATCAGGATCCGGATCGCAAATCTGAAGCACCTTGTATCCATAGGTCCTTGCGTTTTGCACAATAACATCCTCATCATCTATATGAAGTGATATCCTGTAAAACTGAGGCATCTTCTGAGGCAGGAGCTGTTCCCTGTTGCCCTGGACCTCAGCCTTGTGCCTGTATCCATTTACTATCTGATCAAAGCGAACTCCGTACTGCCGAAACAGTCCCTTAATGTACACGTCACTTCTGAAAGAAGAAGTGTAAACCCACACTTCAAAGCCTCTTTTCTGAAGTTCATTTATCAGATATACGGTCCCTTTCCTAAGTCTCTCGGTAAACATCTTATTAAGTGGAAACTTTAGTTCTGGCTCAACTTCAAAGGTGTCAGGCGAGACAAATAGTACTTCATCCAGATCAAAAGAAATCTTCATGAAATCACGCTCCCAGCTTTTGTCACTATAAAATATTCTTTCCACTGCTTGTAGCCCGATGGAACAGAAGTGAAATGTATAAGGTATCCGGAATCATTCTTCTCCATGACCTTGCAGTACAGTTCCCCTCCGGCTTCTAACTGCATATTGTCGTAGACGTTAAGCTCTGCCTCGGTTTCGATGACAGCCATGTCCTGTCCAAGGGCAGTTATTCCGCCGTAGTGAGATTTCTTTTCACCGTGCTTGCCTTCAACAATATAGAAAGTTACAGGTATGGTCTTTTCAAGTTTATCGGGCAAAGTGCTCTTAACGTCGATAAACAGGTTATAGGGCTCGCCTATACCAACAACCTGGTACAGCTTCATGTCCCCTTTGACTCCCTTTGGATGAACCACAATTTCTTTTGCGATGGACATATCTGAAAGAATTGATTCCTTGGTAGATCCGGATATAAGGATCTGACCGTTTATGGTATAGCTCTCAACTCTTCCTGTGAGATTTACGTTACTTCCAACAACGCCGTACTTGGTTCGCTTTTCAGAGCCTATATTGCCAACGATGACTTCACCTGTGTTTATACCGATCCCCATCTCAAGGATAGGATAATCTCTTTCGATATTCCATTTATTGATAGCTTCCATCCTGCTCTGCATATCAAGAGCTGCAGCAACTGCATCCGCAGCGTGGCTTTCATTGTCAAGAGGCGCCCCGAATATGGCAAAAATGCCGTCTCCCATAAACTCTATGATGGTTCCTTCCTTGCTCTGGATGGCATCTGTCATCTCACCAAGGTAGTGGTTTAACATGGTAATAAGATCCTCAGGATCCATCCTCTCGCTCATGGCTGTAAAACCCCTTAAATCACTCATCATGACTGTCAGCTCTTTTTTCTTGCCGCCGAGCATAAGACCATCAGGGGTATCAAGGAGCTGGCGTACGATGTCGTCAGACAAGAACCTTCCAAATGTCTCAGACAGGAGGTTATTTCTAAGCTCAAGCTGTGAATTAAGAGCTCTTATCTTTTCCATGCTCTTTACAGCATCCCTTAGATCCATAAGTTCGCTAAGATCACTGAAAACTACGATGATGCCAACTTTTTCACCCTTCTCCTGTAAAAAAGATGTAACAACACGCAGCTGCAGCGTGATATCGCCTCTGATATAGGGCACAATTCCCTCGTGGGACCTGGTCCTGTCATATACAGCATCCAAGACCATCTGCGTAAACTCGTCGTTGTCAATACTGTCAAAGAAACACTCAGCAAACTTCTTTCCGACACAGTCCTCCGGAAGTCCGAGAGTTGTTACAGCTATAGGATTGACATAGTTTATCACGCCATTAAATCCAATGGACATGACACCCTCTGCCATATTTCTCATGATATTTTCCTGAATGAGTTTTGATGAACCTTCCATGCTTTCTTCCTGCCTCATAAAAAAGTTGTGCCCGCTCAGTTTTGAGCGGGCACAAATCCTGACCGTTATCAGCCGTAATAATTCTCTTTATACTCCTGTGCCTTCTTCTTGAGCTCATCATTTACTGAATTTTTAAGTTCAGCTTCTGCAGCATCATAGATCATCTTGCAGGCATTTACATACTCATATGTAAGTCTTCTGATCCTGAAGGAAATGTGCTTGATGATTGACTCGATCTTGGTTGGGTTCTTAGCGAAGATCTCCTCAAAATCATCCATATAGATAGCTTCAAGCATTGTACCCTCTTCAAGAGCAACAGCTGTAGCACTTCTTGTCTCGCCGCTAAGAAGGGCCATCTCGCCAAAGAACTTGCCAGCATAGAGAGTTGTCAGGCACTTCTCATTTGGAGTGCCATAACCGGTATAGATACCGATTGTACCAAAGTGAATGTCATACATGCACTTGCCAGGCTCACCCTCTCTAAAAATCACAGTACCCTTGCTGTATTTTTCAACTGTCTTGTTGAAGCCGTCCTTATTATCTGCTCTCTCAGCTTCACGAAGGAATTCTGCACTTGGCTGCTTTGACTTAGCTAAAAGGTTATAGGAATTAACAAACTTCTTGATCTTGTCTGCGATGCCAGGCTTTCTCTCTTCTCCTAAAGGATAGAGCTCTTTTATAGTAACGCAAGCCTCTGTGTAGTCATCTGTAAGTCTCTGAAGTCTCTCTCCAAGCTCGGAAAGAATGAACTTGATCTTGTCAGGTGATCCCTCAAAGTAAGCTCTCATCTCATCAATAGTAACTTCTGTAAGTTCTGTATCTTCAAGAGCAACAACGGTTGCACTTCTTGGGAATGCATCAATAAGAGCAAGTTCGCCAACAATATGACCAGCCCCAATCTCTGTGAGCTTCTGCTCAGTTTCTGTTCCGTAAGCAGCATATACGCCAACCTTACCCTTGATAACCTCAAAAAAGCTCTCGCCATTATCTCCCTCGCGGAAAATAACTTCACCTTTACTAAATGTCTTATTCATGTTCCGTTTCCTGCCTTTCGTTGTTGGTTTTTATATGTTGTTTTAAGCGCTTTGCGCATGTATGTTTATACAGAATATTATAACACAGTTTTTCGAATATTAATTATCTTTTCGCCCTAATTCTTGCACTTCTCTTATATTTTACGAGATTTGCAAAACAGATAACTGCAAGGATCAGTGAAACAAATGCTATGATGCCAAATCTAAGGATCAGCTTGTTAATATTTATGGCCTCATAAGCGATGGCATATTCAGAAAATCTGTCTGTTCTGAAGGTGATAGTATCAGGATCATCTCCAATATCCTCAAGGACATCCACTTCTCCATTGTGGTTTCTGATAATAAAGAACTTTCTGCCGGCCTTTCTATACTGCTCAGGGATTGGAACCACAACTTCAAGTTCAGAAGCTGTCTTGTTGATGACCGTTGTCTCGCCGCCCATGCTCTTCATGATAAGGAAGTCAAAATAGGTAACTGGCTTGTAGCCAACCTTTTTCTGCATCTGCTCCTTGACCTTAGCATCTACAAAGGCTGAATTCTCGCTGATATCAATATTGAAGGCTACAGGAGTTCCTGTAAGAACTGCATACTTTTCATCAGCTGTAAGAGTTTCTGCGATAACATCCTCAAAATTTATCAGGGTAGGCTGCTGGTAATACAGAGCTACTGCCGTCTCCTGCTTATCCTGTGCATAGCTGTTGTTTACAGTGATCTGAAGTGTTCCATCTTCGAATGCCTCTCTCAGCATTGGAAGAACAGCGTCGTCATTTATGATGATCCTTAAGGTATCTTCATCAAGGTCATGTTTTGCCATTACTGATCCGGCAGCAAGAGGAACTTCTGAGTCTGCAATTTCCGTAGCCTCTGTATAGACATCGTCCTCGTACTCTTCGCCATCAAGTTCATCTTCCTTTTCAGGTACAGTTACATCTACAACCTGCTGCTTTGGTACTGCGCCGTCAGCTGCTGTAGCACCGTTGTACTCCGTCTGCTTTGGAGCCTCATTCTTTTTAGGTGTTGCAGCCTGTTTGGAATTTCCGGAAGCCTTCTGGTTACTTGCAGTAGCTGGTGCAGGCTTCTTTTCAAAGCTTGCTGTGATGGTATGTCCACCCCTTATGTTGTTGAAGGTGTAGCTTGATGCTGCTCCAATATTCTTGCCGTCAACCATGACTGCGGTGATCTTATAATCAGCCTGCGGCATGATATTGTACGTAACGCTGCTGCCCTCTGCAACCACAAGGTCTCCACTTGGAACAATGCTTCCACCTGCATTTGCAATGCCAGATGTAAGCTTGTAGGTCGTTGCATTTTTCTTCATGAAATTAGCAACGATATTTACGTCATTCTTGATCTTGTCGATGGTGTACTTTTCATCTCTTGAAACCACCTGTCCGTTGATGGACCAGCCAGCGAACTCATATCCGTCATAAGCTTTTGCCTTGACCTCTACCTTTGAGTTCTTGTTGTACTTGCCAGCGCCCTCAACCTTACCTGTATCCTGAGGATTAACTGTGATGTTTACGTTACATTTTTCCCTGTTAAATACAGCTGTAATGGTCCTGTCTGATGTAACATTGTTTAGCTCGATAGAAGAAGCTGTTGATATAGTCTTATTGTTTTCAACAAATCCTGCAAAGCTGTATCCGGAGTTAGCTTTAGCTGTAATGGTGTACTTACCGCCGTAAGCTACAGATCCGCTTCCAGTAACAGTTCCGCCGTTGGTGTCATTGACATTTGTCCTGATATAGCAGGCATTTCTTTCAAACTTTGCAACAAGGGTCCTGTCACCTACGATGTTTGAAACGGTAAAGGATCCGCTGTTTGAGATAACGTTTCCGCCCTCGTACCAGCCTTTGAACACATAGTTGTTATTAGGTGAAGCAGATACTGTGCAGCTTCCTCCTGCTCTTACTGCTCCGCCTCCTGCTATGGCTCCGCCCTCTACAGGATCAGCCTTAACACTTACAATGTAATCTACGCTTGCAACAGAAACCAGCGCTCTGTCACTAAATGAAGGATCCTGTTTTGATGTTGCCATAACTGCGAGAGAGCTTGATGGTTCAGAGAGGGCAACCGTGAGCTTTCCATTTCCATCTATGGTTGTGTCAGCAGACTGATTGCCATAGATCGACCATGTAACTGATGGGTCATATCCATTGCCACCAGATACACTTGCATCAAACTGATAGCTCTTTCCCGCAGGAATAGTAACTGATCCTGGCATAACATCAACACTTGTGATGAAAGGTGTCACATCCTTCACAGTTACGGTGACATCTACTCTTGCTGTGTGATGACGTCTTATGTCATTAGCTGAAAAGAAAATATAGCTTGCCACATAGCTTCCTGGCTTGATCCCCTCATATGTTGAAATTGAAAACGTAACTGTCTCATTGGGATCCATATTAAGGTCAGGACTTATATATCCAATATCAAAAGCAGTATTTGGATCAACTTCCTCCCAGGTAAGCGGGAAAGAAGTCTGTCCCACATTTACTATAGAAAACTGCTTGGCAGGTACTGTATCTCCTGCATATACTGTTCCAAAGCTTATGCTTGGTGTATAGCATATGAGATTGTAGTCAAAAGGATCTGGCTCATATTCTGGTGGTGCTGGGGCAGGTTCAGGTTCTGACTGCAGGATAACCTCTGGAGTAACGTTTTCTTCATAGTTTTCTTCATAGTTTTCTTCATAGTTATCTTCTACATCCTGATTTTCTTCAGCATATACCTTTCCAATCTGCACTGCAGTTATGCTGGAAAGCACGATACATCCAGCAAGAAGCGCCGCGCACACTTTTAGAAAGATGTTTTTCATTTTTAATTCCCCCTCTCAAAGAAAAACTGCAATTAAATTTCAGTCCCAATCCACATTACCATTCTTTTTTGCACTAATGTTGGAAAAGTGCGAAAATTTAAATAAATTTAATAATATGATATTCTATCTTTAGATTTATACGATCCCACATGCGAAGAGGCAAAAGATTTGTATATAAATATCAAAAAACACATCCTTTCAAACACAATACTCAGCGTTGCTGTAGTCAAGATCGTAGCTGCCCTATGTGAAGGGATACTGCGGACACTCCTTGAAAGAAGCGACCTCTCCACCCCAGACATGCTTGATATATGGCTCTGGCGGGCACAGATGGCAAGCTCAATGATCCAGATAATGGTTATACTGTTTCTTTTCTACAGATCCTGGAAGGTTTTAAACCACTACATGAAACTGGTTCCCAAGGAAGACCAGCAGGGCATGGGAGAGCTGCAAAAGGAATACTTTGGAAAGAACAAGTTAGCTTCCCTGTCTGTATCATCAGTAAACAGACTACTACAGCTGTGGGCAGTTATCTTTATAGGAGCTGAGCTTATCTACGACTTCACTTCCATCATGTACCGCCGCTTTATCGGAATGCTAATTGATGCTCTCTCCTCAGGAACTGGAATGAGCGATGGAACCTTTGTAATGCTCTACAATATGACCCACGGTTTTAAATATCTGGAGATCTTATCAGCGATCTTACTTGGTGTTGTAATGACAGGAATTTTCCTTAATGACAGATACCTTAAGATAGCCACCGTGGTGATCCTTCTACTGTTCCTTGCAGTAATGCAGATGCAGACAGTATATCTGATGGGCAGGGAGATCGGTATTGTATGGACCTCCATCATCTACCACATAACAGAGACAGTCGGGCTCGTTGTTCTTTCAAGATACCTTGCAAAAAGATATAGAGGACTGTAATAAAAAAGCCGCATCGGCGCTACCGATGCGGCTTATATATTGTTTAGAACATTACTCGATTGTAAGGATATCTACAAAACCTGTTACCTCGAAGATCTCCTGGATCTCTTCGTTAACATTCTTGATGACCATGCTGCCCTGCTTGTTCATAACCTTCTGAGCTGAAAGAAGAACACGAAGACCTGCAGATGAGATATACTCAAGCTTTTCAAAGTTGAACTCAAGCTTAGCAATACCATCCAGGGCTGTCTTAAGCTCATCATCAAGCTGTGGAGCTGTTGTTGTATCAAGTCTTCCCTCAAGAGCGATTGTAAGTTCGTTTCCATTAGCAGTTTTGTTGATTGTCATTTAGTCCACCTCTTTCATTTATTATTTGATATCACATACGATTGTCATGTCGATCCTGTTGCCCTTAACACCAACCAAAACGTCCTTGGCAAGACTTGCCACGATTGACTTCTCAAGTTCGTCCCAAGCCTCCTTAACTTCTTCGCCAGCGCCGATGTTCTCTTTAAGAGCATCCCTGTACTCGTAAAGGGACCACATGATTCCTGAATCAGCCATTCCCTCTACTCCGTTGTACATACCCATTGTACCATAATTGACAAATCCGCCGCCATACTCCTGCTGAAGTTTCATGACATTGCTGTAATTAAGAAGACCATTTTCGATGATGTCTCCTACCTTGCCCATGAAGCCCTTAACAAGAGTGTTCTCCTTCTGAGAAGCAACTCCAAGAAGTCCTTCCTTCTTGTCCTGGCTCATCTCTGTCTTACCAGATACTCTGATGCAGCACTCGTGGTTATACTTCTCAAACCAGATAGCTGCGTGGTAATCAGCAGTAAGAGCCTTGAGCATTCCCACAGTCTCTTCAAAGAGAAGCTTCATATGAACAGCATCCTTTGGCTTAAGGTCAAGCTCCTCTAAAAGTTCATCAACCTTATTGAAGGACTGGATATCATTCTTTTTACTGCTGTCTATAAATGTAAATGGAGTGATAGCCTGTGGAACTCTTGATCCAACTGTGCTAAGGGCCTCTGAGAAGTCCTTGGTCACTACCATTTTCACATTGTTCTTGTCCACATAAACATCTATATCGTCTGCAAGCTTGGCAACAAGTGATCTCTCAAGATCATCCCATGCCTCCTGAGAATATGGATCCTGCTCTCTCTTGGTGTAAACCTCCTGGAGATAATCCTTTAAGTTCCACTCCTCATCGTCAATTCCCTGCATAAGGAACATTGACTTTAATACTCCAAAGAAACCTTTCTCGCTGCTGTTCTCACCTGAGCTTGAAACAGAAATAAGCTCCTGCTGCTTAGCCTTGTCCATATGATTTTCTGCTGAGAGATATATCCTGGTTACTCTGCTTGTTCCCTCAAGCCAGAAATCCATGATACCTAAACCGATAATGGATTTCGCAAGCCTTAAAACTTCCTCACACAAAAGCTTAAGTCTTAGCTGATCCTTTTCCTTAAGGCCCACATCAAAGATGTAATCATCGATCAGCTGATTCGCGCCTTCTAGTTTTGCTTCTACGTCAGCAATTTTTATATGACTTGTCTCTACGTATCGCATATTCCCTCCTCATATATCGTTATAACAATCATGATATCACATTTTAGTGCACAAGTGCATTAGCAATATCTTTTTGCATATCAATAGCAGCAGCTCTTGCAGCATCACCTACTTTTGCATCTGCAAACTGCTTGTAGTTATCGCTCTTCCAGGCAGCAATTATGCCCCTTGAGGAATTGACGATAGCTCCAAGGCCATCCTTGTTAAAGAAGTGAACAAGGTCTTTTCCCTTGCCACCCTGAGCGCCGTAGCCAGGAACAAGAATGTAGGCATGGGGCATGATCTGTCTGAGAGCCTTGCCCATCTCTGGATAGGTTGCGCCAACAACCGCACCAACATTGCTGTAGGAGCCATCCATGGAATCAAATCCCCACTTTTCTACCTGCTCTCCAACGATCTCATAAAGAGGACGGCCATCGATAAGTCTGTCCTGGAACTCTCCACTTGAAGGATTAGAGGTCTTAACAAGTACAAAAATGCCCTTGTCCTCTTTGTTGCACACATCGATAAATGGCTTAACTCCGTCAGATCCAAGATAAGGATTGACTGTAGCAAAATCCTCATCAAATCCCCTGAAGGTCTCGCCTTCAATTGTTACGCTTCCAAGGTGTCCAACGGCGTAAGACTCTGAAGTTGAACCAATATCACCTCTTTTGATGTCTCCGATAACAATAAGACCTTTTTCTTTACAGTACTCAACAGTCTTTTTAAAGGTGATAAGTCCAGGAATGCCAAGCTCTTCATACATGGCGATCTGAGGCTTAACTGCAGGAACAATATCGTAGATACTGTCGATGATCTCCTTGTTGAACTGCCAGAAGGCTTCTGCTGCTCCCTCCAGGTTTTTGCCTTTTTCTTCAAAGCACCTTTCCTTTACTGCGTCCGGAATAAAAGAGAGCTTTGGGTCCAGTCCCACCACGATAGGTGCGCCTGTTTTTTCAATCTTGTCGATCAGTTTGGAAATCATTTTAAGTCTACCTTCCTTGATGTTTTTTATCTGTTCTTCCTTGCATCCATAAGCAAAAAGAATTCATCTATAGCTCCAATGAGCTTTTCTTTTGGCATGGATTTTAGAAGATACTTAGCTGGTTTAAGGGAAACTACCCTCATTACTGACTCTTTGTCATCCTTGGCTGTAAGGAAAATAACCGGAATGTTCTTGAGTTTACTGTGATCCCTCATGGCCTTAAGTACATCAGGTCCGCTCATTACAGGCATTTCATAGTCAAGAAGAACCAGATCCACATGGGTCTGCTCAAGGAAAGTCAGTGCGATCTTGCCAGAGCTTGCCATATACACGTGGTATTTTACTGACAGCCAGGTCTTCATCATTCGCAGCATGGCCCCGTCATCATCTAAGATAAGTACCTTTTTTCTAAGGCTCTCGTCCACAGCGCTGTAATCAACCACCATATCCAGATGGTCAGTCAAAACCTTCACATCAAGTGGTCTTAGGTATGTTTCCTGTATTTTTTCTTTTGCAATAAACGAAGTAGCCAGTGTCAGCTCTTCATTATTACCTATGAGATACAAAAGAAATCTCTCTGAATCAATATGTTCATTTAGATACTTAAAAAGCGGGATGTTGTCTGCTGTAAGATCTCCCAGATAAAGAATATAGATTTCCGGCCTGCCCTGGATGCAATCAATAGCGTCAGGAAAGGGCATAGCGGTTTCAACCTTATAATCGCATTTTTGAAGTCCCACTGCTATAGCATTTATCATAAAGCTCTTTTGCACGCCAATCAGTAATACTCTCTTGTCCATCAAATAACCTCTTTGCACAAATATTCTGCGTCATTATATTTCACAATACATTTAAAAGTCCATCTCTGTCAACTGCCGCAAGAAGCCGCTTAACTTCAAGGAATTTGTTCTTGTAGTCAGCAGGGATCCTGTAGCCTTCAAGCATGGCCACAATGTCATCAGCGCTATCAAAGAAAGACCCTGAAACAAATTCTTTTATGGAAGCAAATGCCTCCTCAAGCTCCTGTGGGCTTATAAGCGGCTTGCCATCGTCATCTTCTGCAAAAAGAACTTCCAGCTTTTTTGAATAGCTTCTATACAGGCTCAAAAGTCCCGGAGTCAGCATCTCGATCTCGTCAATATCTCCTCCATTTCCGCAAGCTTCCAGATATTCTGCCTTTTCAGAAAGGTCCAGAGCACCAATAGCCTTGGCTGAGCTCTTAAGGCCATGGACATAGATTGTATAGTCCCTGATGTTCTTTTCCACCTCGTACCTTTCTATGAGCCCTGCTCTTTCGTCGATGGACAGCCAAAAATCACGCATGACATCTCTTGCAGCAACAGCAGAACCGCACCTGTCTATGGCAGAGTTCACGTCGATTCCATTGATCTTTAAAAGTTCCTGCATCACTTCTTTTTCTTTTGATCCATCAGACTCTTCATCGTCTACATAAGCCGTGTCACCAGGCCTTGAAACCTTATCCTCAGGAAGATAAGAAAGGATCATCTCCTCAAGCTTTAATGGATCAACAGGCTTTGACATATAGTTGGTAAAGCCCTCTCTGAAATACATTTCACGAGAGCCTGATATAGCGTTGGCAGTCAGGGCGATCACAGGCGTGTCACTGTTTGGATTATCTTCTATTTCCTGCATTGCATGGAAGGTCTGGATACCGTCCATCTCAGGCATTCTGTGGTCAAGAAAGATAATGTCGTACTTGGTCTGTTTTATGAGGTCAAGGGCATCCATTCCGCTGGTCGCAGTGTCGATCTGCATCTTGGTCTGTTTAAGAAGGCCTTCAATAACAGTAAGGTTGGTCCTTGTGTCATCCACAACCAGGATCTTGGCCTTCTCGGCATGGAAACTCTCCTTGTAACCATGGACTTCTTTTTGTGATTCCTTAACTTTCTTGGCAAAGTCGCCAACCTTGTCCCAGTTTATTACCTTTTGTCTTATTACAAAAGAAAATACGCTGCCTTTACCATATTCGCTATCAACTTCAAGCTTACTGTTCATCATGCCAAGAAGGCTTGTTACGATGCTGATGCCAAGGCCAGTACCTTCAACGGTCCTGTTTTTCTTTTCATCGATCCTCTCAAAGGCAGTAAGGAGTTTGTCCATATCCTCCTGCCTTATTCCGATTCCTGTATCAGATACACTGACCTTAAGGTCGATGTAGTCCTCATCGTCGTCAAAGAATTCCTCATCCGTGGCGACTTCATATGAGACCTTTAATGTAACGGCCCCTTCCTCCGTATATTTCACAGCGTTGGTTATAATGTTGATGATACACTGCTTGATCCTTATTTCATCTCCAAAGAGGATGTGAGGTATATTCTCATCAACATCTACAAATAGCTTAAGGCTCTTTTCTCTGGCCCTCATCTCTGACATATTGACGATGTCGTTCATAAGAGAACCCAGCTCGTATTCAACAGGTATTATCTCCATCTTGCCAGCTTCGATCTTGGAAAAGTCCAGGATGTCATTGATAAGAGCAAGCAAGGTCTTGCCAGAGCTTTGGATGTCGCGGGCATAGCCAAGTATCTCCTGGTCCTTGCTCTCCCTTAAGATCATTTCATCAAAACCAAGGACCGCATTTATAGGGGTCCGGATCTCGTGGGAAATATTGGAAAGGAATCGGGACTTGGCTTCGTTAGCTGATTTGGCATTCTGAAGCTGGTCCTCAATTGATTGTCTTGCCTTCACAAGTTCTATGTACTCAACCAGTCTGTAAACTGTAAGATCCATGGCATGGTACAGGTCTTCAATCTCGTCGTTGGTGCGGATATCAAGATCATGAACTGCCTTGATGCTGGCGTTAAGGTACCCTTCCTTGGCGTTGTAAATGCCTGCCATTGCCTTGGACATAGTCCTTATGGGCCTTGCTATCCTGTACTGGGCGTATCTGTTGACGAACACCGCAAGAGGAATAACGATTATGGATATGAGCATGGCAAGGCGAACACTGTAGCGGTAGTTTATCCTTCCATTGCCCAGTAAAGTATCAGCAAAATACTGTCCTTCATATTTGCCTTCATCTATGAGCTGGAGACTCACCCTGCTCTCAAGTCTCTCAGCGCTGTTTATCTTCGAAAGGTCATATTCAGAGCTTGATATGCTTTCTTCAGAATAGCTGTAATCATGCATTGTTGGTATAAGAGTGTTGGATGCAAACTCCGCAGACAGGCCCAGCACCAGCGCCTCGAAGACGATGATGTTCATAACCACGCTGCCAATCTTTGATCTGTGCTCCACCTCATATTTGTCGTCCTCAGTCAGAATGCTGCGGTCCACATAATATTTACCGTTTGCCAGTATGATTTTTACCTTGTCAGGGAGTTTACTAAAGATCAGATAGATTATTGTACTGCTAAGAAGTGAGCCAGGCAGGCTGTTTAAAAAGAAATATATCACCTGCAAGATTGTCAGAGATCTGATGCCACCATCACTAAGGAGCATAAGAAGTATACCCCAGAAGGTCCCTACCAGGTTCATCATAAAGAATGTTACCGGAAAGACCTTATACCACTTATTAAACCAACGCCTTCTGGTTATAAGGTCAACTACGATAACCACAACAAGATATATAAATGTAAGATAGGAAAAAGAGCTGTTGATAAAAGTCCTGTGAAGGAACAACAAAAGGACACTGGCCATTCCCGGAATGCTTCCGCCAAGCGCAGTTGTTACCACTATGGGAACATACCTTAAGGAATACACAAGCCCGGCAGCACCAAACCCTGCCCCATCAAAATAGGGCAGGAAGTTGCCATAAAATATCATATATGTAGAAGTGAATATGATCATCGCAATATTGATCAGATCTGACTTCACACTTCTCTGTTCCTTGGGTCTGCCTATGATGCTGAATACATCCATATATATATCGCCCCTCACAGCGGTATAAGAAAATCACATGTTACCGTCTCTGTGCATCGAGAACTTATCCATAGGATAGTTCTTAAGGTTCTCAAGTACTTTTCTGTCATCTGCCTTGGAGAGCAGAGTCTCTCTGGCCTTATTGATGTCACTGATGTTCTTGTGTCTTGAAGGCCCACCTACGCAGCCTCCAGGACAAACCATCCCCTCAATGAAATCTTCAGGGAGCTTGCCAACCTTAAGAAGGGTGAGAGCTTTTTTACACTCTGCTCCTCCTGCTGCCCTAAGGAGCTTAAGCTGTGATGTATCTTCGCCTCTCTCCTGCATGCACTCGATAACAGCATTGGCAACTCCGCCGCTGGCTGCAAAGCGCTTGCCCCAGATTGAAGACTCCTGATATCCTTCAGGAACTGGCTCAAACTTAACACCCTTGGATCTCATGAGAGCCCTGAGCTCACCGTATGTTACTACATAATCTGCATTATCAGGAACTGAAGTGTCCTGAGCCTCAGCTTTTTTAGCTATACAAGGTCCGACAAATACTGTAACGCAGCCAGGTCTTGTAGCCTTTAAATATCTTGAAATAGCACACATAGGTGATACGGTGCTTGACATGTTCTCCTTGTACTGGTCAGGGAAGTGTTTCTTTAACATGTTGATAAATGCAGGACAGCAGGAAGTTGTCATCTTATGACCTTCCTTATAAGCCTCTGACCACTCCTCAGACTCGTAAGCTGCAGTCATATCTCCGCCAAGACCTACCTCAACCATGTCTGCAAAACCAATCTTCTTAAGGCCTTCCTTGATAGAGCCCATGGAGATGTCTTCGCCAAACTGGCCCTCTGTTGCAGGTGCACACATGGCGATAACTTCTTTTCCTGCCTTGATCTCCTTGATGATATCAACAAGGAAGGTCTTACTTCCAATAGCAGCAAATGGGCAGCTGTGGATGCAGTGACCGCACTGAATGCACTTGTCCTCATCGATCTTGCAGTAGCCGTACTCATCGTAGGTGATGGCACCAACAGGGCAAGCCTTCTTACATGGTCTTTCAAGGTGCACAATGGCATTGTAAGGACATGCATTGGCACACATTCCGCACTCTTTACACTTGGCCGGATCTATGTGCATATGGGTATCACCAGGGGTGATGGCACCAAACTTACAGGAGCTAAGGCAGGCCTTGCCCATACAGAAACGGCAGTTATCAGTTACTGAATATGCAGCGATAGGACACTCGTCGCAGGCAGGATCAATAACCTGAACTATATTCTTGGAATCAGGATTGTAGCTGGGGGCCTTGGCATTTGCAAGGTTGATCCTCTGGCGTACGATCTCTCTTTCTTTATATACACAGCATCTGTACTCAGGCTTAGGACCTGGGATCATCTTAAGTACAAGCTGTTCAATGTGCTCCTGATCGTTTTCATTGTTCCACTCAAGTCTGCACACTTCTTCCATGATCTTGTGCTTAAAGCTGTTCATACTCGCATCATTTGTTACCATAAAAAATCTCCTCCAAAAAACATAAACAAAAATGTTACTTATATAAAATCAGGGGTTTGTGCCAAGATCTATGAGTCTGCCAAACTCAAGTCCTTTTGTATCGTGGGTGGTTATGACCAGTGGCCCTGTTCCCTGTTTGTCTCTAATGTAGTCTATTGCCGCTTTCCGCGACTTGTCATCAAGTCCTGTAAAGGGCTCGTCCATAATAAGTACGTCGCTTGGGATCGCGCAGGCTCTTACTATCGCTACCCTGCGTCTCTGCCCACCTGAAAGCTCTTTTACCGGTTTGAAAAGAGCTTCCTCAGGAAGTAGTTTTTTTAGCTCCTCTATAACTGTCTGCCGAAAGACCTTCTTACTTACCATGGTCACGTTGGTGACAGCGTCATAATCTTCGCAGAGTCTGTCCTCCTGGAACACAACACCGGAATTGATAAAGGGATATTTATAATCTCCAAGGAGCTTAACCGTTCCTTCATCCGGTTCATCGAGACCAAGTATGAGGCGCAGCAGCGTTGTCTTTCCGCAGCCCGAAGGGCCTGTTAAGATGTAGCTGTGCTCCGATTCAATATTCAGATTGAAATTATCAAGTACCTTCTGTCCGTTAAAGGACTTGGATACATCTTTTATCTCTATTGTCATGTGGTTTCCTAGATCATGTCAAATAGTAGCGAAATAAGTTTCTCGCAGATAAAGGATACAAGGACAACAACTATTGTCCATGCAAAAAGCTCTGCTGTCTCAAGGTATATCTTGGATAGATACAGTCCATTGCCTATGGTGCCGAGGGGCTGACCTATGACCTCTGCAGCTATTCCGCTTTTAAAGCTCATTCCGATTGCCAGCTTAAAGGCACTTTTGAAAAAAGGCTTAAGCTGAGGCAGGTATATGTACCGAAGAAGCCTCGTTCCTGGCATGCGGTAGACCTTTGCCATCTCAAGGAGTTTTACGTCTGTACTCTTAAGCCCCTCAAGGGTATTCAGGTAAAGGATTGGAAAGACTACCATGCTGCAGATCACAATAGATATGTTTCTGCTGCCAAACCAGATAAGCAAAAGAATTACAAAGCTGGCCACGGGAATTGATTTAAGTGCAGATACAAGTGGCCTTAAGAAATCTTCAAGCCATATCTCGTGCTTTGCAAAATATGCAAGGACAATACCCAGAACTGATCCAATCATAAATCCAAGGAGGATCCTTGCACTTGTCTGCCATACACTTCCCCAGAAGCTACCTGTCTGTACGAGACCAGCCAGCGCTATAACTGTATCTACAGGTCCTGCCAGCAATATTCTGTTATGTATTATAAGGGCTGCCAGCTGCCAGATAACAATCCAGGCAGCCGCAGCTATTAGACGTCTGATACTTTTGGGCATCTTACAATGTCCTTCTTTTTCACTTTTTTATACGATAAGAGCCAGGAATTGTCATCCCTCGTAGTAGAAATCATCTGATGGAAGCGCTCCTCCAACAGACTTGGGATCCTGCTCAAATAAAACTTCAAGATATCCTGAGAGAGTCTTCTTTATATCTTTTCCTGAAATGCAAACTACAGCGCAGTTAGGAATAGCCTTTTTTGCAAGAGGCTCTTTTGCAATGATGCCCTGAGCAACTGTAAGTTTAGCAGTCTTCTCAAGGTCTGATGTTGTTCTTTCTGCACTGTATTTATGAGCCTTTATGAAGGCATCAACAGCGCCTTTATGCTCTTTTAAGAAGCTGTTTGTTACTACTGTCACACCAGTTACGATCTTGCAGGAATCATTGACTTTTTCCCACTCATCTTCAAATGGGAAAGCCACTTTAAGGTCGCCATTCTGAAGACAAGCAGCTGTTGCAAAAGGCTGTGGAAGTACTGCCACTGCTGTTTTGTCCTCTGCAAGGATTGAAACGATCTCTGTTGGCTCTGACTTGAACTCAACTCTGCAGTTATTGATGCCATTTTTCTCAAGAAGGTATCTGAGTGTGTACTCAGGTGTTGCACCCTGACCTGTAGAATAAACTGTTCTGCCATCGAGGTCAGAAAGAGTTGTTACGCTCTCATCGGCTGTTACACAGTTAAGAACTGAAAGTGTATTTATATCTATTACTGAAACTCCGCCCTCAACCTTGCTGTTCATAACACAGGCAACATTTGAAGGTACAAGACCGATATCCACGTTGCCAGCTACCATTGCTGCCATGATATCTGAGCCTTGGGTGTACATCTCAAAATCACACTTGATCTCAGCATCACCGTTTTTTGAATCTTCAATAAGGTTTACCAGGCCAATGGTTGTTGGCCCCTTTAAAGCTGCTACTCTGATGGTCACGTCATCACTTACCGCTGAAGAGCCGCACCCTGTAAGAGCGCCTGCCACCATTCCAAGCACCATAACAATGATAAGTGCAAGTGCTATGGTTGAAACTAATTTCTTTGATTTTTTACTGATCGACATAGTATCAAACTACCTTCTTTCTCTTATTTCTGATTGATCATGCTCGCAAGGAATCCGGCGCCAAAGCCGTTATCGATGTTAACAACACTCACTCCGCTGGCGCAGGAGTTGAGCATGGACAAAAGAGCTGACAGTCCGCCAAAGGAAGCTCCATATCCCACACTGGTAGGAACAGCAATAACAGGACAGTCTGCAAGGCCTCCAACCACACTGGCTAAAGCTCCTTCCATTCCGGCAATTGCGATGACCACGTTTGCAGTCATAATCTCTTCCATTGGCGCTTTTGCCATAAGCCTGTGAATACCAGCTACGCCCACATCATAGAGTCTTACAACATTGTTACCATAAAACTCTGCAGTCAGGGCAGCTTCCTCAGCTACTGGCATGTCGCTGGTTCCGCCTGTGGCGATGACTATCTTGCCAACCTTGTCATCTGGCCCATCAGACTTCTCTTTTCCAAAAGCAATACCAACCTTGCTGAGGTCATCATAAAACAGCTCCCCGGTGGCATCTGACTTATTTCCTTCGAAGTAATCTGCCGCCTCTTTGGACATCCTGGTGATAAGGACCTTGCTCTGACCATGGCTAAGGAGCTTTTCAGATATCTTAAGGATCTGATCCGGAGTCTTGCCTGCACCATAGATAACTTCAGGCTTACCCTGCCTGATCCCTCTGTGGAGATCCGGCTTTGCAAATCCCATGTCTTCAAAAGGTGCTTCCTTTAATTTAAGAAGTGCCTCGTCCGGGCTGACATCTCCGCTTTTAACGCCGTCAAGCAGGCGCCTTAAATCTCTTTCTTCCATAAATGGTCTCCATAGTGCAAAGTCTTGTGCGCACACTGATCTAATTTATAGTATAACATTATTTAAGAACATACTGCCAATTATTTCACAAATTAAAGGCCGTGACGAAAAGCCACGGCCTTGTTCATCCATATGTAGTTATCCAAGCATTCTCTCAAATTCAGCTTCAGGAACCGGTTTATGAAAGTAGTACCCTTGTATATAGTCGCAGTCATAGCTCTTTAGGAACTTGTACTGCAGCTCGGTTTCAACTCCTTCTGCGGTAACCTTGGCTCCTATCATGTGAGCCAGACCAATAGTGGTGATGATGATGGATTCCACCTTGGAATTTTTTCCAATCTTTCTTATAAAGCCCATATCCAGCTTGATGATATCAAAGCTAAAGCTCTCAAGCATTGAAAGGGAGCTCATTCCACTGCCGTAGTCATCAAGAAGGATCTTTATCCCCTGTTTTTTCATCTCACTCAGGTAGTCAATAGCTTTGGCCTCAAGATCTGCATAGGCAGACTCAGTAACCTCGAACCTGATAAGGCTTGTGTCTATCTTTAGCTCTTTTATCTTCTTGAATATACTCTCAATAAAAGCAGTATCATAAAAATCTATTCTGGACAGATTGATAGCGCAGGGAACAGCTTTTTTTCCATTCCTGGTGCACCTAAGTACCAGCTTCATTACGCGTTCTAACATGTATTTATCAAGGATTGATATCTTGCCTTCAGACTCAAGAACTGGAATGAAATCAGAAGGAGGCACCATTCCAAGGCCCTTATGTGGCCATCTGACCAGCACTTCTGCGCTTACTATTTCTCCTGTCCTAGCGTCAACAACAGGCTGATAATATGGTTCAAACTCTTTTGCCTTGATGCTTTTTTCAAAATCAGCAAGAAGAGTCATCTGCCGCAGATAATTGTCCTTGATAGCGTCGTCATAATAGGCAAAAAGGTCTCCCTTTCCAGCAGAGATACTCTTTTCTGCAAGCTTGGCACCATCGATCAGCTGAGTTATCTCTAGCTTTTTGTTCTTGATTGAATAGATCCCGCAGCTGATCTCATAGTTAAACTCTTTTGAATCAGTCTTAAAGGACTGTCTGCTCATGGACCGCAGGTTGTCCGGAGTTAGATTTTCATCAGAAGTAATAAGGACAAAGTGGTCACTTTCCAGTCTTGCAAGTATAAGCGGCTTCAAATATTTTCTTATGACATCTCTAGTCTGGTAGATGACAAGATCACCGTTCTTATCGCCAAAGAGTTCGTTTACTACTTTGAAACCCTTAACGTTGGTATAAACGAGAGAAAAATGGCTGTCCTTGGGACGCTCCTTTAAAAAGAGCTTTCCCCTCTCCACAAAACCGGTTCTGGCATATTCATCTGTAAGCCAGTCGTGGTCAAGGGCAGTAGTGATATCAAAGAATAAAAACAATAGCCAGTCAGGATACCCCGGAACTTTTCTGACACGAAGGATCTTGGCCTGCCTGCCAGAAGGAGTTTCGATATGAACAGTTCTTACGAAATTGCCCTTTTCTTCCATCTCTTCTATCACATTGGAAAGAGCTACATTGCTAAGAAAATATGACTGTTCCTCTTCCCATAAAAGCTGCGAAAGCCTGAAGCTTATGTCATTGTACTTAAGGCGGCCGGCCTCAAAAACTTCCTTAAATTCCTCACTTACGTGATATACCTCGCACACATTGGTATTGATATTGACGGAGACCACCAGGTCATAAACGTCTTCTAAGATTGTCTTTATAACAGGCTGCTCATAAACACCCATCAGAGGAATTATGGTCCCAGGCTTAAGAGGAGTTATCTTGCCATCCTCTATAAGTTCGCCAACACCTCTGAAGATGGTCTTGCCATTTTTCACCTTAAAATAGCTGCCGTCGGTGATCATGTAGAATCTGCTTCCGAAGCTGTCCGGGATTACCACGTCATTGATCAGATCTTTTCCATCAAGGGTCACGGTCTTAAGGTAATCTGAATGTGGGATCAACTCAATATTGGTAAGGTCAAGGCCTTCAGAAAAGCGGACATAGTTTGGATCTGCGGCTTCCCCAGCAAGCTCCGGAACAAGATATACGTTATAGGCTGCGTTCATAGAACCAGCACTTAGTCCGATCACGATTCCGTCATAGGATAAAAGAGCTTCTTTAAGCCCCAGCCTTTTCATAAAAGCAAGCTGATCCGGCGCATGACCACCTGAAAGATAAATCACATCTGCCCAGGCAACAAGCTCTGGAAGAGCCTTCTTATCTTTATCTGTCAGCATACGAAGCTCTGATACTTTAAGATCCTTCATCTCGAATGCATCAAGAAGGCATCTTTTTTGATGGTTATTTTCACGATCTGCTTTGGGGTCACAGGGAACATACAGAATGTTTGCAGACTCAGGCCATTCCTGCTTAAGGTCCTCAAAAAGGCCATAGCATTCCCCAGGATCTTTTTTCTCATAATTATCTATTTCCTGATATGGAATAAAGCTGCCTGTCAGATACAAAACCATAGGTTTTCTCCTATATGTCTGCAACAATGAGGTATATACAAATTAATTGTATCACTTTTTTATGCGTTTTGGTTAATGACCCATGAAAAAGCCTTGGCTGTTCTTATATCTGGATCTCTAAAATGATTGCCAGGGTTCCACTCAAGGGTCGTTACGATCTGCTTGTTTTGAAGGATTGCATGGGCTCTGCGGATATCGTCACCCACCTTCGCCATAACAGGGTTTCTTACCTTTTCTTCTTTGTCTCCAAGACTTAAATACACTTTTGAAGCTTTCAGATCGCTTTTTTCCATGTAATCTACAAATCCTGGAAACCAGATAGATGGGGATGCTGCTGCAATGCCCTCAAAGATATCCGTCTGATAGGCTGCCCACAGGGCAAAGAGACCTGCAAGTGAGTATCCACCTATGTAGTAAGTCTTGCTGTCGTCGGCGCACTGGGAAAGTACCTCTATTAAGGCAGCGTCTGCGTTACCGCCAAAGTCCTCTTTTCCAAACACAGCTGGAGCTTGCCAGGGTGAAAGGTCATTGTTCCAGTTATTGATCTTCAGCGCAACAAGGCGAAAGTCCATCTTGGCATTTTTACTTATGAGAGCGACCTCGTTTTTTATTCCTTCAAGGTCATGTTCGTCCACCATCTGGATCAAGACTATATTGGTATCGGGATTTCCAAATTCCAGTTTATTCATGGCGTTATTCGCAATTTGATGCTTTTAGCATGTTTTCGGTTATCATTCACTGTTTTCATGTCATCTTTTCACCTGCTCAGAAAGTGATTCCTCCAAGAGCCTGGGATTCTCGATCAGAGTCTTCATAAGCCTGATTGAGCGGGCATAGTAGAAGCCGTCAGATATTCTCTCATCTATTGTAAATGCCAGATCAATCTCTTTTTTCATGGTGACATTTCCGTCCTGATCGTGGTAAGGCTTGAACTTCTTGGTTCCTATTATAATAAAGATTGAATTGGTTCCCCAGTTCATCAGGTGGTGATATCCAATATCAAGGCCAAGGGATCCAAGGTTTGACAGCACTACAGAACACTGGTAAGGGTCTGTTGCTATAACAGACTGTGGCATCCAGCCGTGTCTGTCTAAAAACCTTGCTATAGCACCGATAAGGTGTTTACCCGGGATCTTCATAATAAAGTTCATGGCTTCGGTGGACTCATCGTCCACCTTCTTGCAGAGAGCTATCTGCTCTCTTACTTTATGACTTATGGTGAAAAGAGTGTCCGTATCCTCTGCAACAATCCTTGCAAGAGTCTCATCTGCATCATCCCTAAACTCTTTTTTTACCGTAAATGCTGCCGTGACACCTCTTCTCTGGTACATGGTCTGGTTGGCGATAAAACGGTTCATCTGAGGTCTTTGCCTTATGGTCCTGAGAGCTGCTGCTATAATTATGTCAAAGATAGCAATTCTTTCATCAGGGTGCTCTTTGTTATAGTTTCTTATGTATTCCTCTGTACCTGCAATTTCCACTGAGAGCTTCATGTAGGCCTCATTGTCACATCTGTTTGGATACATCAGTGGCATAATGTAGTGCATGGAATCTATGTCTCTTATAAGCTCTCCGTCACGCCGATCTCCGATTCTTCTTTTTCCCAATTTAATATCCCTTCCAAATAAAACAATTTCCAGAAACAAATAAAGTATAACTGCAGCACATACATCGATAAAGGAATGCTGCTTAACAAAACACACCGATATGCATATCATAAATGACCACAGGGCTAAGAGAACCTTTTTTATGAGCTTGTGATCTCTTGCTGCAAGATGCGCTGACAAAACAGCCAGGGTATATCCCACATGAAGCGACGGACAAACTCCCGTAGGTGTATCCACCTTATAAATATACCCCAGAAGCCTTGTATGAACGTTATCATGTGCAAAAGCTTCCGGCCTCATGTTCTGAACAGAGGGCCACAGGATATAAGTGATGACAGCTATTATCTGCATACCTACGATGAGCTTTTGCGCCCTGACAAAGCCCTTTATGTCATATAGCACAAAATAAAGGAGCGACAATACCATGAAAAAATACCAGGATACATAAAATATAACAAAATATTCATTGAAAGGTATCAGATCATCGATCCTGCTGTGAACCACGTGACAGCTGCTCTCCGGGATAAAATTCTCTGTCACGAGATACATGACAAGGTATCCTACCCACCCCAGCAGCAACAGTAAATGCCTGTATTCATTACTTGTAATATTGGATAGTCTTAGTTTTCTATAATCAACAACCGGTTTTTTCATTATAATCTTTCATTAAACGGATAATCTTTTTTTGAAACATTGGGGTAAGGCACCACCCGGTGTCTTGGCTGGGCGTAAGCAAGCTCTGATATGCTCTCCTGAAGGTACTTACATATCCTCTCAGCTTCATCTTTTTGGGAAGCATTAGGGTCGTACATTATGGGCTTTCCAAATACCAGCTTGTGAAGTCCGGGGCAGACATACATAGGCACAAAAGGGACAGGCTCTTTATACTGTCTGTAGTAGTACTTGGCCACATGGACAAATCCCCTCTGAAACTCATGAACTATATTGTTATATTCTGTGTAGTCCTCAGGAAAAATAACAATCATAGCTCCCTCTTTAAGCTTGTCGCAGGATAGCTGAAAGGTCTTCATGACGCGCTTATCCCTGTAAACAGGCAGTGTATCTGCATTAGTAAAAATAATCTCCGCAAGGCCCGGGATTATATATGAAAAGAGCCTGTAAAAAGGCCTTAGGAGAGCCGGCTTTTTTGACCAGAAATCCTTGTAGGCATAGTCTGCAACCTGCTCTCTTTCCATCATCTCAGAAATACACCAGGTGTAGTGTTTCCTGGGAAAATAAAGCTCTGCTGCAATAGGGCCATAGGCCTGGGAGTGATTGCCAACAACTATTGCAGGCCCGTCAGGAAGGTTCTCGCCTTTTTCTGTCTGATATGCAGGTATCACAATGGATACTATCTTCCTTGCTATCCTGTACACTATGTGTTTCAATTTCCACCTCCGGATGGGATTCATTCCCCAAAGTAAGAGTATAACCTATTTTATACGAATGAAAAATAGTAGGGAAATTTTTTTGATTTATAACTATAATAGTAAAAGAAAAACATGTTTGGGAGAGCCAGGTTATGAACATACATCTTTGCAAAGGGGACGAGACTTTAGAACAGGCCCTGCAATATGTCAATGAACACGACAAAGAAAATAAAAAATATACCTTTGATAAGGAGTCTGACAGATGCTACATAGGAGATGATGCCTTTGTATCAGCGCCTGTACTTATCAATTACAAGAATACCTACTACGCACTTCACGAAGTAGAATGATCAGGTGCGCAAACAAAGAGAGACGGTATGAGCCGTCTCTATCTTTTCTCATTCATGTATTACTGTATATCCTCTATTAGTCTTCTCTTGCCACCTATAGATTCGTAGACAAATATTTCGCAGTTCTTGGGACGGGGACGCCAGATTATGCCGCTTTTTTTGCCCTCTAGGTAGCCTCTTATGGGACGGATTATTCCGCCGTGGCAAGCCACAAGGACATTCTCGTAGTCCTTCTTTTCAAGGTCTTCAATAAAGGATGCTGTCCTCTCACGCATCTGTTTAATAGTCTCAACTCCCTTAGGTGCCGGGAATATCTCTGGCATGGACCAGTAGGCGATCATCCTTGGTCCTGTGGCAAAATAGCCCATAAGCTCATACTTGCCAAAATCTGCCTCAATGATCCTCTCATCAGTTATGATCTGATCCTCACTGACATTACCAATGATGGACGCCGTCTTCACCGCCCTTATAAGGGGACTTGAATAGACCGCGTCAAACTTAATATCCCCAAGCTGTTTTCTTCTCTCGGTAGCCTGGGCTATTCCAACTTCGTTAAGAGGAATATCACTTCTGCCCTGCATCATTCTCTTTTTGTTGTAGTCAGTCTGTCCATGTCTTGTAAGATATATCTTCATCTCTTTTTCCCTTTAGAATAATCTGGTCTCATTCCCTTAAGTTCAGAATAGATAACCTTGTAGTTGTCGTATCTGACCTTTGATACTTTCCCTTCTTTTACGGCGTTTTTTACGCCGCAGTCTGGCTCAGCTATATGCGAGCAGCCTCCAAACCTGCATTCCGGCTCATATTCTACAAACTCCGGATAATAATTCATAAGAGAATCCGTATTTACATCCCTAAGCTCCAATGAAGTAAATCCAGGAGTGTCTATTATGAAGGTTTCTTCCTCATCATCTGTAAGCTCTTTTACCAAAAAGAGCTCTGAATGCCTTGTAGTGTTTTTGCCTCTGTCGATCTTTTTTGAAAGCTCCCCTGTCTGCATGCTGGCATCAGGTACAAGCTTATTTAAAAGAGATGACTTGCCAACGCCGCTTGGTCCCGCAAGAGTTGAGGTCTTACCTTTTAAAAGAGTCTTAAGTTCATCAAGACCACGTTCCTCTTTTACGCTGATGAAAAGGACCTGATATCCACACTTTTCATATGCGTCGTAAAGCTCCTGCTGTTCCTCCCCCGTTGCTATATCCTGCTTGTTAAAGCAGATGATAACCGGAAGCCCCACCTGCCTCATGGTGATAAGGAACTTATCGAGAAGGTTGTAATTGGGGTTTGGCTTAACAATGGCAAACAAAATAACCGCCTGGTCTACATTGGCAACAGGCGGTCTTATAAGCGTATTGGTCCTTGGCAGGATCTTTACAAGATTACCCTGCCTCTGGTCCTCATCTATTATTTCAATCTCAACATTATCGCCTACTATTGGTTTTATACCATCTTTGCGAAAGATTCCCTTGGCCTTGCATTCATAAACTAAAGGCCCTTTGACCTCCACATAGTAAAACCCGGCGATACCCTTGACTATCCTTCCCTGCATAAAGGGTTAATTCTCCTGAGTAAATGTCACTGCTCTGGTTACTGTGTACTCGATGCTGTCTCCACCAGTTGTTTCCCCTGTATCAGGATTGGTGGTGGTTGGAGTTGTTGCAGTATAAACAAAAGTGATAGTTCCTGTAGGCGCTGTAATACCCTTATAGGTGCCCTGAACAGGGAAATCAGATGTGGTAGTGCTAAGAAGTGTTGTACCATCTGATGTCACTAAGGTAACCTTAACAGGAATACCATAATTATAGTTCTCGCCTTCAGTAGGTGCTGAAATATCGGCGTTATAGCTGTATGTAACACTTGCAGGTCCTGTTGAGAGTTCCATGTTGATCTTGGTGCCCTCTGAAACTGATGTGCCAAAAGCAATGCTCTGTGCACAGATCTTGCCTGTAAGATTGGCATCCTCGTTGGATGTCTGAACGATGGTTCCCTGCTGAAGTCCTGCCTCAACAAGAGCGATAACTGCGTCCTCTTCTGTCATGCCAATAACATTGGGAACTGTAACCTGTCCCTCTGATACTGCTGTTGAAACCTCGGTAGTTGCTGCAGATGCGCTGTAGTTTGATCCATCGCTGATGTAAACCTTGATCGTCGATCCACTCTTTGCTCTCTCCCCTGCAGAAGGAGAAGTTGAAACTACTGTATCCTTGGCAGCTGTATTCTTAGAATCTGCCTCTTTACTAACCTTAAAGCCCTTATCATCCTGAAGGATTGAAACGGCCTCTGCGTATGTCTTGCCAGTAACATCAGGGATCTGTATGCCATCCGCATTGTCCCCTGAATCTGCTGTGATGGACTGGGCTGCGCTTGGATCCTGTGAAGCTTCATCAGATGCACCAAACAGCCCAAGACTTCTTCCAAGTAAAAGTAAAACTATAAATCCAACAAGTGCAGCTGAAATGATGGCCATAATGATGGTCATCTTCTCTATCTTGCTGCTACCCTGATTGGATGAAGAAGAACTGCGGCGGTT
>Ga0256405_10004074_pt1 | contig 28294 bp, 25 predicted proteins | sample RumenRJG_02DNA_FD_189096 | JGI IMG/M metagenome (GOLD analysis project Ga0256405, IMG submission 189096) | Bovine rumen microbial communities from Lethbridge, Alberta, Canada - RJG_02 | ecosystem: Host-associated > Mammals > Digestive system > Stomach > Rumen | place: Canada: Alberta... | reverse complement strand
TCCCGAACAGAGAAGTTAAGCCCGTGCGCGCCGATGGTACTGCACCGCAATGCGGGAGAGTAGGTCGCCGCCGTTTTTTTACGAGGAAGTCCTCATGGCAGAAATGCCCTGGGGACTTCCTTTTTTTTGATACACCCCCTTCCGCTTCGCTTCACCAATCGCTTGAACGCGAACGCGTGATTGCCCCTCCCAAGGGAGGGAAGTGGTTACCTGATAAGTAACTTGTTACAAAAAAAACATCCTGGGATTACCCGGGATGTCTTTTGTGTATGTTGTGGAATAAATAATTTTAATCTTTGAGTGAATATGTAACGGTTGTAACCACTCGAATTTTTTTGATGTAAGGAGTGTTTTCGTCACGATCGCTGATGTCGAATTGCCCTTGATCCGCAGACTGAATATTTCCAAGTTCTGAGTTGCTGGCTTCTGCAAACTGTTGAGCAGTTTTTTGTGCATTCTTTATTGCTTCTGCCATCATTTCAGGCTTCATGGATTGGAAGGATACATATTCATAATCAGGGTAGTTGCCATCGATGGCAATTCCTTGTTTTAATAATTCTCCCTGCTTTGCTATGGCCTTATTCACCTCTGATACTTTCTTTGAACACACTGTGATGTTGGTGTTAATTATATATCTGAAGTTCTTTCTGTTTTCGCTCCATGTTTGTGCTTCAAGGTCACTGATAGATGGTGGGTTAACTGTTATGTCTGATTCAGGTATGTTACTATCCAAGAGAAACTTTTTTATTTTGTTTACTTGTTTGTTGATTTCCTCATACAGCGACGGCAAGTCGTTACCGGTGACTTTAGTTCCAATACTCCATGTTACCTTGTCGGCAGCAACTTCTCGCTCAGATAGACCTTTTACGGTTACTTTACGATCCTTGTAAGCAAAGTCGTCTATTCCTGATTTAATGAACCAGCCCAGACAAATAATGCCTAGTGCAATAATTGATGCAAAAATAATACGGTTTTCTTTCATAATGATAATGGATTTCAGTTAATTAGTGCTGCAAATATAACGTATTTTTTTTAATGTTATATATAATTGCTTTTATTCTTTGCATAATTAATCTATTTTGAAAGTTTTTAAATTATTTTTAACGATTTTGATTCTTTTATAGTATATTTGCGTCATTAAACTTAATTTGAAGTGTTATTATGACTACTTTGGAACATACAAAACCTATTGCGCCTCATTTGTTGCTTGGTAGAATAGGTGAAGAATTAGCTGCTAACTATCTGGTGAAGAATGGTTTTTATATTCTTGAGCGTAACTGGCGTTCAAAATACGGGTACGAAATTGATATAATTGCTTTCAAAGACAATATACTTCATTTTGTGGAAGTTAAGACTCGTAGAAGCAGTTTTGTAGACCCTTTAAGTGCAATTGATTCAAAAAAAGCAAGTCATCTTTGTCGTGGTGCATATTTGTACAAAAAATACAAGCGTTTTAATTATGAGACTTTTATTGATTCAATAAGGATTATTTATAGAAGTGAAAATGATTATGATTTGACATTTGTACCAGGCATTCACACAGAATTTATGTTTCATAAACCTTATTATAAAAAGTATTGAAAATGTTTTCAGGAATAGTAGAAGAATTTGCAACGGTTGTTGCTATCATTAATGATAGGGAAAATATTGATTTTACACTTGAGTGCTCATTTGTTAAAGAATTGAAGATTGACCAAAGTGTGGCTCACAATGGTGTTTGTTTGACAATTGTCAGATTGCTTGATGCTAACGGACGTGAAGTTAAAGCGGGAGATCCTTCAGTATGCAGGTATGTAGTGACGGCTATGAAGGAAACCCTGATGCGTTCAAACCTTGGTGATTGGAATGTAGGCACAAAAGTGAATGTCGAGCGTTCAATGATGATGAACGGACGACTTGACGGGCATATTGTTCAGGGGCATGTAGACCAGACGGCTGTATGTGTGTCAAAAGTTGATCAAGGTGGAAGCTGGACTTTCCGTTTCCAGTATACTTTTGATAAAGAAATGGCCCGTCGTGGTTATATTACTGTTGATAAGGGTAGTGTGACAGTAAATGGTGTAAGTCTTACTGTTTGTAATCCTACAGATGATACGTTCGAGGTTAATATTATTCCTTATACTTATACTAACACCAATTTTCATACAATAGAAATTGGCAGTAGAGTTAATATAGAGTTCGATATTATAGGAAAGTATATTTCTCGTATGACTGCATACTTATAATATGTCATGTGAATAAAAAACGTTCTGCATAGTCCGACTTGACTTGCAGAACGTTTTTTTATGAGTAGTTGTATTCTCTTATTTCTCTGGTTGAGCAGGAGTTGTCGTGTTCTGGTCTGTAGGAACACCAGTTGGAGCCTGTGGAGTTGTAGTTGTAGTAACGCTAGACTCTGTGATAGGAGCATTCTCTGTGTGTGCACCTTTGGCGAAAGAGATAGAAACGATGCTCAGTACTACCATTGCAATAGCAAGACCCCATGTTGCCTTCTCCAAGAAGTCAGTTGTCTTGCGAACTCCCATGATTTGATTTGATGATGAGAAACTTGATGCTAAACCGCCTCCCTTGCTTTCTTGAATTAAAACGATTCCTATCATCAGAATTGATGCAAGGATGACGAGAAGAATGATTAGTGTATACATTATATCAATTTGATTTAAATTGTTGGTATTTCTTTTTTATAGTCTTGATTAAGAATTTCTTCTAACATTTGCATTCGTTCTGCAAAGTTAGGTTTTTTTTCTGGATTATTCAAGCATATCTTTTGGAATATTTCGAATGCTTGCTGATATTTTCCTTGTTTGATATAAATTTGTGCTATATTTTCATTATATAGGTCGACTGTTTGCTCTGTTGGCATTGATGTGTCTGTAGTTTCTTCGTATTCGTCCTCTTGTATTTCGTAGCGTTGTTTCCCTTTAGTTTCCTCAATAAAAGTGTTAATGAGATGAAGTCCGCGAAGTTCTGTATTATGACCATCAACGCTTTGTGACTTTTGTTCTTCTGATTCTTGTAAAAGCAGGAAAGATATGTAGTCAGTAGTTACGTCGGTAATAGTCGGGATAGAATGGGGAATAGTCTGCTTTGATTCTGCTTCGCTTTGTGTAGATAAAAAGTTGTCTATCAGTGTGATAGTTCTGTTGTTGCTATCTTCCTCTGTCTGAATAGCATTGGTGCATTGAACAGTCGAGAAATCATTGATGTAGTTGTCTCCTTCTGTAAGCCAGAATATAGCGCTGCAATCTGGAACCATAGCGCTGTTGTGTGACAGTTCTTCCTTAAAGTCAGCATGGTGCAGCTTATAGAGGTTCTCTAAATACAACAGTCGTGCTGTTTGAAAAAAAGGATATTTTTCAACCAGCTCACTTAATTGTGGCAGAGTCTCTTTGTTGAGCTGCTCCTGGTGTTGTATTAGCTCGTATATATTCATTTACGGCGCAAAATTACTCAGAATGTTTCAAATTGAGAAATAAAAAGGATTAAATATTGCATAGATATTGTCCTTTTCCTTTAGTAAACAACGTCCATTGTATTGCGTTTGTAGGACAAGTGTGGTAGCAACGCAGGCAAAGAACACAATTGTGATGCCATTCTGGCTGTTTGCCATTTGTCGATTTTTTACTGTTGTCTAGCATCTTTATGTTATGCATAGGACATTCTTTGGCGCATTTCCCACACGATATGCAATTGCTATTGGACGTGAATGGGCGTGGAGTTATGAGAACCTTGTTGAAGAATGGCCTAATAATATGGCTTTTTGCCCATTTCAGAGCGCCTGGTATTGTGTCGAAATGCCCTGTGCGACGATTACTGATATCTCTGACAATCTGATTGATACGCAAACTAGCTTTGCTGTACTTTCGTTGCTTCTTCACTTGACTGTCAAGTACGAATCCAGGAAGGCAGATATAGCTTTCGGGCATTTGAACGGCATAGCCTAAACTACATTTCCAACCACGTTTTTCAACATCTTTGCAGAAATTCTCTGCTGTCATACCTGTGTCATCTCCGCATGTTGTCACAAAGTAAATGTAACTCACATTCTGAATGTCCACCATGCTAATGAATTTTTCTATAAACGTAGGCACACCCCATCCGTAACATGGGAAAATAAAGCCGAGTGGTTCGTTGTTTTTCAGAATGTGTTGTGTGGGATTCAGTAGTTCGTCAGGGATGAAATGCAAATTGTCGTCAAGTGCTTTTGCGATTTGTTTTGCTACCCACAGCGAATTGCCTACTCCGGAAAAATAGAATATCACGTTTAGGGGTTATTAGTATGTTTGTGAATGTTGGAAACTCATTGCTTGAGGCGGGAACCGTGAATCAAAGCCATTGACGTTTACGGAACCACAGCCATGATGCTATTGTCGTAATGATTGATAATACGATTGCTATAGGGAAACCGAGTTTCCATGATTCCATGCCGTTAATCAGGTTCATTCCGAATATTGATGCAATGAGCGTCGGGAACATTATAATCATGTTGAGTGACGTAAGCAGACGCATTACGCGGTTCATGTTGTTGTTGATGACGTTTGCATAGGTATCCATAGTGGCATTGAGAATGTTGCTGTAAATTGCAGTAGTTTCTCTTGCCTGGTTCATCTCGATGTTGACATCTTCAATTAGTTCTGCGTCAAGTTCGTCTACAGGAAGACGGAATTTGAGTTTGGAAAGAAGAGTTTCATTACCTCTGATAGATGTGGCAAAATAAGTAAGACTGTCTTGAAGGCGTGAAAGACTGGTAAGATCCTTGTTGTCTATATGTCCGTCAAGATTGCGCTTAGCTTTCTCGATGAGTCCGTTTACTTGCTTCAGGTATTTCAGATACCATACCGAAGCAGAAAGGAAAAGTCGGAACGTAAGGTCTGCTGCATCAGAGAATCCTTCAGCACGACGTTGCTGGTGACTGATGAAATCCATCATCATTCTGGTTTCCTGATTGCAGATGGTGACGATAACATCTTTCTTTATGACTACACCAAGAGGTATAGTTGTGTAAGGTGTTCGTGAACTGATGGTCTTGAGATGAGGTATACGCAGAATTATCATCAACCATCCGTCATCATAGTCATAACGTGCTCGCTCATCAGCATCGCTAACGTCTGTGATGAAGTAGTCGGGCATGTGAAGTTCGTTGACGAGGAAGTTGATGTCGTCTTCTACAGGGCAGGTGACTTGCACCCAGCATGATTGTTGCCAAGCAGAAATGGCTTCGATGCCATTTTTTGTATTCCAAAATGTGCGCATTGTTCTGTTACTTTGCTTGAAATGAATAAAAGAAGAATAGGGCAAAGGTAGAACTAAATGCTTTTGTCTCCTATGCCGTCATCCTAGTTTACTATTCGCCGGATAATCGTCCATAAAAAATGATTTTGGTTAATATGCTGCAAAGTTAATTCTTTTTTTCAAAACTGCGACTGCACTTTTGTCAAAAAATAACTCAGCTTTCGCTTTTTTGCTTAAATTGATAGTTTATCGAGTACTTTAATGAGGTTTTTATCAATTGGTTTGTCGCTTCTGATGGCATCTGAAAACGGAACATAAACTACCTGGTTGTTGCGTATGCCTATCATCACGTTTCGCTGTCCGTCGAAGAGTGCTTCGATGGCTCCGGCTCCGAGTCTGGTAGCTAATATGCGGTCGCGTGCTGAAGGAGAACCTCCTCTTTGCAGGTGTCCAAGAATAGATACTCTGACATCGTACTGCGGGTATTCTTTCTTGACACGTTCCGCATAGAACATTGCTCCGCACTTAGGGCTTTCGCTTACGATTACAATACTTGAGTTTTTACTTTTGCGAATTCCTCTTCCGATAAAGTGCTCAAGTTGGTCGGCATCGGTGCTATCTTCTGGAATAATCGCTGCTTCTGCACCGCTGGCAATAGCGCTGTTCTGTGCAAGGAATCCAGCGTCACGCCCCATCACTTCCACAAAGAAAATGCGCTCATGGCTGTTTGCCGTGTCTCGGATTTTGTCTACACATTGAGTGATAGTGTTGAGTGTTGTATCGTAGCCTATGGTTAAGTCTGTGCCGTAAAGGTCATTGTCAATGGTGCCAGGGAGTCCGATGCATGGTACATTGTGCTCTTTGGCAAATGTCTGTGCACCTGTTAGCGAACCGTTTCCACCAATTATGATCAGTGCGTCAATTTCCTCTTTCTTCAAGTTTTCGTAAGCCTTCTCGCGTCCTTCTACTGTCATGAAGTTCTTGCTGCGGGCGCTTTTAAGAATAGTGCCTCCGCGAGCTACTATATTGCTTACGCTTTCGGTGGTGAATTCCTCTATCTCGTCGTTAATAAGTCCTTCATAACCTCTGTAGATCCCTTTAATCCGGAATCCTTTGCTTAGTCCTGTACGTGTAACAGCACGTATTGCTGCGTTCATTCCTGGAGAATCACCTCCGGAAGTAAGTATACCTATGCACTTGATTTTGTTCATTATTCCGTGAAATCTATGGTTAAGAAGTTTGTTTTAGTGTATCATCCAGAATGCAAACATACCTGTTGCCCATGCTACAATAACTCTCCATGATATGTGTTTTACATACCATGACAATCCTATTTTCTCTACGTCGACTACGGCGTGACCTGCAAGAGTTCCTACGTAGAGCACGCATCCTCCTATAGCGCTGCAGTAGGCGAGGAGTTGCCAGTATGTGCCGTTTGCTATGAAATCTGATGTAGAGCCTACTGTTTGGTCAAGTTCAAACATGTTCATTCCAGACATGACAAATGGAACGTTGTCGAAGACGCTTGACATGATACCGGTAATAGTGCCATAAGCATACACATTATTAATATTGTCCGATAACCAGTGGCTTGCTGCGTCTAATGCTCCACATTCCTTAAGCGCTCCTACTCCAAGTGAGATCCCGAGATAGTATATGATGAGCTGGACGCCAATGAAGTCTGTATTGCGAAGTTGCGCACGTTGCACGAACAAACGATTGCCGTTTATCTTGAAAGTGAATATACCTTCGATTACCCAGATTATGGACAACAGACACAAGGCTCCGATAAATGGAGAGAAGTGTGTTATTGCACTAAATGAAGGAATGAACCAAAGGCCGACGATTCCGACGAAGAGTATTACTCCTTTTTGCCATGTGTGCAGCATGGAGTCGTCACCGTTGTATTTGTGCAAAAATGAAATTACGCTTACATTTCCTTGTAGCATTGTTGAAAGCAGAAGCGTGAAGGTACAGAGGCTGATGAAGGTAGGAAGGAACAGTCCTGCAGAGAATGATGAAGCTGAAACTACTCCTCGAACCCAAAGCATCAGTGAAGGCATGTCGCCAATAACCGTAAATGCTCCACCCATACTGGCTGCTACCAGAATGGCGCATGAATAAATGATCTTCTGTCTGTTGCTGTTGACAATTTGGCTGACAATCGACATCATCAGGATGACGGTTGTAAGGTTGTCCACGTTTGCTGAAATGATATAGGTGAGTATGCTCAGAACCCAGAGGAACTGCTTGCTGTTCTTCATTCTCAGCCACGACACAATAGAATCGAATACACCATTATTCTTCATCACGCCGACAATGGTGTTGGTGGCAATCAGAAATAGTATTACGGAGCAGGCTTCGCTTATGTATCGGACCATAACGTTATTGGCTACAAAATCACCAACTGTGAGACCCTTCGTTTCGTGGTTTTGAAGATAATCGGCGTATTCTTCGGGGTGCATCATCTCGAGGAATGATCCTCCTCGCAGGATATACAATACCCAAACTGTTACTCCGCAAAACATTGCTAAGGCGGCACGGTTAAGGTGATTTACCTGGTTAGTACTCATCAGCAGGAATCCTGTGAGCAATACCGCCACTATGCATAAGGTCATTAGGAGCATGGGAAAATGGGTTGTTGGGTGTTGATAAATATGTGATACTAATGAGCGGCAAGCGGGACTCGAACCCGTGACCCTCGGCTTGGGAAGCCGATGCTCTACCAACTGAGCTATTGCCGCATAACGTGCTTTTACGAAACCCGTATTGCCTTGCAAAATTATGAAGAATGTTGGAAAGATAAAAACAAACAGTCAACTTTTTAGTAGTTTTTGCTTAATTTTATTAAATATCATGTGTAGGAATGTATATTTTTGTAACTTTGCACTATGATACTCAAGCATCTTAACATATTAAACTATAAGAATATCGCAGAGGCTCAACTCGACTTCTCTCCTAAGATTAATTGCTTTATAGGCAATAACGGGGAGGGGAAGACGAACATTCTTGATGCGGTTTACTTTCTTTCCTTTACTAAAAGTGCGACAAACACCATTGATTCCATGAATGTGAAGCATGGTGAGTCGGCCATGATGTTGCAGGGAATATACGATATGGATGGTGTTGATGAAACTATTTCCTGTGGACTTAAAGTTGGTCAGAAGAAAATTTTCCGTCGTGGGGGAAAGGCGTACAAGAGGATGGTGGATCATATTGGTCTTCTCCCGCTGATTATGGTAAGCCCGTCGGATTCATGCCTCGTAATTGGGGGTAGTGAGGAGCGTCGTAATTTCATGGATGCCGCTATTGCACAGTACAATCCTTCACATCTTCACAACTTGAGTGTCTACAATCGTGCTCTTCAGCAGCGCAATGTGCTGTTACGTGGTGCAGAAGAGCAAATGCCGAGTATTGAGATTCTCCAGACTTATGAGGAGATAATGGCAACCTCCGGAGAGGCTCTTTTCAAGGAAAGAACAAGATTTATAGAAGAGTTTACTCCTGTGTTTCAGGACTATTACTCTCGTTTCTCAGGTGTCAGCGAGGAAGTGATGCTTACTTATGTGAGTCATTGTCAGCGTGGTCCTCTGCTTGATGTTATTCAATGCGACAGAAACAAAGACCTCGCTGTTGGGTATTCCCTTCATGGTGCTCATCGCGATGATCTTAATCTGCTGTTAGGCGGCTATCCTCTCCGACGTGAAGGTTCTCAAGGACAGAGCAAGACTTTCCTGCTAAGCTTGAAATTTGCCGAATATGAATTCTTGTGCCGCCAGAACTCCCATTCAAAGCCGATTCTTCTTCTTGATGATATTTTCGACAAACTCGATGCGCATCGTGTGGAGAATATCGTGGCGTTGGTGGCTCAGCCACACTTCGGTCAGATATTCATAACTGATACCGATCGTCAGCATCTTGCAGGCATTTTGCAGGCATCGGGCGGTGAACATAGAATCTTTACCGTTTGTTCGGGTGTTATAGATTAGTGATTTTAACTAAATCTAGCAGGTTCACCAAAATAAAACAATCAATCGTTTTCCACAATAGTTTTTTTACTGTATCTTTGCACAGTTTTACAAAATCCTTCAAAACCCATTTAACTTCAAACCCACTCATTCGTATGATAGAGAAACATATAGTTCTGGATGATGTTGACCTCGTTACCTTCTATGGGGTGAACAATATCCATTTGCAGATGGTGAAGGCTCTCTATCCCAAACTCCGTATCGTAGCTCGCGGAAATATGATTAAAGTGCTTGGCGATGAGGAGGAAATGTGTGCGTTCGAGGAGAATGTGGAAAAGATGCGCCAGCATTGTGTGAAGTATAATTCGCTTAACGAGGAAGCCATACTGAGCATTGTGAGAGGTGAAAAGACTTCTGTCAGTGATTCCTCGGCAATTTGCTACAGCGTCACAGGGAAACCGATTGTACCACGAAGTGACAATCAGCGTCTGCTGGTTGAGTCGTATCATCGCGACGATATGATTTTTGCAATTGGCCCTGCTGGTTCCGGAAAGACTTATATCAGTATAGCTCTTGCGGTAAGGGCGTTGAAAAACAAGGAAATACGAAAGATTATCCTCTCGCGCCCGGCAGTAGAGGCGGGTGAGAAGTTAGGCTTTCTTCCTGGCGATATGAAGGAGAAAATTGATCCTTATCTTCAGCCGCTCTATGATGCTCTTCAGGATATGATACCTGCGCAGAAACTCACCGAATATATGGAGCAGAATGTTATTCAGATTGCGCCGCTTGCATTTATGCGTGGTCGTACTTTGAATGACGCAGTTGTTATTCTTGACGAGGCGCAAAACACTACGTCGCAGCAGATGAAGATGTTCCTTACCCGCATGGGACACAACACCAAGATGATTATTACTGGCGATATGACGCAGATTGACTTGCCCCGTTCTATCCGTTCAGGACTGAAGGAAGCGATGGTGGTCTTGAAGGATGTGCGCGGCATTGCATTTGTGGAGATGAACGAGAAGGATATCGTTCGCCATCGCCTTGTGACAAGAATAGTTAATGCTTACGACGACTATGAACGTCGGCAGAAAGAAGCAGAACCCACTTTGTTCAAAGAATAAAATGATAATAGTATAATTATAAATCGCTCTTCTTCTGGCAAAATTCTCACCCTTGGGAAGCTAGAGGGGGCCATAAATAACAAATAATAAATAATGAAAGCACTTACAAGAACAGATTTTAATTTCCCAGGACAAAAGAGCGTGTATCATGGTAAGGTTCGTGATGTGTACAACATCAATGACGAACTAATGGTGATGGTTGCAACAGACCGTATCTCTGCCTTTGACGTTGTTCTGCCAAAGGGAATTCCTTTCAAGGGACAAGTACTCAACCAGATTGCAGCAAAGTTCCTTGATGCGTCAAAAGACATCGTTCCCAATTGGAAACTGGCTTCCCCCGATCCTATGGTAACTGTAGGCCTGAAATGTGAGGGCTTCCGTGTTGAAATGATTATTCGCGGATATCTCACTGGTTCTGCATGGCGTGACTACAAGAGCGGCAATCGTACTATTTGCGGTATCACTCTGCCAGACGGAATGAAAGAGAACGAACGTTTCCCTCATCCAATTATCACTCCTACAACCAAGGCTGACGAAGGACACGATGAAAATATCTCCAAGGAAGAAATCATAGAACAGGGTATTGTTAGCCGTGAGGATTATGAGAAGATGGAAGAATACACCTATGCTCTCTTCGACCTTGGCACACAGATTGCGGCAGAAAAGGGACTTATTCTTGTTGATACCAAATATGAATTCGGCAAACGTGATGGCAAGGTATATCTCATCGATGAGGTTCATACTCCAGATTCAAGCCGTTATTTCTATGCGGAGGGCTATGAGGAGAAGTTCATCAAGGGCGAACCTCAGCGCCAGTTGTCAAAGGAATTCGTGCGCCAGTGGCTCATCGACCACAACTTCATGAACCAACCTGGACAGACAGTACCTGAAATGACAGATGAGTTTGTAAACAGCATTTCTGATCGCTATATCGAACTCTATGAACATATCGTAGGTGAGAAATTCGTGAAGGCAGACAATACAGAAGATATTGCTGCTCGCATCGAACGTAACGTTACTGAATATCTCAGACAACACTAATACATTGTACTTTTGTTCTTTGTACTTATAATTTCTTGCATTGTACGCTCAGGAAACTATAAAGCCCTATGGCGATAAAGAGGGGAAGCGTTCACAGGTAGAGAGAATGTTCAACAACATCGCTCATTCCTATGATAAACTCAACCATACCCTTTCCCTTGGCGTCGATCGTATTTGGCGCAGAAGTTCGATCAAGCATCTGAAGCGGATAGCACAACCTCAGCAGATTCTTGACATAGCGACGGGAACAGGTGATTTTGCCATCCTGGCAGCCAAAAATCTCTGTCCTAAGCACATAGTAGGGGTGGACATCTCTGACGGAATGATGGAGATTGGAATGCAAAAGGTGATAAAAGCAGGTTTGAAGGATATTATAGAATTCCGTCATGAGGACTGCTCAAAAATGTCCTTTGCCGACAATCAGTTCGATGCAGTCATCTCTTCGTTTGGCTTGAGGAATTTTGCCAATCTTGACGACTGTCTTAAGGAGATGCTCCGCGTCACTACTCAGGGTGGGCATATTGTAGCGATAGACCTGTGTGCTCCCTCGTCGTTTCCGATGAAGCAACTGTTCTGGATCTACAAAAAAGTTGTTATGCCCGTCGTAGGACGTTGCATATCTCACGACAATAGTGCCTATACATATCTGCCATCAACAATGGACGCCATTCCTCAAGGCGAGACTATGGCTGACATCTTCCGCAAGGCAGGGTGGGCTGACGTTGAATACAAACGTCTGGCGTTCGGAATGTGTATGCGATATACAGCAATCAAAAAATAACTCACTTATCTCTCTTGCATATGGAAAAGTACGGGTTAATAGGCCATCCTCTTGGCCATTCCTTCTCAAGGAATTTCTTCAGCGACAAGTTTGAGAATGAAGGAATAAAGGCACAGTATCTCAATTTCGACATTTCGAGCATTGATGAACTGCCAAATGTTCTTGCGGCAAATCCGGAACTGAAGGGATTCAATGTTACCATTCCTTATAAGCAGAAAATATTCCCGTTCCTTGATGAGATAAGCAAGGAGGCACGTGAAATAGGTGCTGTGAATGTTGTCAAGGTCGTTCACAAGGGCGGTGATACCCTTTTGTATGGATACAATTCCGATGTAATAGGCTTTACCGAATCCATCGAGCCACTGTTGCTCCCGCACCACAAGAAAGCGCTGGTGCTAGGTACTGGTGGCGCTTCAAAGGCTGTGTGCTATGCGCTCACCAAACGCCTGAAAATGGAAGCGGTTTGTGTGTCGCGCTATCAGCGTCCGGGAACTGTGACCTATAATCAAATCACAGCACCCGATTTGGAAGAATATCCGGTAATCATCAACTGCACTCCTGTGGGAATGTTCCCCAACATAGCAGATTGTCCGCCACTTCCTTATGAAGGAATGAGTGAACGTAATCTGCTATTTGACCTTGTGTATAATCCGGAACAGACGCTTTTCATGCGCAATGGAGCAAAACATGGTGCAGTGGTGAAGAACGGCCTCGAGATGTTACTCCTGCAGGCAATGGCTTCCTGGGAAATCTGGAATAGCTAATAGAGAACTTAAGAGCAAAAAAACTTAAGAACTGAAGACAGATGAAACAAATTCTGTTTTACATATTATTCTCCCTCTTCACATGTCTTACGATATGTGCAGAACCCTATACACCCGAGTCGCTCCCAAATGTGTTCGACCGCACAACACGTGTGGCTAACCCCGATGGATTGTTGAGCCAGGCTGCTGTGGATTCCATCAACAGCATGCTGCTCTCGCTTGACAGCCATGAAGTGCAATGCATCGTGGTCGTTGTTAATAACATTAAGGGTGACGATCCTTATGAGTTTGCCATGGGTTTAGGACGCAGGTTCGGAGTAGGAGGGGAGAAAAACCTCGGAATCGTGTTGGTGCTTGCTACCGATGACCGTTCCTATGAAATGATTACAGGCGACGGCATGGAGAAATTCCTGCCCGACATCATCTGCCACCGCATACAGGAGCACACCATGGTTCCTCTTCTAAAGAAATCGGATTGGGACGGAGCAATGGTGGCAACTGTCAGAGCCATTAAGGGCTATCTTGAAGAGGATCCCGAAATTATGGAGCTCTACCATAGCGACGATGAGGACGATAGTGGCTTAGTGTGGGTGTTCCTGGGACTTGTGGGATTCCTGTTTGGCTCAGCGTGGCGTAGTGCTCGCAAGGCAAAGAAATGTCCTCGTTGCGGAAAACATAAACTGAAGAAAATTCGTACAGAAACACAGAAGCTCCCTTCTGGAATCACTCGCTACACCTATACTCTTCGATGCACCAACTGCGGCCATGAGCTTACCCGTAATCAGGACATCGACCTGCGCAACAACGGCTCTAGTGGCCGCCGAACAGGCATGTTTATTGGTGGAGCCGGCTTAGGTATGGGACGTTCCAGCGGCGGCTTCGGTGGTGGTGGCTTCGGCAGCCTTGGCGGAGGACACTTCGGTGGCGGCGGCTCAGGAGGTAGGTTCTAAAAAATAATTTTGCGTAACGACATAATTCTATTTTTTAATTTTCTATACTTATGGACACTTCAAAATTTATGAACAAAAAGTATGGCCTCATAGCAGTTGTCGCCATTCTTGTGATTTGGGGCATTGCCTCATACAATGGTCTGGTAAACAAAGACGAAACAGTTACCAAGGCTTGGCAAACGTAGAAACAGACTATCAGCGTCGTGCAGATCTTATCCCTAACCTTGTCGAAGTCGTTAAGGGTTACGCAGAGCACGAATCCAACACCTTCAAGGAAGTCGTTGAAGCACGTGCAAAAGCGACTTCTCTTCAGGTTAACATCGAAGATGTGACAGAGGAGAATATGACTAAGTTGGAGGAATTCCAGAAAGCTCAGGGAGAGTTGTCTACAGCACTTGGCAAACTTCTCGCCATAACAGAAGCTTATCCCGACCTTAAGGCAAACGAAAACTTCAAGGATCTTCAGGTGCAGCTCGAAAGAACAGAAAACCGCATCAAGGAATCACGTAAGGAATACAACGAAGCTGTGCAGAAGTACAATGTCTCTGTACGCCGTTTCCCTTCAAACATCATTGCCAACATCTGTGGCTTTGAGAAGAAGGTTCCTTTCCAGGCAGCAGAAGGTGCAGAGAAAGCCCCGGATCTTAAAGGCGCATTTGATAAATAGCAGACCCCTCCTTACCTCCCCATGGGGAGGGACTCTATTCGGATGGCTATTCTTCACCCTTTACTTTGTTTGTCAGTTCAATATAGTCTTCAATACTAAGCTGTTCAGGACGTTTGTTGAAGAAAGGGTCGGAAAGCATTGGAGAGTCTTTTCCTACAATTTGATGCATACCGTTGCGAATCATTTTCCGACGCATGGTGAACACAGTTTTCACTATGCGTTGGAATTGTTTTGGGTCACATCCAAGAGAAGTGCGTGAGTTCCTTGTCAGACGTATTACCGCACTCTTCACCTTAGGTGGCGGATTGAATACTGTCTCGTCAACAGTGAAAAGATATTCGATGTTGTACCATGCACCAATCAGAATGGTCAGTACCCCGTAGGCCTTGCTACCTGGCTTTGCTGCCAGACGTTCCGCAACCTCTTTCTGGATCATACCTGTGCAACAAGGTATGTAGTCTTTGTATTCAAGCATTTTGAAGAAAATCTGACTGGATATGTTGTAGGGATAATTGCCAGTCAGCACGAACTGCTGCCCATTGAACACCTTGCTTAAATCCAGCTCCAGGAAGTCAGCCTTGATAATGTTGTCGCTCAGTTGTGGAAAATGCTCGTGGAGGTAGGGAACAGACTCACGGTCGATTTCCACCACCTTAAGCTCACGCGGCTTTTTGAGCAGAAACTGAGTCATAACTCCCATTCCCGGACCTACTTCAAGTATAGGCAAGGATGGTGCGGCATCCACTGTGTCGGCAATGTCGCTGGCGATATTCAAGTCAGTCAGAAAGTGCTGACCCAGAAATTTCTTTGGACGAACTGTCTTCATTTGTCAATTTTAATAACTAACTTTGCACGGCATTAGCCTTGGCACTGCAAAATTACAATATTTTAATTATAATTTATCGTTTGTAATTACTTATTTTTTGAAAACAACAGTAAAACAAGTACTCAATGTGGCACTTCCGCTCCTCTTAGGACTTGCCATTATGTGGTGGATGTATCGCGAATTCGATTTCCGTCAGCTCCTCCATACCCTTCGCTACGACACGGCATGGGGCTGGATGCTGCTTTCGTTGGTTTTCGGAGTGCTGGCACCAGTGCTGAGAGGGCTGCGTTGGAGGCAGACACTTGAGCCATTGGGCGAGAATCCGCGACGCAGTACTTGCATTCATGCTGTTTTCATCTCCTATGCCGCAAGTCTAGTCGTGCCTCGAATAGGGGAAGTGACCCGCTGCGGCATTCTCAACCGCTACGATGGCACGTCGTTCTCCAAATCCATTGGAACCGTAATTACGGAGAGAATCATAGATGCGTTGTTGCTGCTGACCATAGTGGTGGTGGTGATACTCTCGCAACTTGGCATATTCTACAAGTTTTTTGAAGAGACAGGCGTCGGCATCGGTACCACATTGCAGAGTTTCACACCTATGGGCTGGTTCGTTACAATCCTTTGCCTGATAGTGACGGTTGTTTTTCTTTTCATTCTGCTGAAGAGGTTCAAGTTTTCCCCGAACATCAGAAAATTCTTCTCGGAAATACGAACTGGAATTTTCTCACTTAGGGACGTGCGCAATAAGACCCTCTTCGCAGCATATACCATAGGAATATGGTTGTGCTATTTTCTTCATTTTTATATTGCGTTCTATTGCTTTCAATCTACACAGGAATTGGGACTGGACATAGGCCTGGTGGCGTTTATCGTGTGCAGCATCGCAGTGATAGTTCCTACTCCCAACGGCATGGGACCTTGGCACTTTGCCGTGAAGACCATTCTGGTGCTATATGGCGTTGAGACCACAGGTGCCGAGACATTTGTACTCGTAGTCCATACTGTCCACACAGCCCTGATTCCGATCCTTGCCGTCTATGCCATGATGTGTTTGAAAAGAAGGCCGTTAGACCTGAGATAATAAAGATACCTCTTTTTTATTTGTAAGAACACTGTTTTTTTACAAAAATGAGCATAATGTATCATTTTATGCAGAAATTATTCGTTAATGTCGGTGGAGTTTCCTAACTTTGCATACTTACTTTTTTAACTACATATTTTTTTTAGTAATGGTAAACAGAGAAAAACTCTTCACGGAGTTCCAAGCCCCAACTACGCAGGAATGGCTCGACAAGATCGAGGTGGACCTGAAGGGTGCGGACTTCCAGAAAAAGTTGGTGTGGAGAACCAACGAAGGCTTTAACGTACAGCCATTCTATCGTCGCGAAGACCTTGAGGGTCTGAAGACTCCAGATGCACTGCCTGGTGAATTCCCATTCGTTCGCGGCAATAACAAAGACAACAACAAGTGGTATGTTCGTCAGAACATCGTAGTGGAAGATGCCAAGGATGCTAATGCCAAGGCTCTCGATATCCTGAACAAGGGCGTCGATTCTCTTGGCTTCCGCATCAAGGGCAAGGATGTGAGCGCTGCGCTTATTGAGGTTTTGCTCAAGGATATCCGCTGCGACATTGTTGAAGTCAGCTTCCGCACTTGTCCAAAGCACGTGATGGAACTGACAGACATCCTTGTAGCTTACTATGAGAAGCAGGGCTACGACAAGGAGAAGATTGTCGGTGGCATCGGCTTCGACCCACTGGATGCTATGCTCGTTAAGGGTAAGGATACTACAGACCTGCTGGCAGTTCTTCCTCAGCTCGTTGAGAAGCTGAAGGATTATCCTAACCTGCGCTGCGTTATGGTTCACAGTGACACATTGAACAACGCTGGTGCCTACATTGTTCAGGAACTCGGTTATGCTCTCGCATGGGGAAACGAATATCTGCAGCAAATGGTTGACGCTGGCGTGGATGTTGACACAGCTGCCAAGAGCATCAAGTTCTACATGGGTGTAAGCGAGAACTACTTCATGGAGATTGCAAAATTCCGTGCTGCTCGTCTGCTCTGGGCACAGATTGTCAAGCAGTATGAGCCTAAGTGTGAATGTGTCTGCAAGATGGTAATCAACGCATCTACTTCTATTTACAACCAGACTGTATTCGACTCTTATGTCAACCTTCTGCGTTCACAGACAGAGGCAATGAGTGCTGCTCTTGGTGGTGTTCACTCATTGGTGGTAACTCCGTTCGACGTTACTTACGAGAAACCAACAGATTTCTCTGAGCGTATAGCGCGCAACCAGCAGTTGCTGATTAAGGAGGAGAGCCATTTCGACCGCATTGTTGACCCATCAGCTGGTTCTTACTTCATCGAGCACCTCACCAACGCTCTTGCTGCAGAAGGTTGGAAGATCTTCCTCAAGGTAGAAGAGGAGGGTGGTTTCCTCGCTGCTCTGAAGGCTGGTACTGTTCAGGACGACATTAACGCTACAAATGTAAAGCGTCATGGTGATGCTGCCAAGCGCAAGGAATTCATCCTCGGTACTAATCAGTTCCCTAACTTCACAGAGAAGAGTGAAGGTAAGCGCGCACTCGACGCTGCGTGCTGCTGCGGCCACAAAGATGATTGCGAGCATCCGTTCAAGAAACTGGAGACAACACGTCTGGCTGCAGACTTCGAAGACCTTCGCATCCACACAGAGGAGACTAAGGTTCCAACTGCATTCATGCTCACTATCGGTAACTTGGCTATGCGTCAGGCTCGTGCACAGTTCTCTTGCAACTTCCTTGCTTGTGCCGGCTACAAGGTTATCGACAACCTCGGTTTCAAGACTATAGAGGAGGGTGTTGACGCTGCTCTCAAGGCTGGTGCCGACATCGTAGTGATCTGTTCTTCCGACGACGAGTATGCTGAATATGCAATTCCTGCATTCAAGTATCTCGATGGACGCGCAATGTTCGTTGTCGCTGGTGCTCCTGCTTGCATGGAAGACCTTAAGGCTTCAGGCATCGAGAACTATATCCACGTTAAATGCAACGTGCTTGAGACATTGAAAGAATATAATCAGAAACTTGGTATCAACTAAAAAGGAGGACTTGAATTATGCGTAAACAATTTAAAGATATAGATATCTATGCAGGCATCAAGTCGGAAGACGGTGCCAAGTGGCAGAAAGAAAACGGTATTACTGCCGACTGGCGTACGCCAGAACAGATTGATATTCAGCCAGTCTATACTAAAGAAGACCTCGAAGGCATGGAACACCTCGACTTCACAGCCGGTATTCCTCCTTATCTTCGCGGTCCTTATTCAATGATGTATCCATTCCGTCCGTGGACCATCCGTCAGTATGCAGGTTTCTCTACAGCTGAAGAATCTAACGCATTCTACCGCCGTAACCTGGCTTCTGGTCAGAAGGGTCTTTCGGTAGCGTTCGACCTACCTACCCACCGTGGTTACGACCCCGACAATGCCCGTGTGGTTGGCGACGTTGGTAAGGCTGGTGTAAGTATCTGTTCACTGGAGAACATGAAGGTGCTCTTCAACGGTATTCCTCTCAACAAGATGTCTGTATCAATGACAATGAACGGCGGTGTGCTTCCTGTACTCGCTTTCTACATCAACGCAGGTCTTGAGCAGGGTGCCAAACTTGAAGAGATGGCAGGAACAATCCAGAACGATATCCTCAAGGAATTCATGGTGCGTAACACATATATCTATCCACCCGCATTCTCAATGAAGATTATCGCCGACATCTTCGAGTACACTTCGAAGTTCATGCCTAAGTTTAACTCTATCTCTATTTCGGGTTACCACATGCAGGAGGCAGGAGCAACAGCCGACATCGAGTTGGCATACACCCTCGCCGATGGTATGGATTATCTCCGCACAGGTGTGAACGCAGGTATCGACATCGATGCATTTGCTCCACGTCTCTCATTCTTCTGGGCAATCGGTATGAACCACTTTATGGAAATTGCCAAGATGCGTGCAGGTCGTTTGCTTTGGGCTAAAATCACCAAGATGTTCGGAGCCAAGAATCCTAAGTCTATGGCATTGCGTACTCACTCGCAGACTTCTGGTTGGTCGCTCACAGAGCAAGACCCGTTCAACAACGTAGGTCGTACTTGTATCGAGGCAATGGCTGCCGTGTTGGGTCACACTCAATCACTCCACACTAACGCTCTCGACGAGGCTATCGCACTTCCAACCGACTTCTCGGCTCGTATCGCCCGTAATACTCAGATTTATATCCAGAACGAAACCAAGGTCTGCAAGCAGATTGACCCATGGGCTGGTTCTTACTATGTTGAGACTCTGACCAACGAACTTGTTCACAAGGCTTGGGAACACATTCAAGAAATCGAGAAACTTGGTGGTATGGCAAAGGCAATCGAGACTGGTCTGCCAAAGATGCGTATCGAGGAAGCTGCCGCACGTACACAGGCTCGTATCGACTCTGGTGTTCAGACAATCGTCGGTACCAACAAGTATCGTCTCGAACACGAAGATCCTATCGATATCCTCGAAGTGGACAATACCGCAGTTCGTCTGCAGCAGGAGGCCGCTCTCAAGGAACTCAGGGCAAATCGTGACGAGGAAGCTTGCAAGAAGGCTCTTGCCGACATCACAGAATGTGTGCGTGAGTTCAACGAAGGCAAGAAGTCGGAGAACAACCTTCTCGACCTCGCTGTCAAGGCAGCAGGTCTGCGTTGTACCCTTGGAGAAATTTCAGATGCCTGCGAAGCTATCGTAGGACGTTACAAAGCAGTAATCAGAACTATTTCAGGCGTGTATTCAGCAGAAAGCAAGAAGGACAAAGCCTTCGAAGAGGCTTGTCAGCTTACAGAGCAATTCGCTCAGAAGAATGGTCGCCGTCCACGTATCATGATTGCCAAGATGGGTCAGGACGGACACGACCGAGGTGCAAAAGTTGTTGCAACAGGTTATGCAGACTGTGGATTTGACGTGGACATGGGACCTCTGTTCCAGACTCCAGCCGAGGCTGCCCGCGAAGCCGTTGAGAACGACGTTGACTGTGTTGGTGCAAGCTCACTTGCAGCAGGCCACAAGACTCTCATTCCTCAGCTCATTGAGGAACTTAAGAAGCTTGGTCGTGAAGACATCATGGTAATTGCCGGTGGTGTCATCCCTGCACAGGACTACGACTTCCTCTATCAGGCTGGTGTGGCTGCAATCTTCGGTCCAGGTACCAGTGTTGCCAAAGCCGCCTGTGAAATGATGAATATCCTTTTGGAGGATTAAAGACCCACCCCCAAGAACATAAAAAACCGTGGATGAAAGTCCACGGTTTTTTATGTTTACAAGGCTATGTATGCAAACACTCCTCTCCCTAAATAGGGCGGGCAGGGGAATGGTCTTCTAGTACGCCCTTGCGATGATTACTCTGCATTTAGCAGGCTTGCCGCTTACCATGTCGGTACCAGGAGTCTGGTCGAATCCGAACGGAACGCAGCGGATGGTAGCCTGAGTATCTTCCTTGATACGAGCCTCGGTCTCTTCTGTGCCGTCCCAATGGCAGAGGAAGAAGCCGCCCTGCTTTATGCGCTGCTTGAACTCATCGTAGTTGTCACATTCGTAGATGCGTTCGTTGCGATAGCTGAGAGCTTTCTGGTAGATGCTCTGCTGGATGTCGCTGAGAAGCTGCTGTACGTGATTCTCGATGCCGTCGAGGGCAATGGTTTCCTTTTCAAGTGTATCGCGGCGCATAACTTCAACTGTTCCGTTCTCAAGGTCGCGTGCCCCGATTACAAGACGTACAGGAACACCCTTAAGTTCGTAGTCGGCAAACTTGAAGCCAGGACGCTTGTTGTCGGCATTGTCGTATTTCACGCTGATGCCCATGTCGCGAAGTTTTTCCTGCAGCGGCTGAACACGAGCATTGATTTCTGCCAGCTGTTCTTCGCTCTTGTAGATAGGAATGATAACCACTTGAGTAGGAGCGAGCAGTGGAGGCAGCACGAGCCCGTTGTCGTCGGAGTGGGTCATGATGAGTGCGCCCATGAGTCGGGTAGAAACCCCCCATGATGTAGCCCATGCGTATTCGGGTTTGTTTTCCTTGTTGAGGAACTGCACGTCGAAGGCACGTCCGAAGTTCTGTCCGAGGAAGTGGCTGGTTCCGCTTTGCAGAGCCTTACCGTCCTGCATCATTGCCTCGATGGTGTATGTGTCAAGTGCTCCGGCGAAACGCTCAGTTTCACTCTTCACACCCTGGATGACAGGAACAGCCATGTATTTCTCTGCAAAGTCTGCATAGACGTGTAGCATCTGCTTTGCACGTTCTTCTGCTTCCTCACGTGTGGCATGTGCAGTGTGGCCTTCCTGCCAGAGGAATTCGCTTGTGCGGAGGAAGAGACGTGTGCGCATCTCCCAACGCATCACATTGCACCACTGGTTGCAGAGGATAGGGAGGTCGCGGTAGGATTTTATCCAGTTCTTGTAAGTGTTCCAGATGATGGTTTCACTTGTCGGACGGATTATGAGTTCTTCTTCCAACTTAGCTGCAGGGTCGACTACAACTCCGTCATGAGTCTCGTTGGTCTTGAGACGGTAGTGTGTGACAACAGCACATTCCTTTGCAAAGCCTTCTACGTGTTCAGCTTCGCGTGAGAGGAAAGACTTAGGAATGAGCAGAGGAAAATATGCGTTCTGCACTCCTGTCTGTTTGAACATGTCGTCGAGGATTCGCTGCATCTTTTCCCAGATGGCGTAGCCGTAGGGTTTGATGACCATACATCCTCTCACGTCCGACTGTTCTGCAAGGTCAGCTTTCACAACCAGCTGATTGTACCATTCACTGTAGTTCTCGCTGCGTTTAGTGAGTTCTTTTAGTTCTTTTGCCATTTTATATATAATGTGTATTACTAATATGCGGTTTTTCGCTAAAATTTGTGCAAAGTTACAAAAAAATAGTTGAAAAGATTTATTACTTACAAAAAGTTTATATCTTTGCACCGAAATATGGAATAAGATAATCTCATATACAAACAAACTTAATTAAATTTCAAAACTTATGAAAAATCTGAAAATCTTTGCAATTGCTCTGAGTGCACTTGTTGTGCTTTCAGGATGTAGTAGTATGAACAGCACTACCAAGGGTGGTATCCTTGGCGGAAGCGGTGGTGCAGTTCTTGGCGGTATCATCGGTAACCTCATCGGTAAGGACACTAAGTCTACTCTCATCGGTGCTGCTATCGGTACAGCTGTAGGAACAGGTGCTGGCGTTCTCATCGGTAAGAAGATGGACAAGGCTAAGGCTGCAGCTGAAGCTATTGATAATGCTACAGTTGAAACCGTTACCGACCACAACGGACTTAAGGCTGTGAAGGTTACTTTCGACTCTGGAATCCTCTTCAAGTCTGGTCAGAGCACTCTCGATGCTGCTGCCAAGGCTTCATTGAATGACTTCGCAAACAACGTGCTGAAGACAAATACCGACATGGACGTAGCTATCCTTGGTCATACTGACAACACAGGTTTCAAGGGTGTTACAAGTGCTGAGGAGAATGCTCGTCGTAACCAGGCACTTTCTCTCTCTCGTGCACAGGCTGTGACTAAATACCTCGTTTCTCTTGGTGTTAGCCCGTCACAGATTAAGTCTACTGAGGGTATGGGGCAGTCCGATCCTGTAGCCGACAACGCAACAAGCGCAGGTAAGGCACTCAACCGTCGAGTTGAAGTTTACCTCTATGCATCAGAGGACATGATCAACAAGGCAAACGCAGGTACTCTCGAATAATTTACAACTAACTATCGCTCCTAATCTCTTTCCTCGTGGAGAGGTTAGGAGTTTTTTTATGCATCGTTTTCTTCATATACTCAAGTGGGCAGTGGTGGTATTCTTCTGCTCATCGGTTTTCTCCGTACTGATATTCAAATGGGTGCCTGTTCCTTACTCTCCGCTTATGTTCATACGTGTGGCTCAGCAGGCGTGGAATGGGCAGGATGTGAAACTCAAGCATGAGTGGGTACCTCTTGAAGAGATGTCGCCCTATCTGCCCCTTGCTGTTTGGGCAAGCGAAGACCAGCGTTTCTTTGAGCATCACGGTTTTGATTTCGAAGCCATAAAGCAGGCCATGAAGGAAGCAGAAGCTGGTGGCCGTCGCAGGGGAGCCAGCACTATCAGCCAGCAGACAGCCAAGAATGTTTTCCTCTGGCCTAGTAGCGACTGGGTGCGCAAGGGATTTGAGGCATATTTCACAGTCCTTATTGAGTGTGTGTGGGACAAACACCGCATCATGGAAGTCTATCTCAACACCATAGAAATGGGCGACGGCATCTATGGAGCAGAAGCCATCGCCCGAGAGCATTTCGGATGTAGCGCCAAGCAACTTACGCGGGAGCAATGTGCTCTGATTGCGGCATCGCTGCCCAATCCCCGTCGTTTCAACAGCGCCCACCCATCGCGATATATGTATCGACGTCAGTCACAGATCCTGCGCCAGATGCGTTGTCTCGGCAATCATTTCCCCGAAAGAAAATAAACATTCCCGTTCTTTATCACTATGCCTTTGGCAGAGGAAGATACTTTGCGACCGCTTAGATCGTAGGTACTGTCTCTGTCATTACAGGCATTCGAGTTGAGGCTTTCGATTCCGAGAGCCTTTTCTTTATTTACTACACGGATGCGACCGTTGGTCAGCAGGGTACTGGTGTCCCAGAGTTGTGTCTCTGAAGGCTGGGCAGGGATGATTGTGGTGAATCCGGTTCCGCTCACTGTGCCCAGCTTGGAGAAGAGGATAAGCTCTGTGTCGTCAGGAATTTCGGCCGCATTGTTGAGATTGAGGACGAGTGTAGCTCCGTTAATGACGCAGGCTCCGGTTATTTCCAAACGGTTGCTGTAACAGCGTGAGTCTTTCCTGGTAACGATGAATTCCATCTGCCCGTTCTTGTTGACGGTGAGACCTCCGTTGAGTTTGAGAGTGTATGGGATGAGTGTGCTCGTATCACCTGGGCAGATAGTACCGCCTTCCTTAATTGTGACTTTCGAACCGATGGTGCCGCGTCCCATAAGCGTTGCTCCGTTGTTCACGGTGTAGGCACCGCCTGTGGTATGTGTGCCGTTGACGATGAGACGACCGCCCTCAACGGTTGTGGTTCCCGTGTAGACATTTGTGCCGGAGAGTCTCCAATCACCGCTGCCTTCCTTGACGATGTTTGTAGTGCCGTCGTATTTGTCAGCGGTATTGCTGGCTTTATTGTTGATTACACCTGCGAAGGTTTCATCGGTGTTCGCACCTCCTATGCGCCAAGTCATCTTGTGACCTGATGTCTGTTTGCTACAGCCGCCGAGAGTGGAATTGGAAGTGCCGCTGAGTCCGCCTATGTGCAGGTCGCCGTTGGTCTGCCAGTATATCATCATGATATTGCCTTTCAGTTCTACCACTCCGTTTGGCATACCTTTGCTGGTGTTTAGCATCAGCTGGTTTGACGAACCTACGCCGTCGCCTATGAGTCGTCCGTAGAATCCAGTCATGTCGCCTTGCAGGTACTCGCGTACCCATGAGATTCGGAAGTCAATAGTTCCGCTGCCGGTGAACGGACTTTCAATGTAGCAGTTGCGGTAAGGCTCGAAGACGGAGGTTGTGCCTTCCATAGCCTCTATGGGCATAGTGTATGTGGTGTAGTTGTCGTTGGCGTCCTTTGTAGTGAAGGTTCCTCCGGCGAGCACCAGTTTGCTGCTCTGACCCAGATTGAGCTTCTTGTCCTCTATGCTTCCGAGATATGCGAGGTGGAGTTTGCCGCCACGCAGAATGGTTGGTCCGTCGTAGCCGAAGAATGCCGATGAAGTCGGTTGCACAGTACCCTTACCGCCAAATGTGACGCTGCCTGTGCCCTGAATCCTGCCGCTCATGGTGACTGTTGCTGATGTGTTCTGCACGTCGAATTCTGTGTCGGCATAGAGATTGGCGCTGCGGTTGGTGGAGGTGTTGCCTCCGGTGTAGTTCCATGTGCCGCCGTTCCATATCCAGTTTTGACCGAATTCAGACGACGCACCTATGGCACTTGCCGTTTCTCCGTCTTTCAGCGAGTTGAAGGCGAAGGTGCCATTGTGCAGAACGGTTGCTCCTGTATATGAATTGGTAGTATTCACGGTCAGAGCGCCTGTGCCTGCCTTGTTGACTGATGTGGAACCTGTGATTGCTCCGTCGCCTTGGAGGGTGATGTCTGCAGGAGAATTGAAAACTACGGCTAGGGGGGCTACTTGCTCCTTGACGGTAATGCTGGCGTTGGATTCAGGATTGAAGAGCACTTTGGTTCCGTCTGTGTAGACATTTCCGTTCCAATTGGCATCGGTAAGGTTCCATTCACCTTCTGCAAGTCCCCAACTAAAGTCGGCTTCGTAGTTGTCCACATCCACCATCTCCACCTGTTTGGGTTGTGTCTTGGCGGTAAGTATAGCTGTGTAGTCGGAGAAGAGATTTTCACCCTTGTATGCTTTCATTCGAAGCTGATATGTGTTTCCTTCTGTCATCCCTTTGAGGGTGTAGGCTTCGGTGTCAGCTGCTATGCGGGTTACTTCTTCCCATTTTCCGCCCTTCTGCATTTCCAAGATGAATCCATCCTCGCCTTCGGTGAAGTCATACCACTGTAGGCTGATGCTCTTGTCGGTTGCAGATGCAGCTGCGAAGAGCACGGGTGTGCGGAGGAATGGGGTACGGTTCTCCATGCTCAGACTATTTATGTAGTTCTCTATGTTGGCATAGCCGTTGGCAGAAATCACCATTGCGTCGTTAAAGTTCGGATTCAGACCATTGGCTGTTTCCCATGCATCGGGCATACCATCACCGTCGGTATCGGTTGGTTTGGTGAAAGACTTCACCGTCCACGCTGTAGGAGCACCGATAGGAAGCTGGTATTCAGATGAGATGATTCCGCCTTCCGTACCGAAGGACTTCACCTGATGCACCATGTAGTAGTCGGCAAGGTCGCGGTATGGTAGCGACGCACCCACTTCAGGCAACAGTGAGTCTATGAGCTGAACGGCTTTCCAGGCAGGCAGTTCTGGGTAGTTGTAGGGAGAAACCTCGAAGGTAGGTCCTCCGGAGTATTCGCTGTGAGGAATCTCGTAGGGGCTGAACACACCGTCTGCATTGCGGTCCTGCCAGTTGTCAGCTGCGTAGATATGGTACTTGGCGTTTGCACCGGTCATGGCATTGCCTCCTCCTGCAGGTCCGTTGATGAAGAGGTTGTTGGTGGCGTTAGCATAGGAATAGCCTTCCGAGTCGCCTCCCATTAGGTAGCAGCCGCTCTTCCAGTTGTACACCAGACAGTTCACATATTGGTTTGTACCCTTTATCTTGTTGTTGCGGGTATCGTTGTCGCAGTAGAAATTGCGGTAGAGAGAAATACGGTCAGCCTGAATCAGCCCTCCGGCAGAGTGGGTGAGGAGCCCCTGACCTACGATGCAGTTGGAGATGGTGATGTCTGCAGGAGCCGTACCCTTGTTATCCCAGTTGATAGAAAAAGTCTCGTCCAGTCCCCAGGCTATGGAACAGTGGTCGAAAATCATGTTCGTGCCGTTGGCTATACCTGCAGCGTCCTTGCCCGGCGAACCGCCCTTGCCCATGCGAAACTTCATGTAGCGCACAATGATGTTGTCGGCACCAGAGAACGACACTCCGTCGCCATAGACAATTACTCCTTCTCCTGGAGCGGTCTGTCCAGCCACGTATAGGTTCTTGGCAAACGTGATGCGTGAACTGATCTTTATCACGCCTGACACATCGAACACCACGATGCGGTTTGGCTGACTCACAGCGTCACGCAGCGACCCCGTTCCGCTATCGTTGAGGTTAGTAACGTGGTAGACGCTTCCGTTGCGTCCGCCTGTAGCGAATCGTCCCCAACCCTTTGCGTCGGGAAACGCCAGTTGTTGAGCACTAACAGTCTGTGCAAGAGATGCACCCAGCATCAGACAAATAGTAAGGAAGAAATGTTTCATGATTCTTAATTGATTTCTGCAAAGTTATCAATATGTTTTCAATAATACAAGATACATGGGGTAAAAAGCGTATTAAAGGAAATTTTCACTTTTGGGAATAGAGATTTGATTGTGGCAAAGGAGACAAATTTGTTGCTTTGAAAAGTGAAATTGCAAAGGCTCTGATGTACAGCAATGTTGTTCGTGTTGGATAACTTTTTGATTGAAGTGAATTTGATAAAATACTGATAATTAGCAATGTAAAAAAATATTTGGGAAAGTGATAGTTTTACAAAAATATTATTTTGAAAAATTTTGAAAATCAAAAAAAGACTTGTAGATTTGCAAAGTAAATGAAATGTACGGTTAACAGTCATGCTGTTCACCGTATATTATTTGCGATTCATTTCAACGCTACACTAAATATTACTTTTTATTAATGGCACAGAAAACATATACCTACGATGAGGCATTTGAAGCCTCGCTTGCGTATTTTTGCGGCGACGAACTCGCTGCCCGTGTTTGGGTAAACAAATACGCTATGAAAGACTCGTATGGCAAAATCTACGAGAAGTCCCCAGAGGACATGCACTGGCGTATAGCCAACGAGATTGCACGTATCGAGCAAAAGTATCCTAATCCGATGTCGGCTCAGCAGGTGTTCGATCTGTTGGATCACTTCAAGTACATCGTTCCTGCCGGCAGCCCAATGACAGGAATCGGTAACAATTTCCAGGTGGCTTCGCTCAGCAACTGCTTCGTTGTAGGACTGGACGGAAACGCTGACTCCTATGGAGCAATCATTAAAATTGATGAGGAACAGGTGCAGCTGATGAAGCGCAGAGGTGGAGTAGGTCATGACCTCTCTCACATCCGTCCGAAGGGATCGCCGGTGAAGAACTCTGCGCTGACCAGCACTGGGCTTGTGCCTTTCATGGAACGATACAGCAACTCCACTCGTGAGGTGGCTCAGGATGGACGTCGCGGTGCGCT
>Ga0256405_10004073_pt1 | contig 28297 bp, 15 predicted proteins | sample RumenRJG_02DNA_FD_189096 | JGI IMG/M metagenome (GOLD analysis project Ga0256405, IMG submission 189096) | Bovine rumen microbial communities from Lethbridge, Alberta, Canada - RJG_02 | ecosystem: Host-associated > Mammals > Digestive system > Stomach > Rumen | place: Canada: Alberta... | reverse complement strand
TAATAATTATGGAATCAAAAAATCTGCTTTTATTAATATGCACAGTGCTGTCATTCTTTACAGTTTTTGCAGTTAATGCTGTTACAATTGTTATTCCAAGCATAGCTGCGGAATATGGAATGAGCAACATCATGCAGAACTGGGTCACCATAATCTTCTTGCTTGTTGTGGCTGTCCTTTCTGTTCCTGCAGGCCAGATTTCAGCTAAATATGGACTTAAAAAAGTTACAAGAATATGCATCATCCTGTTTATCCTAATTTCAATCATCAATGTATGCGTAACAACTCAGGAGCAGTTTCTAGCATGCAGACTTGTTTTAGGAATCTCACTTGCATTCATCAATGTCACTTCAATGGCGATGATCGTCTCTGCATTTCCTGCAAATGAGCGAGGAAAAGCTCTAGGAATAAATATCACAGGAGTTTACATAGGATTGTCCTTATCCCCAGTTATTGGCGGAATACTGGACCATAACCTTGGATGGAGGTCAGTAGTCCTGTTTGGAGTGCCTTTCCTATTTGTCATTCTATTTTTACTTTCAACAAAAATCAAAGAGGAATGGACATCATTTGAGAATGTTCCCCTGGATGTGAAGGGATCAATCACATATGGAATTGGAATGGTGCTTTTCATGTATGGATTCACTATTCTAAACACAGGATTGGGAATATTTCTAACCCTCCTTGCAATAGTGATACTCGCAATATTCGCACTGATAGAGCTGAGAGAGAAACATCCGGTATTCGACATCCGATTCTTTAAAAACAAGGAGTTCCTATCAGCTAATTTTGCATCATTATGTGCATATCTAGCGACTTATGCTGTCACAACAATTCTCAACTATCACCTGCAGTACATCAAGGGATTGGATTCACAAACTGCAGGAATAATCCTGCTTGTAGCCCCATTATGCCAGGTGGTTCTGGCGCCGATTGCAGGAAGACTGTCAGACAAGTTCGTTCCGCAAATATTAGCAGCTCTTGGAATGGCCCTTGGTACTATTTCACTATTCCTTTTCTCCTTCTTGAATGGAGATACTTCAATGAATTTCCTGATAGTTTCAATGATAATCTACGGAATTGGTTTTGGATTGTTCTCACCACCGAATACAAATGTCATCATGAGTTCCGTTCCACCAAAAGACACATCAGTTGCATCAGCAGCTGTTGCAACCATGCGTACTGTAGGCCAGGCGATGAGCATGGGAATACTGACACTTGTATTTGCATTCATTATGGGTGATGTTGCGATAATAGAACCCTACTATCCATTGCTGGTTCAAAGCTGTCAGTTGACCTGTATGATTTGTATAATATTATGCATACTATCAGTATTTGCTTCATTTGTTGGAATTAAATCAAATTCAACACAATAGATTTTATCAGTTTCTGATATAATTCATTGAATTAATCAAATTCTATACAATAAAAATCAAAGATTAAAGGAATAAGAATTAGAGCAGAACAATAAAAAACCGAATTCGTAACATTTAAATCTAAAGAGAATATAATAATAAATTGTATATTTTTTTTACTTTTTTTAATCAGCAGGGGTGGTCGAGCGGTCAAAGGCACTGGGCTCAAAACCCAGCGGGTTAGTCCCTTCGCGGGTTCGATTCCCGTCCCCTGCACTTTTATAATGCTTTTATTTTTATTTTTATTTTTTTTTTAATATTTTTAATTTAAATATTGGATTTTAAAAAGGGTAATATTCTAATATACCTTATTTTACAGATTAATCTCTATTACCACAATTCCAAAAATAATCATATGATTCTACGATTAATCTCAACGCCATCTAGCCTAAAGTTTTTAAAAAAAAAAGAAAAAAAGTATAAAGAAATTAAATAAAGTCATCTTCGTCGTCATAAGTGCCATTTACAATATCTTTGATAGTATCTATAATGCAGTTGGCATTCCACCCAATGACAGCCTTCGCTTTTTCTTCAATATCTTCAGGAACAATTTCCATTCCATAAGGACGTACAAGAAGAATTGGAATGTCGAAGTTCTCAGAAACTTGAATCAGGTCTTCTATCATTTCCTTGTTTTCATTGTAAAGGCCGGATAGAATAACAATGAGGTCCACTTTTTCAAAGAATTTTTCAGAAAATGCAGAATAATCTCTTGCAACTGTTTCAGTCCATAAAAACTCTGGTTTTGAGAATAATTTAGCTGTAAATTCCTTGTATTCATTTTCAGGATCGATTCCCTGGGTTATGATAAGGTTGTAAATTTTATTGTCTTGCTCTTCTTCAAACATTTTAATCTCCTTGGAAAAATAAGTTTAAAATAACCGAATCTACATGCAGATTTTTTAACAATTATGCATAGTTGCAATTCCTAATATATCATGAGCATAATTTTCTATTTTAATTATTAAATACGATTATTTTTCTAATATTGTTTATTATACATAATTATTTTCCTTATTTTATTTATTATTTATCCAAAATAAAAAAATTAAACATTTAAAAAAAAAGTTTAAAAAAGAGTAAATAAAGATAAAAAAAGTTTTAAAAAATAGAGTAAAAAAGAGATTAAAAAAATAAAGATAAAAATTAAGTATATTTTTTATTATATGGGATAAAAAGTTTTTAAATAATATCTTAATTTTTATTCTTTAAATAAAACAGAGTCTTACCTATGAAGGAATTTTCATATTTTAATATATAACTCATTATTTATAAATGTAATGTTTAAAATTAACTTATTTTAAAGATAAATAATAATTTATCAATATAATGATATATTAATTAAAATTTTAAACCTAAACTTAAATTAAATAAGTTTTAACTATTTAAAACAAAAAACAATCTTTAAATAACTTTATATACAAAATTAAATAATTGTATACAAAAATTGCTTGAAAAATCAATTGGAAAATGATTCTTCATAAATTTTCATCAGAAAGCTTGCAAGGGAAATTACATCATTTCTGTTATGCTCAATGATTGGAATCAAAGGACCGATGTTTTTCTTTTCAAGATATGTTTGATAATATCCGGGAACATAGGCACCAGGCACATCGTCATCCCTCTTTATATTGAAAATATGCTCTTCAATGGTAGTCAACTTGCAGTTTGGAAGCACATCCTTCCACAAGTTGCGTGCGGGATACATCAAGTCAAAATGAATCTGATTGAGATTGCAGTCCATCCTGAATCTGTGTGCGCGGTTTTTTATGTATGGAATATCGAAGTTGACGCCATTGTAGCTCACATGAACGCTTGCATCATCGATATGGGAGAGATATCCTTCAATGACTGCAGGCTCTTCATTGATGTCTCTTAAAAGATACTGGCTGGATTCTATGTAGCTGCCCTTGATTTCAGCAACACATATCAATATGAGAGGAACATTGGAGAGCCCCAATGTTTCTATATCCATGAACTTCAGATTGAATGGATCCAGATTATTCAAGGATTTGAGTGTGAGATTGGATGATGCATTTGAATATCTGCCAAGCTCCTTTAAAATGTCGAATTCCTTGATGAAGCATTGGGTTTCGATTTTCTCTATAGCCTTTTGAGCATTTGAAGAGTAGGAATCATGACTTAAAAGGTCATATAAATTTTTATAGCCCTCCTCTTTCAATCGCTTTTCCTTCTTTACTCCAACACCTGGAAGAATCTTCAAATCACTTAGAAGCTCTTTCTTGTAGTCTTCTTCACCACCAAGGGAAAAATCCATTTTTTCCTTGTAGATTATTTTAAGACATTCACCATACCTGTTCTCACAGATTTCGCTGCCTTCTATATCCAGCAATTCACAGCCTTCATACTTGTTGACAAGTCCGTTTTTCAACTGATTGAAATAGACAGGCGAATCCTTATAAAAACGTTTAAAAGCTTCTTCAGAAGGATTTTCAGATGTTATGGACTCTGACAGGATCTTTTTAAGATAGTTTTCATGTTCTTCTCTTCGAGACACCATGATAATCACAGATAATATTTAAAACTAATTATTCATTAATATTCAATAACTGATATGAGTTACAGATCACTCAGTCCTTGGCATAAGTTATATGAAAATTGATATAAGTATAAGGAAGCTCACAGCATGGAACAACCTTTCTTGTATTGATAGCAATATCTCCAAACTTTTTCAGATAGGATTCCACTTCAGTTTGAACGGGCTTGACTTTGGAAGGGTCATGCACTCTAACGTTTCCTATAAAGCTAATCTTATTAGAGGAATTCATAATGGATACCTGATCCATCCTGTAAGGCAGTTCATATTTTTCTAAAATCCTATTGATTTCACAAGGAATCTCCTCTTTCATCTCCTTTCGCATATCATCAGTTAATTCCATATTATCACCTATTATCTATAACTAATATGATTTTTTTAATAAACACTATTTAAGACTTCAAATCTTTTTTAATTTCAATTAACAGATCGTTTGCTTCTTCATGAGCTCCTTCAAGTGAAATGGCTTTTTTAACAAATGAAACAGCTCCTTTCTTATCTCCCTGAACATAAAGAATTTTTCCTATAAGATAATAAGCATCTGCATTGATCTTGTCAGTTTTGATAAGAATATCATTTAAAATATCCTTGGCAGAACTGTAGTTTCCCTTATTGAACTCTTCCAAGGCATCTTCATACTCTGATCGTATCAGCAGCTCCTCTTCGCTGAACTCAGGAAGAGAATCATTCTCATCATTCAGCTTGCTGTCAATATCAGCATAATCAACTATTCCAGAACTGTTCAATTCCCTCTCCAGCTTGGAATAATCCTCTTTTGAAGACTCCATCTCATAATACTTATCTTCCTTGAATATTTCAGAATACAAAGCGGATAAATCCTCATTTTCATAATCATCATAAGGATTAGGAAGCTGTTTGCGTTTTAAATCATTCAACTCCTCTGGAGACAGCTTGTTCATTTCTTCATGCATGTAATCCAAAACATATTCTGTAGCCTTCTTGTGAAGAGGCTTGTTGTCATTTCCACACTTTGGAGAGTAGATGCAGGACGGACATCCATTTTCACACTGACAGGTCTTAAGTAGCTGCCTTGTGGATTCGGTCAGGTCCTTGAAGACTTCAACAGCCTTTTCACAAATGCCTATTCCTCCTTCAAATGCATCATAAATAAAGATGCTTGCTTCCTGGGTGTCTTCGTGATAATTTGTTGAAAGCCCGCCTATATCAAATCTGTCACACATCACATGGAGTGAGAAAAGACCTATCAAAGCATGCTCAGCACCATGAAGTCCTCCAGGGAAAACATCATCGTCATCATAATGGTCTTCCAAATACTGCTTTACGCTATCTGGAATTGTAAACCACAATCCTTTTGTCTTGAACTTCAAAGGAGGCAGGTCTAGAGGATAAGTTCCGATTGTCTTGGAGAATTCCATCCTTTTATATGCGTAATAGTTCTCCTCCACTTCAATCTCTCCGAAATGAAGGGTGAAATCACCTATTCTCTCCTTTTTGATCTTCTTGATGATCTTGGTTTTTGTTCGCTTCAAAGCCATTGTATGGGCATTCACAGACCTTTTAACCACATCAATGATATGGGTATCGAAGTTAACATTAGTAACAATGTATGTCTCGCCCTTGTTGATTAGTACAGCTCCTTCATGAGCCTCTCTGTACATTTGAGAACGCTCAATTCTCTCAAGAACCTTGTCTCCGTTCATCACTGTGAATATCTCGTTTGATATCTGGTCTAGAGAGTATCTGAATGATGGACTGTCTGTATATGGATAGAGATACATGCCGTTGCTTCTTCTAAGGTCTCTGCTTCTTACAATGCCATCCAGCAACTCATCATCGGCATTAAAGAAATATTTAGCCTCATCTTCAGTTATTGGAAGCTCGTTTGATGCACATATGAGATGATTCCTGATTAGCTTCTCATTGTTCAAGTCAATGACCGCATTTTCATGAGGCTTGTCGAAGAAGAACTCGGGATTGTTCATAAAATACTGGTCAAGCTGGTTTTCAAATGCTACAAGAATGACAAGGGATTTCTGAGCTCCCCTTCCAGCTCTTCCAGCCTGCTGCCAAGTGGATATCATTGAACCTGGAAAACCAGATATTATAACAGCATCGAGGGTTCCAATGTTTATTCCCAGTTCCAAAGCGGAAGTAGTGGTTACTCCAAGGTATTTCTTGGATTTAAGGCCGTTTTCAATTTCACGGCGCTCTTCTGCAAGATAGCCTGCCCTGTATGCGCTGATTCTCTCAACATACTGTCTTTTAATTGAATCCATGTCCTTCTTGGTCCACAATGCAATCAGCTCGGCCATCTTACGGGATGATGTAAAGCAGAGAGTCTGGATATCTTTCAATATCAAGTAAAGAAGTATCTGCTCGGTGACCCTGTGAACGGAAGGTGAATCAAAATCCTTTGTACCGATAAGGCCGCTTACATCCTTGTAAGGATTGTAGAGTATGAAATCCTTCTCGCCGCTAGGAGAAGTATCGTTGTCGACCAGCTCAAATTCTTCCCCGGTAAGTTTGTTTGCAAGCTCCAAAGGGTTTGCAAGGGTAGCTGAAGATAGGATGAACTTCGGATTGGAGCCGTAGTAGTTGGCGATTCTTTTAAGCCTTCTAATCAGAAGAGCTATGTTTGATCCGAATATGCCCTTGTAGTAATGAGCCTCATCGATTATGATGAATTTCAGGTTTGAGTAGAATCTTTCCCATTGATGATGCCATGAGAGGATGTGATGAATCTGATAGGGATTTGTGATGATAATCCTTGATTCGTTTCGTATCCTCCGCCTCTTTGGCTTTGGAGTGTCTCCATCATATGCATTGGGATTCACCTCAACATCCAGCTCATCCTCAAGTCTGCGCAGTACATCCAATTGATCATATGACAATGCCTTAGCAGGGTAGATATACATGGCGCATGCGTCGTTGTCCTTTATGAGCTCTTCAAAAACAGGCAGATTGAATGCCAGAGTCTTTCCACTGGCTGTTGGAGTTGTGATTATTATGTTTTTGCCTTCTCTGACTTTTTCAATGGAGAGCGCTTGATGCTGGTAAAGCCTTATGCCATTCTTGTCAAGATAATCCTGAATCTTATCTTCAAGGCCATCGACATGACGGTATTCAGCTTCCTTTTCGGGAATGGTCTCCACATATTCAATATGATGGCGGAAGCGGATATCATTCTTGAACAAATCAATTTTCGGCTTCTTTTCATCATCTTTTGCTCTAACGGACATAATAATCATTCTTAAAAAAAATATAAATTATAAATTCATAATTAAATTAATTAATCAATTCACTCCCCCAACAATGGAGTGAAAGGAAAAAAATCCACTCAAAGATATAGCGATAAAAATTAAAAAAATTAATTTTTTAAAAGCTATAAATTCTATTTATAAATGATTTAAAAATCAAATAAAGATATAAATTTTTTTTAACAATAATATATTTACTTATTTATCATTATAAAAGTTATCGTTTACTATTTTTAAAAAATAGTAAAAAATATTACTTTTCAAATGCTCTCTATGTTAAAATATATTTATAATAAAAAACTAATGATTATATGAAACAAAAAATTTTTGACATTATATTCAAAAATGATTTTTAAAATAAATATTTATTAAAAATAATCTTTCACTAATATGCATCGGGGTTAAAATCAAAAATATGCAAAGGGAAAAATATGATAAGCTATGAAGAATTCAAGGAAATTGTAGTCAAGACATTGGAAAGGGACATCTCATCCAACCAAGACCAGAATTCAGCTATTTCTTCCAGAGCGGACCAGTCACTTTTCATAGTTGCAGGACCTGGTTCCGGAAAGACAACAGTAATGGTTTTGAAAATATTGAAATTTATTTTTGTAGATGACATCGCACCAAGTGAGATACTTGCCACCACATTTACAAAAAAAGCGGCCAAGGAACTGATGTCACGTATTTTAAGCTGGGGAAGCGAAATTAAAAAGGAAATTGTCTCAACATATATGGAAAAGTCATTCAATGATGAATTCAGCGAAGACTCCCCTTTCAGCGACAGCAGTTATGTATTGAAGTTTACAAAAAAGGTTCAAAAGCTTGATTTGAATCAAATAGTAACAGGAACAATAGACAGCGTGGCAGAAGAGCTGCTTAGAATCCATAGGGATGCAGGCACAAATCAGCCTGTTCTGATAGAAGAAGCAGCAGCGCATTCAGCTATGATAAATGCAGGCCTTCTAAAGGATGACCGGTTCCAGAATGAAGCCCTTCAGGAATATCTTGCAGAAATAACAGGCATACAATCAAACCAGGAAAAAATTCCAAAGGTATCCAACATCTCAATAATGGCGGATATTCTGCTGAAGATTAAAGATGTCATCTATTACAACAGAGTGGACATTGGCGAATTGGAAGGGGAGATAGACAAGGACAAGAACGATCCTCTATTTCTGGGAAGGAAAAAGACCTTGAACATCATCACCGAATACATCAATGCATTGAAGGATAGAAATATCTACGACTTCACCATGCTTGAAAACGAGTTCTTCTCAAGATTGAAATCAGGAAAGCTTGATATATTCCTCAAAGACATGAAAATCATCCTTGTAGACGAATATCAAGACACCAACCTGCTTCAGGAGAGCATTTACTTTGAAATAGCTAAAGCAGCAATATCAAATGGCGGAAGCATTACAGTAGTAGGAGATGACGACCAGTCATTGTACAGATTCAGAGGGGCGACAGTTGACCTCTTCACACAATTCAAAGAGCGGGCTAAATCTGAAATCGGAATTGATGTCGAGGAAATCAATTTGAAAACAAATTACCGCTCAACTAAAAGCATTATTGACTTGTGCAATGAATATGCTGAAATAGATGATAAATACCAATCCGCCAGAGTAAAAGAAAAACCGAAGATAGTTCATCCTGAAAACAAGGACGAAAAAAGAGAAAAACCCACAGAAGATAATGGAATCGCATCTGATGAAAAAAGCATTCCTGTATTGGGGATGTTCAGAAAAAATCAACAACAACTGGCTATGGACTTGTCACGCCTTATCCAGGACCTTGCCAAGGGAAAGGAAGTTAAATACAATGTAAAGAGAATAATGACAAGGGACGGCATCAAAAACCTAAGCAATCCTCAAAACATGAAGATCATAGGTTCTAAAAACCCTCAGATGGAAAAAAGATTAAGGCAATCTAAAAACAATTCAAAAAGAATCAAACTGAAACTGGACGAGGAGTCAGGTTCAATAAATGATATAGCGTTTTTAACATATTCTCCTCAGGAAATGACCAAAAAAGAAAATCACACTTTCACTTATTTGTTAAGAAAAAGACTGGAAAAGTCCAAAAATCCACAGATTGAAGTATTCAATCCTAGAGGACAGGCATTGCATACAATAGAGCCTGTGGCAATCCTATGCGGTTTGATACTTGAATGCATAGACCCTCAAAGCAGAGTCCAGAATCTTAATACTAAAATGCCTAAAACCGCTGTAAAATATCTTACAAGATGGAGAAAAACAGCACAAGCGTTCATCAAAACCTATCCTGATCCTGTATCTCCAGTAAATCTGGAGGAATTCGTAGAGCACTGGCAATCAAGACAGCCTTTCAACAGGGAAAACTGGCCGAAGCAGGCAAGCCTTATAGAACTTACATATAAGCTGGTTACATGGATAGAATATGATAAGAAGCCTGGAAAAAAGAGCAAGGATAATGAAAATGATGAAAGCATCAAGTTCTTCCAGGATGACATTGAAGGAATAGTCTATCTGGAAACAATTGCCCAGACCATCACTCAGAATGGATTTTTCAATAAATATTCTGCAAATATTGATTTTTCAAGCGAGGAGAATGAATTTGAATCGATCAGTGAAGCACTATGGAATATATTCATACCTATAGCATCTGGAAATGTGAAACTGGATGAGAACCTATTTGAAACATTTCCACAAAACCGATTGAATATTATGTCCATCCACCAGTCAAAGGGATTGGAATTCCCGCTGACCATTGTCGATGTCGGGTCCAAATTCACTAAAAACACAGCCAATGAAGCCCATTTGAGATTCCCAAAGAAAGTAAATCAATTCTCAGTAGTGGAAGACAAGATAAGAAATCTCAGTCCCCTTGGAAAAAATACAAGAGATCCAAGAGACAGGGCATTTGATGATTTAACCAGATTATACTTCGTTGCATTCTCAAGGGCACAAGATGTTTTACTCCTAGTTGGTTTAATTCCATCACTAGATGGATATAAGTCTAAGGAAAAACAGATGTATATTCCAAACATTGCATTAGGATGGAATAGAGATGAAGAATTCATAGGTTTTAATGAAATCTATTTAATTTAATCGATCATTATTTTAAGTAAACATATGTAAAATATTTTTATAAAAATTGGTAACAATTAATTCAAATATTTAAATTTTTCAAGGGATATTATGAAATTATCTACTAAATCCAAAGAGTATATCGTTCCAGAATACAGCCTGACTGGAGATTTGCTTTCCTTTTTAACATGCAATCTGCAATACAGATACCAAAACAGGGGAACACTTCCACCATCAACACCTATTCAATTGTGGTTTGGAGAGTTCATCCATGGAGTCATGGAGGAATCCTATCTCAAATGGGAATACTTGGATGAAAACAGCATCATTGACCCTCAAGACATTCCAGATGACAGCCCATATAAAAATCAGAAATCATTGAAATTTCCTTGGAACTGGATGACTGACATCAGGCCTATTGAGGAAATGATTGAAAACAGGCTTAAAACCAGAGGATTGGTGGCTCCTCGAAACTATTATGATTCATCAATAAATATCGATGAGGAAAGAATGGATGAATACAATCCTCGAAAAATGCTTTACAGTGCAAGAGCAGAGGCTGCAATAAATATATGGGGCCCTCATCTCTTTCCATTGATAAGCAATACTGAAATGATGATTAAGGGAATACGCGATATGCCGGAACTTGATGATTTTGAAAAAAGATCAGACAACTACACCATTAATGGAGTTCTGGATGTATTGAGCTATCTTGATATAAGCTATTTTAAAAACAGAAAGAACAGTCACGAGAAAAAAACACAGCAATCCAAACTTGAAATAAGTCCTCAATCAAATCTGGATAGCTATTATGATTTTTTCAAGTCAAATATGATATACGAGTACTTGTTCAATAATTCAGAATTCATTGAAAACATGAATGGATTCGATAATGAGATAAAGCAGCAGGATAGTTTTGAAATCATCACAGACTACAAAGGCATGAAAAGGCCGAGCCTTGATTCAAAAAACTGGAAACACCATGAACAGCAGATACTGACCTATGCATGGCTTAGAAACCAACAGAATGACGACAAGCATGTAGTAGCTGGAATAATCTTTTATTTGAATGAGCTTGTTCCATCCAATGAGGATTTGATGGCTATCAAAACAGATTTGGAAAACAATAACACAGATGTCTCCATAAGCAAGAAGGATGAGGAGATTCTCTTTGACTGGAATCCTGAATCTGAATACCATATTTTAAATGACCTCTCTGACAAGTTTAAAATAGACAGGTCTATAAGGATAATACCGATATCCAAGGATTCCGAAAGGATTGAAAATGCATTGAGTGAATTCGACAGCGTTGTTGAGAAAATCGAAGAGTCAATCCTCAAGGAAAGCAATGGAATTCCAATAAAGCATGCATGGAATGCGGAAGCTGAAAAGAGAACATGCAGTGCATGCGATTTTAGAACATTCTGCAACAAGCACAAAAACGAATTTAATAATATTACAATTCCATAAAAATAGTAAAAAAACCATCCATATCTTAAAAACAGTTTTTTAACTGAAATAAAAAATAGATTAAAAAAAGAAAAAAATAAGTTAAGGTTTTACCTTAATTTATTATAAATTTTCAAAAGCACTGATAAAAGGTTCTATATTGTCCTTGGCTAATGCATAAATTATTTCATCATCCTTAATGCCTGCATAGCCTCTTGAACCGTCGCATCCAAAGGTAGCATTAGGCTTGCCTGTGGTGTATGTTCCAGCAACAGCATCTGCACATAATGATTGTATGCCTGCAAAGTTAGCTTGAGCTCTCTCGCCGGTATTATAAACAATAGCTTGAGCGGTTTTCATTCCAGCAATAGGTTTTGCTATAATAATAAGAGTGTCAGGAACAAAATCAGCATCCTTCAAAGGAGCATATAAAAGTGCGAAGTTCTCTTCATCCACTTTTGGAAGAGAGTCCACTACTTTTTTACTTGTCTCAACAGAATCAAACCTGCCAAGACCATAATAGAATTCACCTGATTCGACTTTAGGAGGTCTAGGCTCAAGTCCCATTGCAGAAGATCCTCCCTTGCATGCCTGCTCTTCAGCACTTGCATAAAAAGTTTCTCCAGCTGCTGCGCGAGTGACAAATTCACAATGTCTTGCTTTTTTTGCCACCTTTTCAATACCCTGAGGAATGTCCTCCTCTGTTTTGACAAATTTAACTGCTACAGGCTCTCTTTCCAAACCTAATTTTTCCTTTATAATTTCTGAATATCTGCTATTATCGCTTGCTTCATAAGCCATGATTACACCTAACTAAAACTTTTAAATTAAAAAAATATAACATACTTATATTTCCATATATTTTTTATATTATTTAAAATTTTACAAAATTAAATAATCTTTTTCTTAAATTAAATCACAAATATCAATTTTTTAATTAAATAAACTAATTATACCAATTTTTATCAATAAAAAAACATTAAAACTCTCTAATTAAAAAAAATTATCCATTAAATGAATATATATTCATAACTATGCGAAAATAAGAAAAATAATTATCAAGAAATGATGATGGCTAAAATTCGATTTTAAATCCAAAATATCAAAAACGTTTATAATACTTGAATGATAAATAATAAAATGGTTTAAATAAAAGGTTTTATCAAATTATTTAATCAGCTTAGTTTAGAACATATAGGAAGAGAAATGATGAATCAAACAAAAATTATTTCATGGAATGCAAATGGTTTAAGAACACGTATAAAAAACAAGGACATTGACCCTATCTTGAAAGAGAATCCGGACATAATATTATTCCAGGAAACCAAGGCAAGCTTTGAAAAAATGGATAAGAAATTCCTGGATGAAAGCGGATACAACTACTATTTCCTCAAGGGTGAAAGCGAAAGAACCGGAGGACTTGCCACTTTTTGCAAGAAAATGCCTAGGGTTGTTAAAAGATTCTTTAATGAAGCAGATGATGCATTAGGAAGAGCATCAGTTCTTGAATTTGAAGATTTTACCTTAATTCACATTTATGCTCCTGCTGGAACAGGCAAGAAAGCAAACATGCTTGAGAAACTCGATTACTACAACAGCTTGATTGACTTCATCTCTCAAAACAAAGATGAAAATATGATAATTGCAGGTGACTTCAATATCGCTCATGAAGAAAAAGACATTTTCGACAAGGACACTAAAGTCAGCTTTACAGAGGAAGAGAGAGAAGTTATAGACAAGATAATCGATTTAGGCTTCAGCGATGCCTACAGATTATTCAATGATGATGTGAAATACTCTTCATGGAAGAACAATGATGCAAAAGAAGCAAATGAAGGATCTCGTGTAGATTACTTCTTTGTATCCAAGTCATTGAAAGACAATGTAAAATCATCAGATATCCTAGATAATATTAAAAGTTCTAAACATGCCCCTATTATTTTAAACTTGGAATAATCAATTTATTCCTTTCTTTTTTTATTTTTATTTTATTAAAGAAAAAACAAGTAAAATTTTATCATATTAACTAATTTTAGAAAAACCGCTATTTTTATTTTATTTAAAGAAAAAAACAAATTAAAATTTTATTATATTAACTAATTTGAAAAATAGCTATTTTTAAAAATATAATCTCTATATAAAGAAGCAGAATTACTAAAAAAAAGCTTAAAAATGATATAATAATCAAATTAAAAAGAGCAGAATAATTAAAAAATGCTTAGCAACTATTTTTATAGAATGCTTTCATATTCAGAATAGGTATTGATATTAATCAGTTCAAGAGGATTATCTTCTTCGATTCCATAAAAATCAAAGCCGTCAGAAAACATTTCTCTCAAGATAGGATTCAGATTGTCATCCTTGCCCTTCAAATAATCAATCAATTCCAGCCTGCTTGCAGCAAAAGGCATTCCCAAACCTTCAGCGGTATCAAGCTTTCCAGTTTTCAAGCGTCTTAAAATAGAAATAGTGTTTTTGGGATTTTCAAACTTTAAAATGCAATCAAGAATTGAATTGAATGTTTTAGTGCTAACTGTAGGCTGGTCGCCTGTAACACAAAGGGCAATATCTGAATTTATACAGGATAATCCATTCAATAAAGAAACAGAAAGACCCACATCAACTGGGTCATTTTCAATGATTTTAAGTCTAGAATCATCAATTTTATTAATTAAAGGCAATATTTCATCACTGAAATGTCCAAGAACCACAATACATTCATCGATATTGTCAGTATTCAAGACATTTGCGATTGTAGTTTCTATTATTGTGCTTGAATTAAAAGGAAGTGTTAATTTATTCTGCAGCGGAATGTTTCTCTCCATTTGATCTTTTCTCATTCTGGAGTTTTTTCCTGCCGCAGTAATTATTGCTGAAACTTTTAACATATTGATCCTTTAATTAATTATTGATTTAAAACTAATAATTAATTCGATGATTGAATTAATTAATAAGTTGTATTGCTAGTTGAGTTAGTTGAATTTGTGCTGTTTACCGCGCTTTTTGGAATTAATTCATAAATTTCAGTATGAATCTCCATTCCTGCACCTGAACCTTCTGTCCACATGATGATTTTCATTGGGTAATCAAGTGTATTGTGGATTTTTATTCCAGTAGAAGGACTGTATCCGTATAACACAGCATCACGACCGCTATCCATACCTATAGGTAATGAAAAGCCTAAAGCCATTACAGCTTCCCTTAATGATCTTGCAGGAGGGCATACTCCATGTGTTGCCATTCCGGACTCTGCTTCTGATTCTGGAACTGCGCTGAATCCAACATCCTCCCTACCACAGCCATAAGCATCTGAAGGAATGACAGTGCCGTTCCATGCAGTTACGAATTGCTTGGCATTGTATTCCCTGTTTGCATCATTATATTGAGGGTGGGAATCAAGATAAGTGTAAGTGCTGCTTACAAGCTTTTCTTCAATGTTGTTTTGATATATTATAACCGCACAGTCATTAGGATAATGTATTGCATAATTGTAAGCATCTGGGAATTGCTCTTTTAGCTCCTCAGGAGTAATCATGGAACGATTGTCTGAGAAACCTGCAAGACCGTATTCCATTGTGTATGTTGAACCCTCAGCGGCTCTATTGTACCAATAGAGGAACTGGTCTGTGTTTACTCTGTCACTATCCAATGTATCATTATTGATGTCATCTCCATTGATGTGCCTGACAGTCTGATTTGTTTTATTATTTACTATGTCAACACCAGTTGAAGTCTTTACTGCCTGATAATATGGAGTAAGATAACCATAAATCAAATCATCAGGAGCTATGACCTTTATCGTATTATTTGTAATTTCAATATGGCCCGGACCATCAAAGTCTTCAACAACTCCACCATCTGTCACATTTCCAACTACTATATCTGTTGCTGGAATAGGAACAGCTCCAGTGGCAACTGAGAAAAATGAGGTTATTAAATCCCCTGAGCCAATTTGACCGAACAAATATCCCAGATTTGAAACAGTAGGATACTTATTAACATTATTCTTATCTATTACCTGATCTCCAGCATAAACAGTAGATCCGTTATCAAATTTTGATATTTTTGAAATATCATCATAGGAAACGCTGTTGTTGTTAGACTGGGTAACAGGGATGAGAATTATAATTATTACAAGCAATGCAATAAATATTTTAAATGATTTTCTTTCTCTTAAACTTCTTGAACTAATCTAAAACACTTCCTTTACCGTATTTATTTTATTTTTCTGAATTGAATATTATTATTTTATGAATATTATTTTTCTGAATTGAATATTATTTTATGGATTGAAATTTACTTTTTTATAATGATGACTAATCAAATAATCCGCAGATAAGATATTTGATTATTTTTAATATAATTGCATTTTTAATATTTTCCTATGTAATTTAATAGATTATTTAATTGCAGTTTTTACATATTTCCTCTAGCCTATCTCTTATTTTAATTATGTTTTCCTGGCCATTTCCGCCAATAAACAAATTAGGCTCATGTGAAAATTCAGCCACATATCCTATTATCTCATCAAGATTATTAGCAAGTTCTATGCGTCCTGAGTAATCAAGACCATGCAATCTGTAAACCGCTTGGTCTAAAGTATCTTCAAGACCTGGGAATAAAACAACAACTTCGGCTTTTGATTTGACTACTTCATCAAGGATTTCAAATCTGTGGCTTTCATCATGCCTTGGAGTTCCAATAAACAATGTTTTAAAATCAACTTCATTTAAAACTGTCTTAAATGCATCAGAATTGTCTGTTTTTCCTATGTAGATATTGCAATCATTCAATTTTAATACTTCAAGACGGCCTTTGACAGGAGTGAAATCTTCCAATGTGCTTTGGATAATAGATTCATCGATTTTAAAGAAATTTTCGCCAACATGCCTGCAGATATTTTCAGCAATGCCTGCATTTCTCTTGTTGAATATGCCGAAAAGCTTTAAATCATAATCTGACGGACTGCATTCAACCATATGCTCTGCAACATCTTCGAATTCATCCTTGTAAATCTGGTTGTCATTGAGAAATACTGTCTTACATTTAAAGAAATCCTTTAAAGAGTCTCTGTATCCCTCCATGGATCCATGGACATCCATATGGTCATTGCCCATATTTGTAAGGGCCACAATATCAAAGTCGAAGCAGTAATCACAGAAACCAACAGTCATGTCACACACTTCAATAAGAAGCACATCATAGTCGTTTTCATTTGCATCAAGCATGAGATCGTAATATCCATCGAAACCTCCGCCTCCATTGCCTCCTGTTAAAACATTCAAGCCTGCATTTTCCAATATCTCTCTTATCATGGAAGTGGTGGTTGTCTTTCCATTAGTTCCTGTAACCCCAATAGTAAAAATAGAGCGGTGCTTGTTTTTAACATCACATAATAGCTTGCCTGTTTTTTTGAATTCCTCGCTAACAGCAGAGCCCCATATGCTCGGACTTAAAGCAATTGCATCGCAGGATTCGATTTCCTCCCTTTTGTTGAAGCCAAGATCGATGGAAAGATTGTCATTTGCAAAACTTATTCTGGACTCTGAAGGAGAAACATCTGCATTTCCAAGTGAAATAGGCAGGTCATCAATATTGATATTGACATTCAAGTCGCTGGCATAAACATCCCATCCATATTTCAAAAGAGAGTTTAAAGCCTTTTTTCCTTCTACACCCAATCCAATAACTGCCGCTTTCATTATTTCACTTATTTTAATCTTGAATTATTAAATAACCAACTAAATCACTATAAAAAATTGCATAATAAATTATTTACTAGCAATTATTAATTTAATATATTAATAGATTATTAAATAATAATTAAATATATGTAAATACTTATTAATAAGCATTAGTATTAAACAAAATTGGTAGATTTTAAAACATTGTTAATAATCAGGATTATTTAAATTATATATAAATAAAAAAATAAAACCCCCTTTTAAAAATTATAAAAACTATTAGAGTAAAAGTTTATAAAGAGAGCAAAAAGAAAATTATATAAACTTTTAAACTAATTATTATATCATAGGTGAAAAAATGGCAGATGATAAAATTAAATTAATGGAAGAACTCTGTATGACTCCAGGCATATCAAGCCATGAAGAGAAAATTGCAGAAATCATTAAAAGAGAATTAAAGGACGTAGCGGATGATATCGAAGTTGACCACATGGGAAATGTATTCGCTACTAAAAAGGGTTCTTCTAAAAAAGGACCTACTGTAATGCTTGCATCCCACATGGATGAAATAGGATTGATGGTTAGATTCATTGATGAGAAAGGATTCATTAAATTTTCCACTATCGGAGGAATAAACGACCAGATGCTCATGAACCAAAGCGTGACAATCCATACTGCAGATGGCGAGATTACTGGTGTAATAGGTTCAAAACCACCTCATGTAACCAAACCTGAAGAGAGAAAGAAGGTAATCCCTGCAGACGACATGTTTATCGACATAGGAGCAAAAGACAAGGAAGAAGCGGAATCCATGGTAAGCATTGGAGATGCAATCACTTTTAAATCATGGTTTGCAAGCTTCCCTAACAACCGCATTATGGGCAAGGCTTTGGATAACCGTATCGGCTGTTACGTAATGATGGAAGTCTTGAAAAGAGTAGATTCCAAGGCTACCGTAGTAGGTGTTGGAACCGTGCAGGAAGAAGTAGGATTAAAGGGAGCACGCGTATCCGCTTTTAAAATAGATCCTGATTATGCATTTGCACTTGACACCACATTATCAGGAGACCACCCTGGAATCAAGCCGGAAGAAGCTCCATGTGTCTTAGGAAAAGGACCTGCTGTCGTATTGATTGATGCAAGCGGCAGAGGAATCATGACCCCTAAAGTAATCAGGGACATGCTGGTAAATGCAGGAGACAAATATGAAATCCCTTACCAGCTTGAAGTAAGTGATGGCGGAACTACCGACGGAACATCAATACACCTTGCAAAAGAGGGAATTCCAACAGGAGTATTATCAGTTCCTACAAGATACATTCACACACCTGTTAGCGTAGCAAGCTTTGATGATATCGAATCAACAATTGAACTCATCGTAGCAGCTATTAATGATTTAGAATAATTTTATTCTAATTTTTTATTTTTTTAATTTGATATAGAATTCCAAACCAGGAGTTTTTATCAAATTATATATATTTTTCTATTAAATCCATACCCAAATTAGCCACAAAAAAAATAAAATTAACTCAACACCACTAAATTTTAAACCTAAAACAATGATTAAAAAAAATTAAAAAACCACTCAAAAACACCAATAAACTTATAAATAAATACCCAAAATAATTAAAAAAAACCACTCAAAAACACCAATAAAATCAACCAAAATCAATAGCTAAAAAAATAATGAAAAAGTTAAAAAATTTTTAAAAAAATACTTGAAAAAATAATTTTTGTTTATGTGAATTTTAGCTATTTAAAGAGAAAATTTAGGTTTTGGAAAACTTTATTAATTAATATTATAATAAATAATATTGTATCAAAATTTTATCCAAATTTAAAAATATTTAATAATATACTTTAAAATTGGAAAATAAATGATTTAACACCGTATTTGAACTTCTAATTCTTAAATTTCATGTTTCAGGGATAATAATGCAGTTTAATAAATCACCTACAAAAAAGGAAAACATAAACATCGAGAGGGAGTTTAAAAATCTAAGAAAAGAGCTTTTAGATTTAAGTTTAAGAAACCCTCTTCTTAATTTCAAGGAGAGAAATCGAACCCTTTCATTTACTAATCAAAGACCTCGAGATGTGTATAAAACCCTTGTTTTAGAAAATAAAAGAATGCATTTCTTATCCGGCAGGGAATCCAAAGAAGGATCAAAAGCACTGAACATGATTGAAGATAAATTAGGATTCCTCACCCCTGAAGACAAGAAGAACCTGAAAACCGATCTCTCAAAGCCTGAATTGGAAAAAAGACTGCGTTATATCGACCAGCAAGCAAAAACCATGGTTCAAGAACAGGGTTATAATATATTATACATTGCTGCAGGATTTATCGAATGGATCGACAGGAAAAAGCCGAAACAAAAAAATCTGGCTCCTTTGATACTCATACCTGTGGAAATCGAGAGAAAATCAGTAGGAAAGAATTTCTCATTATCATGGACAGGAGAGGACATTCAAAACAACATATCCCTCCATGCAAAGCTTCTTGAAAACGGCATAGAACTTCCAAAATTCGAACAGACATCAGCTTTGGAAGCAACAGACATCTACTTTGACAGCGTGAAGAAGGCCATTGCCCCTATAAAGAATTGGGAAATCAACACCGAAAAGGTATCCCTCGGATTCTTTTCATTCACCAAGTTCATCATGTATAACGATTTAAACCCTGAAAGCTGGGCGGATAATGTAGATTTAACAACAAATGAACTTATTCAAGCTATTTTCAATCCTAAAAAGAATGTTTACGATGATACCTTTGAAGAAGATGAAGTAGATGAGAAGCTTCACTATAAAACCATGTATCAGGTTCTGGATGCTGATTCATCACAGATTGCAGTTATAGAAAACGTGAAGGCAGGACATAATTTAGTTGTAGAAGGTCCTCCAGGCACAGGAAAGTCACAAACCATTGTAAACCTGATAGCAGAGTTAATAGCTGAAGGAAAGACCGTTCTCTTTGTCAGTGAAAAAATGGCTGCTCTTGAGGTTGTAAAAAGCAGACTGGACAGCGTAGGGCTAGGAAAATTCGTGCTTGAGCTCCACAGCAATAAAACAAGACGCAAGAAATTCTTGAAAAATCTTCAAAAGGCCACCAATGTAAGGCCTTCACGAGATTTAAAGCTTGATCAAACACTGAGAAAGCTTGAAACATTGCGCAGCCAGCTTGATGCTTATGCAGAAGTCATTCACAAACCTGTTGCCAATGTAAAACTTACTCCTTTCGAGCTATATGGAATGAAGGAGTCTTCAGAAAGCTATTTTAAAAAGCAGAATAGAATGCTGCCTCTAGTCAGGTTCGACAATCCTGAAGAAATTAGCGAAAAGGACTTGGATGACATCATACTGTCATTGGAGAATCTGGCCGAGCTTTATGGAACAATATCCAAAAATAATCCTTGGAGTTATTGCAATCCAAAAAGCCTGCTTCCAGCGGATTTGAGGGAAATTGAAATGCTTATCCGCGACAGCCTCGATTCATTGAATGAGTTCAGATACGAGATGTCTGTTGTAAATGAAGTTTACGGAATAAAAGTACCTGACACATTAGAGGAATATCGCGATTCAATCACAGCTCTGGAGATATTGAACAGCAATGCAGTTAATTTGATTGACAGTTCAATACTATTAAACAGAGAATGGTACAACAATCCAGAACGAGCCTTGACACTTATCAAACTGCTTAATGAATATCAAAAGACAGCCCATCTCTTTGACAAGTTCACAGACTACTTATTGATTGCAGATCTGGACGTCATAATAAGGGATCTTGAAAAGGATTCCCATAAGAAATTCCGTCTGTTTGGTGGAAATACCCATAAGGAGGAATTGGAGAGTTTATACAAGGGCCCTGTTCCAGATGACAGGCAAGTCATTAAGGAGCTTCTTGAAGTTCGAAAGAACATCAAGGTGAGACAAAGCCTTCAAGATAATGAAGAACTTGGATACAGGTATTTTGGAGCATTATGGAGCAAGAAAGCCAATATCAAGGAACTGCAGAAGGTAAACAGCTGGATGAACAAGTTCACATACCTCGTTTCAAACGGAACATTCGGCGAGGCAACAATCAAGCTGCTTTCCAATGATCTTTTCCATGTAAATATCAACTCAGGAATTGAGGATTACATTGAAAAGGGAGATATCTTCTATGACAATCTCACAAGACTTGAATCCAAACTGAATCCAAGAAGCAAGCTGATATTTAAGAAGGAATCAAATGAAGTTCCATTTGAAATGTGGGAAAAGCAATTGAACAAATGGAAAGGCCAGCTTTCAAGCCTGCATTTATGGTCACAATATTCAAATACCAAAAAGGCATGCCTGCATACTCAAGCATCCATTTTCATAAAAACCATTGAAAAAAGAAACATTAAAAAAGACGATGTCAAGCCTTTAGTGCTCGGTAATTTTGCAGACAGCCTGCTCAATATAGTATTCTCTCAAAATGAAGTCTTATCCACATTCATCGGTGAATTGCATGAAAACAGAATCCATGACTTCAAGGATCTCGATAGAAAGATCATCAACTTGAATAGGAAAAGAATATTCAACAAGCTCAACAGCCAGATTCCGAAAATCTACGGCAATACAGATGATGAGGAAGCTAAAATACTGGCAGGGGAGTTTACAAGAAAAAGCGGACATCTGCCTGTCAGGACTCTCCTTGAAAAGGCTGGAGGAACCATTAAGAAAATCAAGCCTGTCTTCATGATGAGCCCTCTTTCAATTGCACAATACCTTGACCCGACTAACCCTAAACTGCAGTTTGATGTGGTAATTTTCGACGAAGCAAGTCAGGTCAAACCTGAGGATGCATTAGGAGCATTCATGAGAGGAAAAACAGCTGTTGTAATGGGAGATACTCAGCAATTGCCTCCTACAAGCTTCTTTGATCAGATGACAGATTATGAAAGCGGAGAAGAGGTGGCTACTGCACTGGATATGGAGAGCATTCTTCATTTGTGCAAGTTGTCATTCCCTGTTAAAATGCTTAAATGGCACTACAGAAGCCGTCATGAATCTCTTATCAACATTTCAAACAGAGAGTTCTATGACAATGAGCTGCTTGTATATCCTTCACCTTCCCATAACGACCCAGAATTAGGTCTTAAATTCCATTACAACCCAAATACTGCATATGACAGAGGAAACAGTTCTGCAAACTACAAGGAAGCCAAGGATGTGGTTAGAGAGATATTCAGGCATTTCAACAAATGGGGAGATAAGAAAAGCATTGGAGTTGGAACATTTTCAGTAGCTCAGAAGAATGCCATTCTTGAAGAGCTTGAAATAGAGCGAAAGGCCCATCCAGAATTCGAACCATTGTTTTCAGACAAGAAAAATGAAAGATTCTTCGTTAAAAACCTTGAGACAATTCAAGGTGATGAAAGGGATGTTATCCTGATAAGCATAGGATATGGATTCGATACTGAAGGCAAAATGTCACTGAACTTCGGTCCTTTAAACCAGGATGGAGGAGAGAGACGTTTGAACGTGCTTGTTACAAGAGCAAGGGAAAAATGCGTAGTCTTTTCTAATTTCAGAGCTCATGACATCCACCTGACTGCAAATCCTCCATTTGGAGTCAAATCATTGAAAAGCTTTTTGGAATATGCTGAAAACCTTCAATTGAACCAATACAGTGAAAACAATGATGATTATGGAGATACACCATTTGAAGATGCCATTTATGATTTCCTTGTTTCAAATGGATATGCTGTAGATGAAAAGATAGGATGTGCTGGATTCAGAGTGGATCTTGCTATTATCGATGAGGAAAATCCAGGAAAATATATTTTAGGAATCGAATGCGACGGCAGGAACTACGCTTCATCAAAAGTGGCTAGAGACAGGGACAGACTTAGAGAACAGGTTTTAACCGGATTGGGTTGGAATATCTACCACCTTTGGTCTACTGACTGGTATAGAAACAGCGATCTTGCCCAATCAAAACTGATTGATTATATTGAATCCACAAAAATAAACTCAAAGATAAGCGAGATAAAATCAAAAATCAGGGAAGTAGAGTCCATTCCAATTAACAAGGTTCAATCAATCATCATAGACCCTGTGCATGATGATGAAAATCTCAGTGAAAAAACAGAAATCGACATAGAAGATGGAGATTTTAGTGAAAGTTTAGAAAATGACACAGAAGAAGATGATTTAAGCGTAACATCAGAAAATGAAGATTTCCCTGAAACTTTAGAAAATGACACAGAAGAAGATAATGATGATGGAATCATAGAAGAAACTGAAAATGAATTAAATAATGATTTTGGTTTAGAAAATGAAATTGATGATGATATTGGTGAATATGAAAACTATGAAGAAGACTACAACACATCAAATGAAAATGAAACCGAAATAGAAGAAACCGAAAACAACGAAGAATACAACACAGTTTTAGATGATGACAGCATTAGGGAAAAGGTTGAAGATTACAGTCAAAGCAGAGCAGATAACTTCAACAATGCAGATTCAGAAGATTCAGAGTTTTTAATCGATGAAACATCCAATGATAACAAAAACTTTGATAAAACTGATGAAACCAGAGATGCTTTAATAAACAAATTCTTAAAAAACTTCCCGGAAGATATAAAAGACAATGATAACTTGGATAAGAAAAATACACCAGCAAAAATGGATAAAAAAGAAAAAGATGAAAAAACAAGACAAAAAGATGATGTAGATTCCAATTTAAAAAATGTTGATGATGGTTTCATTTATAATGAAAACAAAAACAATAAATCCAGCACTAAAAATGTTGCAAATAGAGTTTATCAAATTTTTAGGCCAAATAGAAATAAAGTTACAAAAGATAAGGAGAATTTAAACAGGCCTAGAGAGAAAAATGATATTGATAATGATGAAGCTATCAATCCCCAAGGAAGAAAAGCAAATAAAAAGGCAAAAAACAATGAAAATAAGAAACTGAAAGAAAATAAAAATATTAATAAATCAAAAAACAAAGAAAAAATAATTGACAATTCTTTAAAAGAAAATAAAAATATTAATAAATCAATTAGCAAAGAAGAGATAATTGAGAATTCTTTAAAAGAAAATAAAAATATTAATAAATCAATTAGTAAAGAAGAGATAATTGACAATTCTTTAAAAGAAAATAAAAAATCTGCAGAAAACAATCAAAATGAAACAGAAGTTATCCTTTCTCAAATTGATAGCACAATTGAGAAGGATAAAAAATTAGTAAATAAAAACAAGGACTTAAGCGAAGAGTCAGAGGATGAAAAGAATATAATTTCCGATGAAGAATTAAATCAGTTATTAAGTAACATTGACAATGAAGAAAATGAAAATCAAAACACAAATGATAAGGATTCTGAACTTATGAAAGGCATATTAACCACTCCAAGAAGAAAAAACAAAAAACAAAATCCAACTTCTCATCACGATATAAATGAAGAATCTTTTGAAAAAACTAGAAATATTGAAAATGATGATTTTTCCATTGATGATGAATATTATGATGAAGATGAACCAATCATCCCGATTAGTGCTGAGATAAGGGAAAAAGAAAAAGCCAAACAGGATCAGTCAAACAACAAACATGAATCCGATGAGGAAAATAGTCTAGATTCTGAAAATGATAAAAGTACATATGGGATTTCCGATGAAGATGATGGAAAAAATGACGACTCTTCAAATAATTCAAATAATCAAGCTCAAAATAAACAGGATTCACAAACCCCGGCAGAATCTGATGACTACTATTACAGTGCTGTAGGTATTGAAAATGCCTTGAAGAAGAATGCAATGCCTCAGCAAAACAACTCCAATAAAACCGGATTGATGGGTACTTTAACTTCTATTAAACATGGAATGCAATACTATGATTATGCTATGAAGGAAATCGAGAATCCTACTGAAAGAGAGAAGATATATGTTATTGACAGGGTAAATGACAACGGTGAAGAAATTCCAGATTATATGGAAATTCCTCAGGATTATGAAGATGATCAACCTGTGGAAAGAAAATCCATTATGAAAACAATAAGTGACTTCTCTAATGTGGAAAAGGAAATAAATTCACTTAATCCGGAATTATATGATGAAGAGTACTTTAAAGTGGATAACACCCAAAATGTTGATTCATATGATAAATTAGAACAAGACAATCATAATCCAGATTATTATTCAAAAGAGGACACAATATTTACTTCAGATGATTACTCACAAGAGGAATTTATTCCAATAGAACCTGCACATAATGAATACAGAGCAGGGGATTCATTCTATGAAGATAATAATTCAGAAATATATAGTGAAGATACTTACATCCCAGATGCAGAAGTTTACCCTGACTCCTCAGAACTTTACAGCGATTCCCAAACCGATGTGATCATACCAGTGAATTCCTCATCTGCAAATGAAAACATAAACTATGAACCAAGCATGAAAGATTACTCTGATGATGATTTCAGCAACATTACTGCCAATGGCCAATTAGAGGAAATCAGCACAGATAATTCTCAGAAATCCTCTGAAATGGATGAGGATGAATTGGAAAGCATAATAAATAATGTCGGACAGGAGTATAAAGAAAGAGAAATTGCAAGAATCGAGGAAGCTAATGTATTAAGCAAGGTGGATAACACACGTTTAACTCCTGATGGAACTATTGAAGATTATATAAAAGATTATGTTGAAATTCAGGACATAGCTATTAAAAACGCAACAGAAATCTATGATGAAACTGAAAAATTAAATGAAACAGTTAAAACCATAGTTTCAATCGAGGGTCCGATTCATGCAGACATGGTTATTAGACGGTTAAGAGAAAGCTGCGGACTGTCAAGAGCAGGAACTAAATTCAAAAGCACAATTATGGATTCAATTAAATTCAATGAAAATAAAGGATACATAATTAATGAAGAAGACTTCTTATTTACTGATTATGATCAAATCATAGTTAGAAGAAGAGAAAAACCCAATATGGATTTTATTTCTGATTTAGAAGTTGAAAAAGCTATTGATTTAGTTTTAAGCTTTAAAAAATCCTTAAAAGTTAAAGAGTTAGCAAAACAAGTTTCAAGGACTTTAGGCTTTAAATCAACCTCTAAAAAGACATCAAACAAGATTACATCAGTTGTTGATGCTATGATTGGTAAAGAGATACTTATAAATAATAATGATAAAATAGAATTTAAATAAATTTTTTCATAATCTGTTTATTAAAATTATCAAATTTGCAAATATTAGCAGCCGCAATAATATATTAATATTTTTTTCTTATTTATTATTACTTTATATTACTTTATTGATTTTTAGTAATACTTTTCAAAATATTAAAAAAATGATAAAAAGTAATACAATAAAATTAAGTTAATTTTATTAACAATAAAGTATTAAAAAATTAATAAAAAGTAATAATACGATTGTATTAAAATTTTAATAAAAAGTATTACTAAAAAAGTATTACTTATTTTAATAAAAGTAATAATTTTAACGAATGCTATAAAATTAAGAAATTTTGTGTAATTTAGTAAGTATTGTTAAAAATAGTTTGTATAATATGAAAATATTCATATATATTCAAATAGTTTGTATTATATAAAATTAATTTAACAAAATTAATAATTTTTAGAGAAAAGAGTTAGTTATTCGTAAAGAATAAAACAATTCAGAATTATACAAATAATTAGCATAAGATAAAATAGTTTACACATATACAAATAATTCATAAATTATAAAATAAATTTCAGATCAAAAAATCTTTTTTAAAAAATTTTTAATACTAATATAAATTTTTGTATTAAAGTTATATTTCAAGTGTAAAAATGGAAAAATCTAAAAAAATATAAAAATGTTTTAAATTAGTAAAAAGGATTGAGTACATATATATGTATTAATTAATTTATGCCAATTTAGAGCATTAAATTTCAGAATTTTTTTAATAGTTCGTTATACAGTAGTATAACGAAATAAATTTTACAAAAATTTATCAAAAAATTTCATAATGCAAAAACAAAAAAATGAAAAAAATCAATATTCAAAAAATTAAAAATTAAAAAATTAAAAAATCAGAAAAATGAAAAAAATCAATATTCAAAAAATCAAAAAATAAAAAATAAAAAATCAGAAATATGAAAAATTCGATAAATTAAAAAATAAAAAAAGTAAAAAATTAATCTTCATCAATTTTTTCCAAATGTTCTAATCGATAAAGATCATTTCGATAATTATAATCCTTAAAATTATAATACTTAAATCGATAAGGCATGTTAATTTTTTGAGGTCGTTTCTTTTTAGGTTTGTTTTTAGCTTTAATCTTATCCAGCTTGGCTCTTTTCTTCTCCTGATTCAATTTAACCCTTTCTTCACGAGTTTTTTGAGAAAACTGCCTACTGCGAACATGAGGAGCTTTATAAGAAGTTTTATGGTTTAACAACCTGCGACGACTATTAATTACCTTTATCATAATAAAACCTAAGCTAATTTAGATTAAAAAAAACTGTAGTTAAAAATTATCGGAACGTTTATCCAAAGTATCTTGGATCTCATCAATTCTTTCCACTACAACACGTAGAGCTTGTTCTCCATTTCTAGTAGGATTAATTCCTTGTTCTACCAATAATGCATCCCTTATATCTCTTAATCTGTCAATTGAATCAATTTTCATTATTGTACTATAAAACATGATTTAGTCTCCGAATCATAATAGAATTAATTTTATTTTTATTAATTATTGAAACAAATAAATATTTATTATTTTAAAACTTTGGTTCTAATAATATTAATTAAATATTTGATATTTCTAATATTAATATTTATTAGTTAGTTAAAAAAAAGCAATTAAAAAAATTGAAAATAAAACTAAATTAAAAAAGGAAATATAAACCAATTT
>Ga0256405_10004069_pt1 | contig 28319 bp, 32 predicted proteins | sample RumenRJG_02DNA_FD_189096 | JGI IMG/M metagenome (GOLD analysis project Ga0256405, IMG submission 189096) | Bovine rumen microbial communities from Lethbridge, Alberta, Canada - RJG_02 | ecosystem: Host-associated > Mammals > Digestive system > Stomach > Rumen | place: Canada: Alberta... | reverse complement strand
ACATAAGGAGCAAGATGAAAACAAAGATAGTGGCAGTAGCGAAGAATGAAGAAAAATACTTAGAAGAGTGGTTGAAATACCACTTTTCTTTAGGTTTTGACAACATAACGATTTATGATAATGGTGGGAATGGCGAACTAAAGAGTAATGATAAATTAACAGTTTATGATGCCCCAGGTGACAGAATACAACTTCAAGCTTATCAAAACGAATTAGTCAATGCGAGATATAACGAATGGATTTTGTTTATTGACGTTGACGAGTTCTTAAACATTGGTAATTTGTCTGTACAGGATTTTCTCAAACCATACCTTGGTGTTGATATGGTTAAATTAAACTGGGTTTGTCACAATGACAATGACAAATTAGTTTATGAAGATAGTCCTGTTCGTGAGAGATTTATTAGACCAGCAAGATTAGATTGTTTGTATAATGATACTATTCGTGTGCCTGAGAATTGCCATACTAAAGCATTTTATTGTCATAAACACAAACAAACTAGACCTGACATTCATACTGTCCATGTTGATGGTGGAATTGCGATAAATACTGAAGGCAAACAAGTTAATATAGATAGTCCATTTCAAGATTTGTGTTTGAAGCGTGGTTTTATAGACCATTACATTTGTAAAAGCACTACTGAATGGTGTGAACGCCGATTGAATACAAAAGATGCTTGTGGGAATGTTGTGGCGGACTTTGATACTTTGAAAAGATGGTACTTTAATTTGAACACATACAGTAAAGAAAAGGAGGACATCATTGAATCTTACAGACCTAACAAAAATTTGGGAACAGTTCCAAGTGAGTGCGATAGAGAACCATTACAACCATTGGCAGAATCCAAAAGACCTGAACCCGATAGCAAACAAGTTAATAGAAGCAATAAAAGAGTACGTGGAGGAAAGTGATGCCGATACTGAACGAGAACAACATAAAGATTGATTGTCCTTATCCGCAGACTTACTGTGCGATTTTAACACACAAACCTGAGAACTTGGTGTTCGCAAAGAAACATTTTGGTGACCGTGACAACAGATTATATTTGTCTGACACAAATGTTGAAGGCACAATGAACATTTATCAAGAAGGATATGATTCAAGAGTCTTTGGTGAATTGCCAGCTTGGATGTGGTTAGCAGATAAAATTAGAGAACAGGATTGGGTTTCACTCAATGCGTACAGACGCAAATTAAAATTAGGAATTGGAACTTTAGTGGCTGCTCCTATGGAATGGAAGTGCTCTGTGCTAGACCAGTTAGCAAATTATCACTCTCCAGTTTATTGTGATGTGTTGAACGCAATACTTCCACGAAATGAATTTAACTTGTTACAAAGAAATGTGTTCTTTCCATACAACATAGCACAAATGTCTGGTCCACAGATTAAACACTATGTAAGTTTCATTAAGGAGCGAGAAGATTCTTTCTTTAAATGTCTTGGTTTTCAACCAACATTAGATAACTGTAGAAAATTTGTAACAAGTGAACCTTCTGTTTTAGAACAAACTATACCTGATAAGAATTTGAATGTGGAATACCAGTCAAGAATTGGTGCTTTCATTATGGAACGATTAAATACGATTTATTGGCAACTTGTTGGTAATTTTGTTCCAACGGAAGTCGTACTACTAGAAAATAACCAAAGAATTTAAGGTTATACATATAGAGTTATGGTTTAGTTCATTTTCCATAACGCTCCTGTTTATGTTGTTTTCCCTCTCCTGGTTCGTCCTGGAGAGGGTTTTTAATTTGTCATAAATAGTTTAATGAGTGAAACGAATTCGCTAATAGGAGGTCCAGATATGGAACAATTAGTCGCTGTACTTGAACAGATTATAGAAAAATACCAAATTGAAGAACAAGATGTAGTCGCAATTCAGGAAGCACTTGATGCCGCACAAGGCATGAGTGAAGATGAATTTGCCTACACCGAAGAATAGTAAACAAACAGACAGCAATTAGGTGCTGAGAATCCTAGTGGAGTAAAAATATGTCAGAAGAAAAGAAAACAAAAGTAACCAACGAACAACTCTTTGAAGCTCTCGTAGTATTAGACCAGAAACTAAACTTGATTTTGAATGTCTTTAACAAAATTCAAGATAAAGTAGAAAAGTCCGAAGCTACGGAAGAAGTCAAGAATTAGGAGGTTCTCTATGGCATACACACCTAAATGGCGAAAGGTCATTAAGTGGGTATTAGAGAATTTCAACGAACCTGTTTGGGCTGATTGTGGTTCATTAGACAACACATTCAATATGGTTAGTGATGGGAGTAGAAAGGATAAAATGACTTTCTATTTCCTTATCACTAAACAAATTCAGTGTGAAATGAATCGTAATAAACTAGATGCCCCTACTCGTTTCGTTAATTGGTACAAATCAAATCGTGACTATTTACCGACCGATTTAAGAGATTGTCTAAACACGAATGACCACAATGCCATAAAACACATACAGTCCGAAGAATCTGCTACACTCATACACGATTTCAATGAGTGGTTTTTCTCAATGATGGACAAAGTAGAAATGGACTTAACACAGCGCTATTTCAATGGTGGTGCTAAACGATTTATGGATATACTTGAAAGACGCTTCCGTAAGAATTGGGGAGTGAACAAAGAAACAACTATTGAAACAAAGAAGAATACTGACTCCGATGAACTTGTCATAAAATTTACTGAGGCTTAATATGGAGTACACATACAAATTACTCCCAGTCCAAAAGGCTCTTTTAAACTCGCCAAAGCCTATGGCTGGGATATATTCAGGACGAGGTGTAGGTAAGACCTACATCTTGTCTATTATGATTACAATGGCGATTTTGAAAGGCGAGAAGTCATTGTGTTTCTCACAGAATTTCAAATCACTCTCACAGAATTTGTTTGAAGAAGTCATACAGAGATTTAATGAACTTGGAATTGTACCAAACTATTCTAAAGGCTCAATGGTGATTTCTTACAACGGTGGAAAAGCATTAGGATTTACCTATTGTTCTCCTGACGCTTGCCGTGGTCAGACACGCTGTCACAACTTATTCCTTGACGAAGCTGCTTTGATGCCAAATGATTTAATGGCTATTGCGGCTCCTTGTTTGCGTGGTGAAGGCATTAAACCAAAAATTCGTTTCTGCTCAACACCACGAATGGGTTGTAACTTTAACACACTTGTTCGTGAAAATATGAACAACGGAAAATGGGATGTCTTTACGGCTGTGATGAGAGATAATAAGTTCCTAAGTGAAGAATCTCTTGAAATGGCTGAACAAGCCATCACAGACCCAATGATGCGTAGACAGGAACTTTATGGTGAAATACTTGACAACGTCATTGAGAATTGTATTGTGAACATTGGTGATTTTAGTACAAGTTGTAACGGTAACGGTGGAAGAATCATCTGTGGAATTGACTTCGCTCGTTTCGGCGTAGATAATACTTGCTTTACAATTCGTGATGACTATGAAATTCTTGAACAAGTTAAACTTAATGGCGCTGACACCGCGAAAATTTGTAGTGAATTTAGACGATTAGACAACAAGTACCACTTTGCGGCTGTATATGAGGACGCAACAGGTGGATTTAACATTGGTTTCCACGATACAATGAAAGTCACTCACAGTAATTTGAACGAAATAAACTTTGGTGGAAAACCTTTGAACCCACAAGACGCAAACACTAGAACCAGTATGTACTTCAATATGGCTAGTGCTATACAGAATGGATTTTATATAAACGAACGCAAATATAAAGACTTGTTTGAAGAAATTAAGAACACCAGTTATATTATCAACAATGCTGGAAAGAGAGCCTTGATACCAAAGTCGGATATAAAGGAGATTTTAGGAAGGTCTCCTGACTCCTGTGATAGTTTGGCTCTAACATTCTGTGATTGTGGACAAAGTAGATTTACGAAAGAAGATTGTCATCGTCTTTGTCAAACCTTATTCCGTTAAAAGTAATAAATAGTTAGTAGGAGGCTTTAGATGGCTGAAGATTTAGAATTTATACGAAAAGTCAAAGAGAACTTAAGTAAGAGTTCTTCATTCTATGAATCTCTCATACAGAGAAAGAAAAATGATTTAAGGTTATACTCTGGCAACTTTTGGACTGATGATTTGGTTGCGGCTACCGATAGAAATGGAAGAATTAACCGCTCCTTCACATTTTATCCAAAATACTGCTCTGCCATTGTAAGCCCATTTAGTAAGTCACCATACCATGCTGAGATTGAAGACCCAGATGGAATTTATGGCAACATTCAAGAAAGATTGAACTTCATTGAAAACCAGAACAATATGAAATATGTGTTGTCTCAAGCTCTAAAGCACGCAACCATTCAAGGTACTGGTTTCTTTATTTTGTCTATAAAAGATGGTAAGATTTGTCCTGAAATCGTTAGAGACGTTACACAGGTAGCCCTTGACCCTGCCATTTATGAATTGGATGGATCTGATGCTTCTTGGGGTGCTATTGTGAACTTCATTGGTATGGCTAGAGCCAAACGAATTTACGGTGACGATGTTGTTACAAACGAACATAATTATGAACTTATGGACTTTGGCTCACAGTGGGAAGTCCCACAGGATCAGTTGCCATTGGTTACTTACTACGAAATGAACAATAGTGGTTCAGTTGATATGTACCAGTGTTGTGGTAATAAAATTGTAAACAAAGTAAACATTAACATTGACAGAATCCCTATATACAGATTGTGTTTCAATGAAATCGTAGTCGGAAACAAGATTGACTATAACGGCATTGTTGATATGACTAAGGACCTTCAATTTGGTTTGAACCTTGGTTACTCTACATTGTTGGAAAGAGCAAACAGAACACCAAAGGCTAACTTCCTAATGCCTGCCAAAGCTTACGATGGCCTTGAAGAGTTCTATCAAAAATTACATACAAAAGAATCTTTGGTTGTCGTTTATAATGGTGACACTCCACCTACACCTATCATTGAACAGTACCAGACACAAGATTTGATGGCTACTATTCAAAGCTGTAACGATTTGATGGCTGCCACTATTGGTATTCCTTCACAGGGTTTGAACCCAATGATGAAAGACCAAACAGCTACTGAAATCCTTACACAACAAGCTAACAGTGAATCAAATGTTGGTATTTTGTACGAAAATGCTTACCAGACAATTTTTAGTTTCAGCAGAAACATTATACAGTTACTTTGTTGGGAAGAAGGTATAGACAAATTACCTGAGTTCAAACTTATAAACGGTCCCCAAGTCATCACAAAGTTAATGAAACGCAGACAAGAATTGTTAGCTGTTTCAAATATGGTTGATGACATTACAAAGAAGATTGTTGCTAAGCATTATATGGAAACACTTGATGCCGATGTTAAGGACGGATTGGTTGCCGACATTGTTGCTAACAGTCCTGAAATCAACTGGATCAGTGATAGTACTGAAGACGAAGACCCAAGAGCTGTAAACATCTTGAACAAGATGAATGGTGTATTGGTTGAAACACAGAATGAACTTGAAAATCAGATTGTTGAAAATGGCGAATTGAAAAAGACAATTCAGGAACTTCAGTTACAGTTGATTAACCAGAAAGAACAACACTTGTTAGATTTGCGTGAACACGAAGATAAGATGAACTTGGAATGGGCTAAGCTCGGACAAGAACAACAGTCCCAAGCATTAGACATACAAGCTAAACAGCAAGAAAATGAATACAAAGTTGCTGGTGAACAAGCCAAATATGAAAAAGAAATACTTGGTTTGGAGAAAGAACGAATGAAGATGGTTAATGAAGCCATCAAACAAAATAACTCGCAAATTGACAAGGAAACCCGTAACGAGGTGAATTAATGCAGTACCAAGGTTATGAAGATTATTTGCTTGCTGCTGGGCTAGCTGACCTAGACCCAATAGCCAAGCAACAATTTGAAGACCAAGATGTGGAGTTTAATCCTGGTTATGCTTTTATGGCTGGGATGAACACTCCACAGTTCGCTCAGTCAACATTTGTTAGACAAATTAGAAAACCTGCCCACAGTGATATAGCCTTTGTTCGTTTAGGCAACAATGGCTACAGCTATGGTTTAACAGAACCTCAACTTGGACAATGGATGACATCAAGAAGTTTAGGTGGTTATTATAACCAATACCTTAAAAGGAGATAAGTATGCGAACAACAATTCGTGATATAATTGTTAATGCTTGTGACGAGACTGGTTTAAGAAATAGAAACCAACCTGTTCAAGCTAATATAATGGAGAGTGCTTACTTGCTCTTGAAAAAGAGATTGGCACAGTATTCAAACACAAACTTCTTGTCCTTCACACGAAAAGAAGTAAACTTTAAGCCAGGCAAACAAATGGTGACACTTGGTAAATTTGTTGTAAATGAAGATTATGATGGACAAGTTCTCATTGTTAAGAACATTGATGAAAGACCTGAAGCAACACACGAAGTTGATGGAATGTACTGTTTCATTAAAGACGATAGAACTTGTTGGTTAAAGCAATCACACGATCAGTTCTGGTCTCCCGTAGGCGACCCTAGTTTCTTGTTTGAATCTTTCCCAGACATTGAAGTACATAACTTACAAGAAGTTGTTCGTTTGTTCTCACAGTATACAGGTACGCCAGATTGGACTGAAATGAACTTCGTTTCTTACGAAGACTTTTATCGTTTCACATACAATGCTTGTGTGTACTCTTACAAACCTGTGAGCGAAACACTAATTGAAGTTTATGTTCCAAAGGGTTATGTTGATTACAATATGAAGTTAATTTATAATGAATTCTTTGACTTCACTATTGATAGTGAATTGAACATACCTGGACAATTTATTGCTTTGTTCACAGCTGGACTTGTATATGATTTGTCAATAAACTATCCTCGTTTGAGTGATACTACAGTTAATTTGTTCAAATCTAGACTTGACGAGCTGGAAGAAAATGTTAGACGTTCTAGTTCTGTAAACAAATTCTTGGCTAGAAAGTTAGACAGAGCAACATTCACTTATAGTGATTTCGTAAATGGTCGCTTTATAGGAATTTAATATGCCGCAAGACTCACTTATTCAAAATTTGGTTGGTGGTTGGAATACGAGCGATGTTCGTATTTCCAATTTAAGTGACAGTAACAATTTGTATGTAGAAACAACTGGTGAAGGTGCTTCGTCTACATCTATTTTGCGTTCTATACAAGGTTCAACAAGTATATTGGAACTTGGTGGACGATGCCGTGGTTTGTTTGAAGCTAGCCGTGACATAAATGGTAAACCAGTATTGTTTGGTGTGTTCGGTCATAGTTTGTATGTAATTCGTTGGTCTGATGATGGTTATACAGCAACAGAACTAACAAACGATTTGACTAATGTTCCTGACCAAGTTGGTATGTGTGAAACAGGTGGTGAAGGTTCAGCAAATCCACACTTGATTGTTGTGGATGGCTCAAATGTTTGGGCAGTAAACACAGAACTTGATGATGCTGGAATGATTGCGGACCTTCGCACTATTGCTTTGCCTTATAGAGTTCGTCAAGAAGAAAAAGACAGACCCACAGTAAGAATACAACCAACACACTGTGCTTATTGTTACAACTATTTGATTGTGAACGATAAAGATACAGATGCGTTCTATATTTCATACCAGTATCCTTTTGAAAGAACAGAAACAAACACACAACAGACTGACTATGACATTTTTATGATAAATTCTGTTAGACCTGGTGAGATTGGTTACAAGAACTATGGCTTCATTACTTATGCTGAATGGTCTCCTGACAACATTACAGCACTTTGTTCTAATGCTACTTTGTTGTACACATTCGGTCCAAAATCCACACAAATTTTCACTTACAACAATGACGTAGATGCTCCTTTCGTTTCACCTACGAACTGTGCTAATGGAATTGGTATTAAAGCTCCACACAGTGTTTCATTTGTGGGTGATTTCGTGTTCTGGCTAGGAAGTTCTAGTATTGGTGAAAATGGTGTTTACCAATGGAAGGGCAACCAGTTGAGTAAGATAAGTACTCCTGATGTTGAACGAAAAATTAACTCTATGGAAAACCCTAGTGATGCCACAGGTCAATGTTGGACTGAGAACGGTCACTTATTCTATGCTCTAACTTTCAATGACGATGATTACACACTCGTGTACGATTTGACAGAGAATTTGTGGCATAGAAGAAGTAGTAGAGATAGAGTAACGAACCAGTTACATTGTTGGAGATTGGGCTTCGCACAGTTACACGATAGCAAACTTATGTTTGGTACAAATGATGGTCATTTAGTTTATTTGGACTATGACAAGTTTGAAGAATATGATGGTCGCCCAATGCTTCGTATAAGACGAAGTGGAATGTTGATGAACAACTATCAGCATTTCGTTGTGGACAGTATTAAACTTATTTGTAATACTGGTGATTTCGTGAATCAGACCTTATTACAAGAAGGCTATGCTCCACAGATTATGATGCGTTACAGTGATAAAGGTGGTGATTGGTCTAACCAGGAGATTGGATTGCTTGGCGAGCAAGGTCAATACCAAACTAATGTTGAATGGTTTAAGCTCGGTGTTCACACGATACTTTGTGTGGAAATCAGTATGAGTGATAATGTGAATTTAACGATTGTCGGTGGTAAAATCAAATACAGTATAATTGACAGGTAATCTATGGAATTAAACCGAATACAAACAAATGATATAAGTCAATTTAGTACACAGGAAGAACTCAATGTGGCTCTTGTTGGTAAGTATTTGAAATACAAAGACAAAAACTACTGTATAAATGTTCGTGGTAATTTGTGCTTTGTTCATACTTGGGATGATTGTGAAGTTGAAGTTCCGAAGCATTATACATTCAAATTCACTGATGATAGTGGAACACATAGAATTGATGGTGATACAACCAAATTCACTGTCAATGGTGTGTCTCAGTTCTTTTTCACGATTTTAACATAAATATATTGAATCTATTGGAGGTGTTATGTCTACCGCAAGTAATACAAGTACTGTGCTTTCCAATGCTGGAGCTGGGGCTGCCGCAGGTGCCGCTTTTGGTCCTTGGGGTGCTGTCATTGGTGGTGGTGTAGGTCTTTTAGCTGGTGCGTTCCAAGCATGGTCTAATACTGAAGACGAAAGAAAGCGTCAAAGAATCCTTGAGCAAGCCGCTCAGGAACTTCACATGAGCCAAGCTAATTTGGAACAAATGTTCAACCAGTATTATGCTGAACACAACTCTGTTGGTACACAGCAAGATGCTGAACAATACCATAATTTAGTTGATAACTATGACCCTAATGAATTTGTATATGATTTTGATGAATTTAATTATGACAAGGATGTAGATGACTTTTATGCCCCTAACAAACAAGCTATTATAGACAAAACGAGTGATCAGTTACAACACACAGCAGCTGGTGCGGGAATCGGTAGAGGTACTGGAGCAGCTAACCAGATTGCTACTGGTGTAGCCGAGAAAAATGAGAGTTTGTATAAAGATGCTCTCAATGCGATGAACCAAGACAGACAATTTGCTTATCAGATTTGGAATAGCAACATTCAAAACCAACAGAACCGTTTGAATCAGTTAAAGAATGTTCGTGATACTCAAATCTCAATGTATGGTAACTTGGCTAACGATTTCCAGGAATGGAATCAGAACAAGATTAACCAACAAATGCAGTTAGAACAAAATAAAGCAAATCAAAATCTTCAGTTGTCTTTAGCTTCTATTTAAGGAGAGTATATGGCAGGAAATAATTTTAACATTCCGACCTTTGACATTGACCTTTTGAATTGGTCTAACAATGTTAAAGCTCAAAACGCAGCTAGAGCAAGAGAACGCCAGCAAGATTGGAACAGAGTTTATGATACTGCTGCTGCTTTAGGCAAACAAATTAGAGCTGAAGAAGAAGCAGAAAAGGCTCGTAAAGAAGCAGCTGAACAAGCTTCTATCCAGCGTCAATTCCAAGCTCAAGAAGCAGAAAAAGCAAGAGCCTTCCAAGCTGCTCAAAATGCTGCCAATAGACAAGCTCAAGAAGCAAATGCTAATGCTATGTTGAACAAATCTAAACTAGATAATTTGAGTAAGGCACAAGGTGAAATTGGTGTTCTTAATGCTGAATTGGAAAAAGAACTTGGAACCACAACAAACCCAAATGACCAAGCTCTAGCAAGAAACTTACACGCAGCTAAGGTTGCTCAGGTTTACTCTCGTTATGGTTTGGATAACCCAGGTGGAACTCCTGTTCCTTTTAAACCAGTAGCAAATGAAGCTCCACAGGTTGAAGTTCCACAGGCCACTGAAACTCCAGTAAATGTTGGTTTAACAAATAACCAACAAGCTGAAGTTGATAAAAAATTAGCCAACTCAATGAAAGCAGAAATGGAACGCATCAAACAGATGAAGAATGGTGCTGCTAGACAACAGGCTATGCGTGCTTATAACGAACAAAGTAATGGTGCTTTTGGTGGTTACACTCCTGAAGACATTAAGAAAGCTGGTTATATTGCTCCTGCTTATTCTAAAGGTCAAATACTAAAATCGGAAACACAAGCAAACGATGCTAAGGCTAAAGGGTTTAAAGTAGCATACAATCCAGTTACTGATGAATACGAAGTAATTGGTACAAAGTAAGAGGTAGTCAATGGAAGAATCTATTGAAAAATGGCTAAAGAGTGACGATGGTCTTTATGAAAAGTATTATGAGGACTATGTTCAAGCTCCTGATAAAGCAAAATGGTGGATTTCTAAAAGAGGTACATTCCGTGACTATCCAGGTTACAAACAAGTTAACCAAAAGGTCAGTGTTGCTCCTCTAAAAGATAGATTAGTCAAATCATTGGATGATGAAGACTGGGCAAAAGCAAGTAAAGCATACAAACGAGATGTCGCCAAGGAATTAGGCACAACAGTAGATAAGCTTGATAGTGCTTGGGATGAACATTTGGAAGATGTTAAGAAGTCCAATGAAATACAAGCTAGAAAGGACGAAGTAGATAAGTGGCCTTGGTATAAAAAGATGGTTGCTAGTGATTACGCAAAGCAAAGATACATCAATGAACCTGAAAAGTCCGTCTTTAGTGATAAGGGCGAATGGTACAACAAGGGCGAAGATGTTAGTGACTTGCTTTATGGTGGTGCTGGAGCTGTAGCCGATTTCATTCCTGGAATTGGTGGTACTGTTGTTGGTCCTGCCGTTCGTGGATTGAGAGATGTTCAACACAAAGTAACAGATAGCAACTATCAAAAAGATTGGAGCCAAATTGCTGGTGATGTTGGTAACGATTTGCTTTTCAATGCTGGTACAGACTTAGCACCTACTATGTTGTTAAGAAGAGGTGAAAGATATGCCGGTAATGCTGAGAAAGGTTGGAAGAATGGACTCGGTGATGAACTAAAGAAAGCAGATGATTATTTACAAGCTAAACACGAAACTGAAAACATTAAGAAGTCCACAGAACAACTTGGTGGTGGTGATTGGCAGAATCAATACAAATTAGCTTCTAACCCTACTAAATGGGATAAGGCCGTAGATAGATTGCCTGAAAGCCCAATGAAGTCGGACTTGAAAACATTGAAAGATGCTCCACGAAACGATAAAATGGAAGCATTAACTCAATGGGAAGTGGCAGCTGGTGGAAATCCACATCCATACATTTATATGGAAAAGAATGGTGAAGAAGTTCTTAAACCATATTTCAAAGACGAAGTTCGTCCTGCCGTTACTGAACATTATAAGAAAGTATTGAAGGGTAATGATGAAGCAGGAGCATTGACTAAATCTATGGCTGGTGTTGCTGATGCTTGGAAAACATTTGGTGAACGAGGCGTAAAAGAAGGTAAAAATGCTCTTGGTCGCGGTAGTAAACCAGAAGAATTAGAACAAGCTAAACAGGACAGATGGTCTAAAGGCTATGCTACTTGGGAAGAAAAGAAATCTCCTGAATACAAACAGTGGGAACAAGATAACTTGAAAGCAATTTTAGGATTGGAGTAATATATGCAGTGTTTCGTTGATACCTGGGCTACAATTTTAGACGATAGAAATAAGCCACTTGTTGGTAAGATTGGTTTCTATGAACCAAACACAACAACATTGAAAAACATTTTTGGTACTGACGAGGTCATTCCTTTAGAGAACCCTATTTATTGTAATGGGGTTACAACCTCCCAAGTTCTTCTTGACGAAGGTGATTATACAGCTCGTTACTGGAGATACATTGGTAACGGAAATATGGAATCCGATAACAATGAAGATAGCTGGTTGTTGTATAAAACAGAACTCATTAAGGACGGAAGTGTTGTTCAAACAGACTTTGCTGGTAATGGCATTGTTGAAACTATTGACGAATTGAAAGAATTAACTGGAATGGAAAATGGTGACATTTGTCTAGTCCACGGCTATTATACTAAGGACGATTGTCCTGCTCGTTACTTTGTATGGCACGAAGGTGGAACATATACTGATGACGGTGGTGTTTGTATAAAATCTAACAGTCAAAATACTGGTGCTTGGATAATGAAAATTCCTGGCACATATATTGACGTTCGTTGGTTCGGTGACATTCCATCAAATGCTTGGAATGGTACAAGTTCAAACTTAGGACAAAGAGCAAAAGCCGCAGCTGCCGCAAACAAATATAGTAAGGACCTTTATTTCCCAAGCTTTAAGAATGGAACACAAAATGGTTTCTATGTTTTCAATGGTAGTAATACTGTTAGTGTAAAGCAGAATATAATTTGTGATAATGCTGTTCGTTTCGTTGTTAAGAGTGGAACGACTGGTACTGTTGTGTCCTGTAGTGAATTTATTAAAGATGGTCGCTATTTGTTCATCAGTGAACACGGACAACAAATTGGTGGTTACGAAATACACGCAGACTGGATTAAGACAAGTTGGCTAAACAGTAACACAGTAAATACATTGAACTGGGCTCGTCAAGGTTTCATCATTGACGAAATGCAGTCCCCATTGAACTTACAGAATGTTAAGTTGAAGGTTGAAGAATCTCCTTATAGTGGAACAACATTGAATAACTGTGAAATGTTGGAATGTAATAAGAAGATTACTAACAACATAACAATACAAAATATGGAAATTGACACTGATTGGTTTGCTGATAATTACGATTGGAGCAAACTATCATTGAGTGGTTGCCGTATTTTGTTGAGAAATTGTAAGGACGCAAATACTTACATTATTCTAAAGAACAAACAAAACGAAAGTGATTATGGTGACTTAGGTGAACAACAAATTAACGCACAAATTCGTGCTGGTGGTACGATTGAGAATTGCTATGGTACTGTTCAGGTATTAAACGCAGGTGCTATTGAGCTTCATAATGCTTCATTAGTAATGAATGGTTTGACCTCAAACAACAGCATAAATGCAGTAGACTCTTGGCTTACTATTAACACTAGCATTACATTAGGAAGCATCCAGTTGCGTAGAGGTAGTCTAGCCGGTACAGGTGGAATTACTTTGATTGGCGACAGTATGATTGAAAGCGCACAAATTAACCTTCCTATTGCCACAACAGGTATTTTGTTGACTGTTCGTAACAGTGAAATCTATGGTTACATACAAACTAGACACATTAAGTTGATTAACAACCAAATCTATAATGTAATTGACCAGAACGATTTGGGTGGTATCATCTATGTTTATTTGTCTGGTAATATGTTCCACGATAACGGAATTCACTATGTTCACGCAGATACTGCTGAATCTGTTGTTAATGGTATTTGGATTGGTAATGGTTCAACTTATGACGATAAACACTGGATTCGTTTGGATAGAACAAATTTGAAGTACCAGGATAATGAACACAGCTATACTTATGCTAAAAACGCAGAACCATATTTGATGAAGTGGAGTGGAAGAAATAGACCTTTACGATTCAAGAGATATGGTGGTTATTGGTCTGATAGAGCAACTGGTACAGGTATTTTCAGTACAACAACAATTCCTTTCATTTTCTTAAACTATCGTGAAAGAACTTTGTCAGTAGTTCCTAGACAGAACTATTGGAAAGCATTTAGTGTTGGTAGAGGTTACCTTGCTCGTTCAGGACATCTTCAGTCAAGACCAATAACTGTTGGTATTCTTGAAGGTGATTATAATGACCACAAGAACGGACAATGTGCTGTAATGTGGACTTGGGGTCTTCAAACATATTCACATCAACAAATCTTAAATGGAGAACTTTTCGGTGCAGCACAGATGGTAAGTAGAGATGCCACTGGTATTGCTGAGTATAACTGTTCTTTTGAAGGTGAATTTGTACAACACGGACAATACAGCTATGGTATGGAAATTGGTAACTTGCCTTCTTCCGACTGGGACTCTGGTTCGGATAGAGATGCGTTCCCAGCTTATCCTGCCACTGCTTATATGATAGACTTGTTCGTAATGATGGACCCTGACTTTAGTACTGGAACAAACCCACAAAATGTTTTTGGATAATAAATATAAATAGAAATATAGGCAACGGGTGCCTTTGAACCTGTAATTAAGGAGAAATAATATGGCTTGGACAGAAGAACAAGCTCTCGCTTTCAATAGCGGTAAATCGTTTGACGAAGTAGAATCTATGAACGGGACCTCTCAACCCCAAGTAGACGAAACCAAATCACAGGAAGTGAAACCTGACGAAAATTCACTTGGTGGTAATGTAGAACCATCAACGACTGAAACCGCAACAGCCGAAACCTCAGAAGAAAAACCAGTTAAAGAGGAAACTTCTACAAGTCCCGTCACAGAAGAAAACCCTGAGAAAGTTGAATCTGTTGAAAAGGAGACAAAGAAAGTTCCAACACAGCAAGAAAAGATTGCTCACTCTTTCGCTAGAGAAAAAGCCAAACGCAAAGAAGCTCAAGCAAAACTAGATGCTAAAGTTAAAGAAATTGAAGCATTAAAAGCAGAACTTGAGAAATACAAAGGTTTGACTGAACAAGACTTTGGTGGAAATCGTGACCAGTTTGATGACTATCGCTTTAACCAGCGATGGAATAGTGCTATGGTTGAACGCTTACAGAAAGAAGTAGACGAAGGTCAAAATGAACTCCGCCGTCAAGAAAATAGTGAACTTGCTGAAACTAGACTCAATAATTGTTTCCCAGATGAAATGGAACGCGGTCGCTATCAAATGTTGGTAGCCGATGCTGAACAGAATTTTGGAACGAAACATCCTGAGTACGGTTACAACAAATTTAGCGAATTCTTAATGAGTGAAGACGATAAGACCATTCTAACATATCTTCAGGACAGTGATAATTCGCCTAAGTTAATTAGACACTTTATTATGAAACCTGAAGCAGCAGACAGAATTATGCGAATGAAAAACCCATTCAATAAGATGTTTGAATTAAAATCGTTGGAAAATCGTATGCTTCAAATGGAAAAGGTTAGAGCCGCTAAGGAAACAAAGCCACTCACACCACCACCTGTAAAGAAGGAACTTCCTGATACTGGTAAAATCATTCAAAATTCCAACATTAATCCTGGCTTTGAACTCAAACAAGGTATGAGTGAAGATGATGCGATTAAGTATTTCAAATCAAAAGGTAAAATCTAATTAAGAGGTATATTATATGGCTGCTACAAATATGAATCCTGTAGATAACGCAATTATTACATCCAAGTTAACCCAGATCCTTTCTCTTGAAATGGCAAAGAAAGCTGGCTTCTTGAAGATTGGTTCTCGTGACTATTTCTCCGACCAGATCAATGGCAAAATGAGAAGTGGTAAGACTTACCAGTTCGTCATTCCTGATGCTGGTAACGTAGTTGAAGGTTTGGTCATCTCTCCACGTCCTATTGACGAACGCAAGGTTGAATTGACCATTACCAATATGAACAACTCTGTTCGTGCTGATGCTCTTGAACTCGTTACTGACATTAAGTGGGAAGATGAAGTTGCCGAAACATACGCTGGCAAACTCATTAACGCTGTTGTTCGTAAAGAAGTTGAAAAGGCACAGCCACAGGTAAATACTTGCTTCGTTGGTGAAGGTTTCAGACCACTCGCCAAAGCTGCTGGTTATTTGAAGTCCATTGTAAACGAAGACATTGTTGGTTTCATTCACCCTGAAGCAGCTGCTGTCATTCGTACAAATGGTCAGCAATTCCAACCTGTAGGAACTCCTTCTTTGTACAATGGTGACATTGGTACATTCTATGGTGTTCGTTTCAATGAAGAAAAGTTCTTGGAACCTATTGAAATCTCCCAGGATGTAGTAAATGCTCTCTCTGGTGCTAAAGCATCTAACATTACAACTGATGACTCATTGACAATCACTGGTGTAACAACTGGTGCTGACTTGGTCCTTCCAAAGAATACTCCAATTTTCGTCAAAGGCGCTTTCGCTTGTGACACTGTTGGTGACAAGACCACAACTCCTTATGCCTTCGTTGCTAAGGAAGATGTTGCTTTGTCTAGCACTTCTGTAACTGTTCCAGTTTCTCAGATCATTACTGATGACATTGGTTCTCGTAACCTTAACACTTCTGCTTTGAATGGCAAGAAGGTTTCTATCCCAGCATCTGGTACTTACTTCCCAGCTATGTTGCGTGCTAAGGGTTCTTACGATTATACTCCTGTCAATACTATGGAATTTATGCTCTCTGATAAGACCCGGAGTCGGTGATACTGCTGGCATCAAGGTATTTGCTAACGCATTTACTGATGGTGTAAGTGCTATCAACACCGTAAGATGGGACAGCCCATATATGGCTGGAACCGTAGAAGCTCGTGGAGTTTCTCTTGTCTACTTGAAGGACGAAGACTAATTTATAGGAAATGCTCCTTGATAAAGGGTGGTTCTAGCAATAGAGCCACCTTTTTTGTGTATAAAGTAATAAATAGTTATAGGACACAACGATTTTTTCCGTTGCTAGAAGTAAGCAACTGATGGAGGTAACCGATGGCAGAAGCCCAAATAAAATTGGGGTATATTTTAGACCCTTTCTTCCAGATAGAAAATACAAATGGTAAACCAGTAGTCGGTGGACACATTGAAGTTTTTGAAGCCGGTACTGATACAAAATATATCACTTACCAAAATTTTGATTACACACAAAACCCATTCAAAATCCCACTTGGATCTGATGGTAGAGCAGTCGTTTTAGGTGATAGTAACTTATCATACGATGTTTACATCTATGATTCATTCAATAACTTAATTGTTAGTAGATTGAATGTTGCAGCTGGAGATGCTGGTGGTGTAGCAGGTGGTGGTTTAAGACAAATTATACACGATGACACAATGACTGGAAGAGGCACACAGCTCTCTCCATTGGGTGTTTCTCCATTAACAAATTTAGCGGTAGACGATACAATGACCGCTTACGAAGCCACAGTAGAAGGAAAAGAATCCCTTGTACTTGGTGTTAATGGTGATTGGTTCAATGAACAATTTGGTAGTGTTTTTAGTGGCAAATTAGATACAAGTTCATTCAATAGTGCTTATTATGACATCAAAGGTGGTTTAAGTTCAAAAGTAGATTGGTCTGCGATGTCCAGCTACTATAATAAGAACGAAACATACAACTATTTCTTACCACGCAGTGCCATAGATTTAACAAACTATTACACGAAAGAAGAAGTTTATAATAAGAACGAAGTAGATAGTTTATTAAATTACAAACAAGAGAAACTAGAATTTAATTATGATGTAAACAGTGTTATTAGTGCCATCAATGGTTCAGCATTAGCAGGACAAGGTGGTGAAGGTTCTTGCCCTTGGATTTCAGGTGCTAAAATCATTGATGATACACAAACTTTGACCGGCAATATGCTTGTTCAGGTTCTCTCTAGCTTTGATTTGAGTGGTTACAAGAACCACAGCATCAATGTTAAGGGTGGAATGTATCGCTTCCCAAATAACTATGAGATTGCTAGTGGTATCAACCAAACTAACACATTCTTGACTCAGAGTGCTTTCAATAACTATACAAATGTTATGAGCGACCACTTGTCTATTTTGTATGGACATGATGGTTACTTGAGTGGAAGAATCAATGAATTAAGTTCTTATGCTAAAGAAGTAAGTTCTACAGTCAAGAGCAATAGTGGTTTGTGGAACCAAGTTAATACTGCCGTTAATAACTATGTAACCACAAAGAGTGCTAACATTGATTTGGCAACAAGTTTGGTTATTGCTAATGAAACGAACTGGAGTGATACAACATATACAGTATTCAATAACAGTGCCAAATGGGATGATGCTTCAAACAAAGTAAGAAGCAACAGTGCTCAATGGGCAAAGAACGATGGTAATACAGCCGTTAATAACTGGGTTAAGCAGAACAGTGCTACAGTTGATATGGTAACATTGGGCTATTTGACAAACGAAGCAAACTGGAACGATACATATTATACTGTAATGACAAACTCTGCTAACTGGTCAGGTGGTGGAAACACATTCCCAATGACAGGAAGAAATGGAACTACTGCTTATACTCACGGTGCTAATTGCTCAAGTTTCTATTTGAGTAACTCAGTTGAAAGAGCTGGTTCTGTTGTAACATTCTTAAATAACGCACTTAATTTTGCTGCTTATCCTTCAACAGATGTTAGTGCTAGTTGGTACGACATAATTAAAGCAGCTAACAGTAATAATATAACTTGTTCTGCTGTCAAACTAACTACTGCCGCTAGTGAACATTGGTTCTATACAAGTGCTCTACCTAACTTGAACGAAATTACATTCATCGCACCTTCTTATGGTCCTTATGGAACTTATAGTGCTATGATTGACGATGGTGACACTATATTCGTTGCGGAAGTTGACAGTGGTTGTTGTATGAAGGTTGTAAGAAACTGGAACAATGACAGAAACAAAAACTGTTGGTGTGGATTGAACCAAGAAACTTACTTCTACATAGGTTAATTTGATTAAAAGGAAAAACCGTCAATGAAATATAGCACATATAAATTAACATTTGGTGGTTCTAAAATTGATGCGTTTGGGTCTACTATTTCGTGGTCAGACCCCAACGCTTATCATACTATTACTCTTACTACTGATGGTAACGGTTCCATACAAAGTACTACATTGACTGGACGCCCAGGTGAAACTGCTACATTGAATACAAATTATAGTGCTTATTATAGATTTAAGGACTATGGTTTAACTGGTGGTGGTTCTATTGAAGGAAATACATATACATTTGGAACAAGTGATGCCACAATGAGTAATGGTTTTATTAGAAACTATTTTCCAGGTTCAGCAGATAGAAACTTTAAGATTAAGTACATTTTCTATAAACGAAAAAACAGCCTAGCACATAACCCAACTACACAAATGCTTGACTATTGTTTATATGACAACTATGTTTCTGCTTATCGTTCAATGGGCTACTTGGGTATTGGAGATGGAGTAAATGATATGATTTTGAGAAATAACAGTGCTTTCTTTGAATTTGCTAGTACTGCTAATCATTCAGTTTATAGTACATCTGCTAGTACAACAACATTCTATAATGTTGAGTTCTTCCATACAAGTTCATATTATGATGCCCTAAACGGCTAAAGGCTATAAATAGATGTAGGAGGCTTTAATGAGCATACTCTCAACAAATCGCAAATTGATCAGAGTCTGTACAGAATACAGTGCTGGCCCTAACATAGACATTCAAGACGATGTAATCAGTGGTAAAGATTGGACTGAAGAAATTGCGGAAGCAAGTGCTAACGCATATAATGCTGCTACGGCACAAATTCCAGATCCATTTGACCCCAGCTATATAAGCGGGCAGATAGATAATAAACTTGATACAACGGCTTTCACAGCATGGCAGAATGGGCAATATGCTACCGACCTACAAACTATTGAAGGTCAAATTTCTAACAAACTAGACATTTCTGCTTTCACTGCTTGGTCAGCACAAGAATTTGAAAATGACTATGAATTAAGTGCTGGTGAAGGAGTTAAATTCTACGAAGATGACGAACTAAAGATTACTCGCATTGATGTCACTGCTGGCGGAGGTGGTGGCGGAACTACTTATACAGCTGGTGATGCCATTGACCTAACTAATGATGAAATCTCCGTCAAATATGGTAATGGTCTAACTGTAAATGGTTCAAATGAGCTTGAAGTGAAAGTTGGTGAAGGTCTTACACTTGACCCAGTTAGTGGTGTCGTAATGATTGACACAGAAGTGGGTGATGTTGTTCAAACTGTTGAAAAATTGAAGCGAGACCTTGATACACAGTTGACTGTAAACTTTGATATGCCAAATGTTGACAATGTATATGACTTTGCTGACCCAACTGTAATAGATAATCTTTCAAATGGTGCAGTAATGTTGTGTCAAGCTTTCACTGTTCCAATCAACCACGACATTCGTGTATACGATGGTGAAACTGAGAATCCAACATTGATTGGTATATACGCAAAGCAGGCTTTCACTGGAAAGAAAATTATGCTTTCTTTGTATGTCTATGACTTTGAAACTGGCTATACAGACTATGTTGGTGATACTGGTCCGGTTGAAGTTATACAGGGTAGAAATGAATTCCCATTGGTTCACAACAACCCAAACATCACTGAGTTGAAATCTTCTTGTGTGTATTATGCTTCATTGTATCTACCATCTAATGCTCACAGCAATGGTTTGTTCCTTGCTGGTTGTCCATCATATAGTAATGCTTCTTATATCAATGCCACACCAAGATTTACTGTAGGTGTACAGAACATTGTAAACCCTAATACAAACCAAGAAATTGACATGTCAAATGCTACTACTGGTAGACTTGACTTCAATGATGGTAATAACAACTACTATATCGGACCTTGGTCTGACAACTATAATGAAAGACCTTCTATCCCAAGATTCTTTATGCAGATTCGTAATGGCGATGCTGAAGAACCTATCATAGTTGAGCCATTTACTGACATTGGAACATATACATTGAAGAACACAGATAGTATCTCTTCTGTTTTTGGTAGTTCAGTAAATGTAAATACATCCACTTATGGTGCAGTTTTTATGGAAGTTACGCCAGCTCAAGATGTGGATGTTACGGGTTGGGTATGCTATGACAACTATGCTACAGATGATAGACAATGGTATGGTAATGTTTTTGATTCTAACTTTGAAAACCAATTATCTTCAGCAAGTGATGGTTCAATACAAGAACTTGGTGAAATTTCAACTGGTGTATATGGACATGAATTTATACGTAATACTGCACTTCATTTGACTGCTGGTACTACTTATAGATTCTTGGTTGGTATCCCACGTACTGATAATGATATGTTGGTACAATATAATACACCAACAAATCAAAAGACTTTACATTTGTTTGCGAGTGGCTATAATGTTTCTCAATGGGTTACATATAGTAGAGCTAACAATGTTCAGGGTATAGATTTCGTAATAAAAGACGCAAACCACGAATGGAGAATTTAGAATATGGCAAATATAAACAAAGTTTTATATAATGTTGACCAAAGAAATGACACCACTTCAAACGAGAAACAAACAGCTCGTTTGAATATAGGTGCTTCTCAGGTTAGCTATGACAATTCTGTTACGGACTTGACAATAACTAAAGAAATTGTTAGACCTTATATGAATACCAAATATACAGCAACTGTAGGTAATAATAGTTTCTTGTTGTTGCCTACTTCTTATACTGATGGTATGGTTGTGGAGTCTAATGGTTCATTGGTAACCCGTGCTTTACCAAAAGAAGTTCCATCTGGTGGTTCAAATGGACAAGTTTTGACTTGGGGAAATGATACTTATGGCTGGGCTAATCCAGTAAGTGAGTTGCCATCTCATAGTTCGGCAGATGCTGGTAAAGCTCTTATACTAAATTCAAGTGGAAATCCTATATGGTCTACTGTAAATACAGCTCCATCTATATCACGAAATTCGGAATACGCAACTAATGATAGTCCTTCTTCGTTTGGTACTACTTATGGTGGTATTGTTAAAGTTGTCGGTATTAACCGACTCAGTGCCAGCAACTAAGCAAAGATTAGGTAATTTGTATGGAAGAAATACTAACAAATGCTTTCAATACAGGTGACATCAAAATTGTTGTCGCAGCTCTAATAGTATACTGTGTAATTTATTTTCAACGCAAGCAAACAAGTGAAAAGCTAGATACTGACCACGATGACTTGGATAAGCGTTTGACCCTGGTGGAAAGTGAAATTAAACGATTGAAGGACTTAGACTTAGATGCTCGTCTGGCTAGTATAGAAACAAGCTTAAAGTACATTGAGAGTTTGTTGAAAGACTTGAAAGACAAATAATACATAATGATGGTTGGAAAACCAACCTAACATATTCTCAAATCACAAATTATGGGTGGGTACTGCGGATAGCCGCTTGCCCACCCTTTTGCTATTATAAATAAATTGTATTTTTTCATAGATAACTCCTATATTGAAAAGGATGACAGGTCGCAACTGTCATCCTTTTTTTCTATTTCTCAACTTCCCAGGGAGCATATCCCTTTTCTTTAAAGAATTTTCGCTCCCTCTCGTATTGTTGTTTATTCTTTGCGGCACCGTAACCGATAATGAGCAAGATATTTTTTGCCGAACTCACTCCAAGGTACTAATGTTTTTCCAGCATTGTGGTGGTGTTTCTTTCCAGTTGTTGCTGTAACATATTTTGGTTTTGGTTTGAAATACAAATCGTTTGGCTCTTCTATTTTTCGTCTGAGTCTTGACTGAACCTTATTATACACAGGCCCTAGTAATTTGTTTAGAGCTTCGTCAAGGTACTTTTTCGTTCTACGAAATGTTAGACCTGTTTTAAACATAAACAAACGAATTGGTTCAGCATATTCGTTTATCCAAATATATTTCCAGTCTTCGGACTCAAGTAGGTAAGTGACTAACTGGGCTAATTGTTTGTATTCTTGATCAGTCATCAAAATCTTCCTTTAGAGCTTCAAGTCTTTCATCTATTAAACTCTCTTTACAATAAGATACAACTACATTATAGAAAAAATCTCTAGCGGTTTGTTCGTCAAACCCGTGTCTGTGAGCATAGAATTTGAAACTCTTATACACTTCATCTGGGTAAGCCATAATTATGTGTGTGTCAGAGTAATCTATTCTACTATCATCTACAAAATCTTGAAAGCACTCGTTTATATCCATAGTCTATTTATTGACCGATTTTCGGTCAATGGATGATGGTCAGCTGACTGCCCATACATAAAATATGAAAACAACAAAATGCCCTATAGTAATACCTTCTTACAAAAATCGTGATGGAAATCTAGTCCAGCATTTAGAACAAGTTAGCGATAACAAAATCTATGTGTTTGTTTATGCTGATGACTATGAGAATTACAAAGACTATGACTGTAAACCAAATGTTGAGTTCGTGAAGCTCAATGTTAAGTGGAGAAGCATACAAAAGAAACGCAGATACATTCAAGACTATTTTGCTGAAAGACCAGATATAGAACGATACATTATGATAGACGATGATGTGAAAGGTGGTCGCATTAACAATAACGGCAAAACAGAAAACATAGATTTGAAATCTGCTCTAGCAACATTGGAAGAGTTACATACAAAATATGGTAGGGCCACAGTCTCAGGAACGGAATTCAATAACTTGGCCTTTGCTCACGCAACAAAGATAGTTAAACAAAATCCGTTTTATCAAGTATTTTTATTTGAGAACAAGTGGGTGATAGAACATCCTGAATGTAGATTTAGAGATATGGAAAATGTAGCTGAAGATGTTGTTATATGGTACGACTGTATTAAGCACGATCAGCCATTCTGTTGTTTTCAAACATTGTATTTCGTAACATCAGACAAGAACAGTATAGCTTCGTCTAGTATAAATTTGATTAAGAATCAAATAAACGCATTACGCATTATGAAAAACGAATGTAAAATTGCTATTAGTTCGTCCTGGGGTTGTTGGATTCCTGGTATTGGAAAACCATGCCCATTCTATATGGATTTGAAAACTGTGCTAGATGAAGAACTGCCACAGTGGGAAAATATGGAACGAAGTTTCACAGTTCCACAGTACCAAAGTTGTTTTGCCAAAATTGACCAGATTGTAAAAGAAAAGTTACAAAAGCCAACGTCAACTTTGGGTGATTTTCTACAGTAAAAGTAGCGAAGTTGCGAAGTTTCACAGTATAGAAGTGTAAACAAAACTAAACATAACCCAGTTTTTGATCAGTTTTCGCCACTTGTGTAATGTAAATTTTATTTTACACAGTTTTTGACTAAAAACCATTGACAAGGCCCTGTATTTTTCTATATTTGTTTATGTGATTGAGAGAATGGCTCTCAACGAAAAACAAACAACTAAAAACAAAAGAGGTAAAACTATGAAGATTATCGCAAACAACACTCTCACTAACAAGCAGACCGAAAACTACAACAAGCTCTATGGTGCTATGTGGCGTATCATTGACAAAACTATCCCCACAAACAAGTCGCAGCGTTCTGTTGGCTTCGCTCTTGCTCGTAAGGAATCTATGCGTTTGGTTCTCAACAACACAGCAAAGAATTACAATAACATTTATGGTTCTATGTGGCGAATGATTGACAAGACTGTTCGTTGGAATAAGACGCAGCGTTCGTTTGGATTTGCTCTCTCTCGTTACGAAGCATCCAAGATTGCTGGCTAATTGTAAACAGGAGATTACAATGAAATATGGTAGAATTGCAAAAGAAATGTTAGCTGAAGAAAAACGGATTTTCACGAATCCGTCTATGAAAAAACTGCGTGAACTGCGTTGTGGTTCTACTGATTGGCAACACTATAACCATATATCTAAAGAAATGTTAGAACAGTTTAATTTTAAAGAATACAAGAAAGCTGATATAACAAAAGTATATAATTATACTACAAAATTGTTAGACGATTACGAAAAAGAATCTATGGAAAAATGTGCTATGTTATTAGCCGAAGATGACTGTTCCCATAACATTCCTAAAGAATGGATAACGGCAAAAGTTTGGGCAGTTCTTTTGAAAAATCCTGTTTACAAAGATTATGTTAAGAAAAATGCTAAATTTGTAACGAAAAATTTACAAAATAAACCATTGACAAAAGAAATTGACTATTCTATATTTGGACTATAAACAAAACACTAAACTCTAACAGGAGATAAAACTATGAAAAAAGAATATGGAACATTCAACGCAGACAAAACCCAGCAGACTCTCTCTCAATGGGATTTGGCTAAAATTAAAGCTCAAAAAGAAATTTTTGAGAAAAGACTGGCGGAAAATGTTTTTCCTGTGAAAAATGCCAATGGCAAATGGTATAAAAAAGACTTTTTTGTCAAATTGGTTAATGCTATGGAACAAGAAATAGCAAATCGCACCAAAACTGCCCAGGAAACGGACGTTCCTACCTCAGTTGTGGAAATTCCTATTCCCACTATGGCTAAGGAAACTGCCCCAGACACGTCAAATGCTGACGAAAAGAATGTAAACAAAAAGTTACCAAAAAAATCGCCAAAAACGGTTGCCAAGGCAAAGAAAAATAACTATATTAACACTACAAACGAAACAAAAAACACAAAAACAACTAAAACAGGAGATAAAACTATGATTAACAAGAACGAAATCGCAAAAATCGCCCCGAACGCAGTTAAGAACATTCTCGCTGCCCAAAAGACGAATAAGACTGACACGAAAAAGACTTACTGGGGTGGCTGGGCAAAGGTTCGTACTGGCATGAATGCTGCTTACAATGATTACGAAAAATACCAAAATCTTGAAACTGAATGGCTTGAACTGCGTCAAAAGCTGGGTGGTACGAAATCTCCGCTTTATCACTTCTGCTGGAAACTCATTAACAGCAATCGTGTTGGTGTTAAGCAGGAACCGAATGCCACGCTCCGCTTCATTAAGAATGCTAAAATCCGTATTGCTATGGCGAACGATGTTTTGTCAAATAAGAAGAAATACAAGAATGAAATTGCTGAAAACTGGAAAGCAACATTTGGAACGGAAATCTAATTTTTAACAAACTAACGGCAGTTCTGAAACGCACATCCACCTGTTGGTGCCTGAAAGATGTGCGACTGCCGAACTTTTTAACTTGGAGAAACTATGATTAAACTAAATTATGACAAGTTAATAGACACGTACTACGAAAAAGAGTTTTATATTGAAGAACAATTTGATAAAGACTGGGATGGTCACAGAACGATACATTTGTATTTTAAAGACATTAAGAATATGAATGTTCAGTATTTTGCTGTGATTGGTAGATGGCACCCTAAGAAAAGAGAAATTGACTATGATATAGAACAGTTCAATAAGCAATTAAAATGGGCTAGGCAACAAATGAGGCAAAACCGAATAAAAAGGAAAATGTACAGAATCAAGAAAGATTTTGAATAAACTAAACATAAACTCTAACAAAAGGAAACAAAAACTATGAAAAATAAAATCATAACTCTTATGGCAATCGTGGCTCTCACTGGTTGGTGCCTGAAAGATGTGCGACTGCCGAACTTTTTAACTTGGAGAAATAAAAATGACTCATGTATCTAAAAAAATGGTTCACGAATATGTGGTTGATTGGTTTAACATCCAAACTTGGATGAATACAAATGATTGGGAAAATGATGTTTTTATGAAAATTGCTAATTTTTATTTTGAAAATGAATGTTTATATACAGAATGGACAGATAAACACAGAAATAAATTATTTTCCTTAATTAAGAATGACCCACTCTATGTAAAAAATTATAAACAATGGTGGCTACAAAATTCTCTAAACGAAATTAAAAAAGATTTTTAATATACTACTCTCTATCTAACAAATCCCTGGGCGAATGCCTGGGGATTTTCTGTATTTGTGGCTAAAATTAGTCAAAAAGGACCAAAAAGATTGACGTACAACGACGTACCTGACCAGATCTGGTGGGGATTTTTATTTTATTCTGCTTTGAATGTGTTAATCAGTTCTTGTGGTATTTTGTCTATTAAATTTCGTATAAATTCATCTGACATATTCATATACAGTTCTTTACAAGATTCTAATTTGTGTTCGTGTAGTTTCATAGTTCCTATTGTTTTATTGTGGTTTGAATTTTTAACTTGTAATAATTGCCACTCTGGTACATTATAATATAAACCCATTTCTATTAGTGTTTTCTTTGTGAAATAGTATTGTAATAAATGATGTTTAACTAATGAATCATTAAAAGGTTTCTTTGGAATGTTATAGTATTCTCTTAACTGGTCGCAACAGTCCAAATCTCCTGGTTGTAATGGATAGCAACTGTAGCATCTGGGACTACTAATAAAAGACTGGCATTTATCGCAGATTGTGTATTCTTTATTGTTTATTACTAATTTCATATTTTCTGTCCTTTCTGTTAAATGTAGCAATCACCCGAACGATATATGTAGATTTTAATTTTCTTAATCTGGGAAATAACCAAAGAAACATATTCGGCTCGGAAATGTTGTAGAAATGGCAGTATTTGGCAGTATTGTGGGCTATTTATGGCTATTTAAAAAATTTCGTATGGTTTTACATATTTTTTAACTGGGCCTTGTACGTCAATGTACGGGGAAATAGCCAATATAGTGTACATTTGAGCACTACTTCGGAACTTCGGAACTTCCGTACTTCGGAACTTTTGGCGAAGTTTTGGTGGTTTTTGCTAGATTTTCTGTTATGGTGGTTTACACATACACAATATGTTGTGGCTATGGTAGAAATTATACACATAAACCACAATATGTAGTCAAAAATGGGTAACCGACAACAGTTTTATACACACTAGTGTGTGTGTGTATTTTAATAATATAATATACTAGAGAATTTTCGGGCAGAAAACCCCGATTTATGCGTTTATGCGAATATACGAATAAATGCAGATCTAAATTTTACAAAATCTTTACACAAACCCGAGAATGTTGCTAAATTTGTTTATACATAAAAGAGAATGGGCCCGTGAGCGAAATTTGAGTCCAACCAAAATTTAAGAATTTGTAATTGACATAAATAAATTGTCATTGTTTATTCCTATAATGGGTTACCCTATTCGCTCACGGGGTAACCCATTTCTTATATTCACAATAAATTAAAAGGAAAAATAATGACCGAATTACAAGAAGAAACAATACAAATAAATTATCATATTATGAAGGAGTATTTGGAAAGACATTACCCAAATACTAAAGATTCATTATACAGCAATTTCTGTACAAACTATTCTGATTTCATTAAGAACATTGGTGATATAGATTTGTACACGATTAGCGAATTGTTCCAGTATTTTGTGAACAAAACATTGAAGAATGATTGCGATATAGTAGAAGGAAGATAATATGGATAAGATTGATGAATTAGTAGAA
>Ga0256405_10004068_pt1 | contig 28320 bp, 37 predicted proteins | sample RumenRJG_02DNA_FD_189096 | JGI IMG/M metagenome (GOLD analysis project Ga0256405, IMG submission 189096) | Bovine rumen microbial communities from Lethbridge, Alberta, Canada - RJG_02 | ecosystem: Host-associated > Mammals > Digestive system > Stomach > Rumen | place: Canada: Alberta... | reverse complement strand
GAAAATCACCCAGAAGACCTACATCTGCAAGAAAATTCAATATGAACTACAGATTAACATGAAAAAAGAGATATATAAAAAATCAAAAAGATAAAAAAATTATGAAATTCTTAAATTGACGGCATTGAAAAAACTAAAAGTATATTAATGACATTAAACTAAAAATATAATATTATCATATCACTGATGGTAATGATTATTTTCACATTCCATGTTACTAGTATTTATGGGCTTTTTTGATACTAGGTAGCTGATAACATGGATTCATACCCAGACTGAACTGATAAGAGGTTATACAATGCAAAGATCAAGAGGATTAAAAAGTAGATCAAGAAAAAAAATGACTAAAGTACAAAGACCGGGTAGAACTAACCCAATTACTAACAGACTCCAAAAATTTGAAGAAGGAGATTTAGTTCACATTACTATTAACCCATCCATCCAAAAAGGTCAACCTGCACCTAGATTCCACGGTAAAACCGGTAAAATCGTAGGTCAAAAAGGTAAAGCTTACCTTGTTGCTTTAAAAGATGGAAACAAACCAAAAGAGTTAATAGTAAGACCTGACCACTTAAAATTACAAAACTGATTTCTATGATTGGAAAAGAAGTTATTGAAAGCGAACCTGTACCAAGTTCAAAAGTTAAAGAAATCATTGAAGAATTTGCAGATGATAATGAATTAAACTATGAACAAAATCTTACCTTAAATCATCTTGCAAGGTTTAAAAGATATTCTGCTGAAGATGCGGAAGAAATATACCAAAAACTTCAAGACGAATTTGGTTTAAGGGACAAAGTCGCTGTTCATATTGTTGATTTGGTTCCTGAAGACTTAGCGGACATGAGATTAATTTTTGCTAAGGAACCAACAAAAACAACACCTGAGGATATGCAAAAGATTCTCGATATGTTAGAACAATATGATTACATTGAATAGTATCCCTACTATTCCTTTTTTTATTTATTTTAAAAATTTTACCAAACCCGCCATTTTTTTAGATATCTTTATTATACTTAACAATCAAATTTATTAGTAAGTTTACATTATAGCTAATAACAGTTATATACAAAAACAATAGTGAGTGATAAAGATGGCTGATAAAAATAAAAATGAAAAAAAACCAACAGTGAAAAAAGAAGAAAATGCTGTGGTGCTTGACTATTTAAGTCGTGGTTATGTTAAATCAGATATGTCTAAATTCGGTGGTAAACCTATTGCTCAAGCTATTGGTACAGAACAATTCACTTTACTTGAATTAGCTCCAAAAAATGGTGTTAATTTAGAAATTCAAGACACTGTATATATTGGAAAAGGAAAAAGAGATAAAATATACAGAGTTTTAGGAAAATTAGATTTCGAAAATTTAACTGCAACAAGCAGAATAGAGCTAGATTACGCTATTCGCGATATTGTTGAAGCAGAAGAGGAAAAATTTGTTGAATTTTTCAATACTGCAGATTCAGTTAGTACAAGAATGCATTCACTTGAATTGATTCCGGGAATTGGTAAAAAATACATGTGGGACATCATCAAAGCACGTGAAGAAAAACCTTTCGAAAGTTTCAAAGACATTTCAGAAAGACTCCCTACATTAGCTGATCCTGCAGGAATGATTGTTAATAGAGTAAAACAGGAACTTGACACTACTACACCTAGAAGAGGTAAAAATAAGTATTACATATTTACACAACCTCCAAGGTCTGCAAGAAGAAGATAAGTGATAAATTGACTAGTGAAAATTCCCCGTCCTTATCTAAAGTAACTAAAGATATTCTAAATCAAAATGGGATTAAGTTAAACAAGAGTCTTGGGCAGAATTATCTAATCGATAAGAATAAAAGAGACCAGATTATTAACTTTGGCGACATCTCAAAAGACGATGTTATTTTAGAGATTGGGACAGGAATTGGAACTCTGACAATTGAACTTGCCAAAAAAGCTAAAAAAGTAATAGCTATTGAACAAGACAAAAATATCTGTGAGATATTAGCTAAACGACTTAAAGACGAAAAGATAGATAATGTAGAATTAATTAATGATGATGCATTGAAGGTTGACTTTCCAAATTTCAATAAAATCATCTCCAACCTACCTTATCAAATCTCATCACCCATTACCTTTAAATTTCTGGATTATGATTTTGACCTTGCCATTTTAATGTATCAGAAGGAATTTGCAGACAGAATGAATGGCGAAGTGGGTTCAAAGAATTATTCCAGACTTTCCGCAATGCTTTATTTTAAGTGTGATGTTGAAAAATTAACAGATGTCAGCTGCGAGAGTTTTATTCCAAAACCTCAAATCGACTCAACTGTTGTTAGATTAACCCCTAAGGAAAATAAGATTCCTCAAAAAGATTTTAAAACTTATTCTAAATTTACAAAAGCACTATTCCAACACAGAAACAAGAAGATTAGAAACGCCTTAATTGATTCAAGACATATCATCAGCAATATTGACAAGAAGGTTTTGAAAAAAAGACTGAATGCCATTGAAGATGAGGAATTAGTGGAATTCCTTAAAAAAAGAGTTGTTGTGCTTACTCCCGAAGAGATCTTATTCATATCACAAAAACTAAATCCTATTTTTAAAGAGTGATATCATGCCAGATTTTATTATTAATACTGACGATAATGTTTATGTTCCCGCTGAAGACAGTTATTTGCTTGCAGATAATCTGGAAATAAAAGAAGGCCAAAGCGTTCTTGAAATTGGTACAGGGTCAGGTATTGTTGCAATGTATGCTTCAAGACTGACTGACACTATTACCGTGACTGACATCAACAGCGACGCCTGTCTTTTGGCCGAGAGGAATTTCAAGGACAACAACATCAAAAACGTTGAGATTTTATTCGGCAACCTCTTTGAACCTGTTGAAAACAGGAAGTTTGACGTGATTTTGTTTAATACTCCATATCTTCCTACTGAAGATGATGAAGTTATTGACGACACAATAAATTATGCATTCGATGGTGGATTAAATGGCAGAAAGGTTATTGATATTTTCTTAGATGAAGTGGGAAATCATTTAAATGATGGAGGAATTGTGCAGATGATACAGTCTTCACTATCCGGCAATCAGGAAACCCTGGACAAACTCGATGAACTGGGTTTTATAGCTGAGATAAAAGCGTCTGAACATTTCTTTTTTGAAGACATTACGTTAATTAATGCTTACAAAATATAAAGGTGAAAAAAATGGAACAATGGAAACAATCAACCCTTACAGGAGCAGTACTCATCATCCTTGCCGCAATATTTGCAGCAATAAGAAAAGAGATGAACATTTGGATAATCCTTATCATACTCCTCGGAGTGGTTGATATCATATTCGGATTATATAGAAAAAAAGAAGGAATATAGAGAATTTAGAATTCTCCATCGAAAACAAGTTTAGCTGGGCCTTCCATGAATGCGCCCAATTCATTTTCTTTTTCATAAACATTGAATTTCAAGTCCCCACCAGGCAAGTGAAGCAATATCTCATCATCAAACAAACCTAGCTTGAAACCGGAAATTGCAGTGGATGTTGCACCGGTACCGCATGCTAGTGTCACGCCGGCACCACGCTCCCAAGTTATCATTTTACCTTCGTTTTTGGAAATTACCTCAACAAAGTGAACATTGATCTTTTCAGGGAACACTTCATGTGCCTCAATGGCCGGACCGTACTTGTTGATGTCGATTTCATCAACATTGTCAACAAAGATGATTGCATGAGGGTTTCCGACACTGATTGCTGTTACATTGAATGTTGTATCAATTACTTCAAGCTCATCGTCAAGGAATTCATCCTTATCTGAGGTCATTGGTATTTCAGGAGTCTTGAATGTTGATGTTCCCATATCGACCTTGAAGAGAACTGGCTCATCATTTTCCAATGTGATTTCAATTGTCTTGATTCCTGCACGGGTTTCCACAGTCATTTTTTCCTGTTTTAAAATGCCTTTCCTGTAGACAAAGTCTCCAAAGCATCTGATACCGTTTCCACACATTTCAGCTTCGCTGCCGTCAGGATTGAACATTCTGTATCCTATGTCAGCCACTTCAGACGGTTCAACGAACAATACTCCGTCACCGCCAACACCGAAGTTTCTGTGGCATAATATTCTGCAAGCTTCCGGCTTATCTGCCTCAGGAATGACTTCTCCGTCAAATTCGTTGATTATTGGAAAGTCATTGCCTATTCCATGCATTTTTGAAAATTTTAATCCTTTTAAATCTACCATATTATCAACTTATTTTAAATGTGGTGGAATGCTTTGTTTATCATATAGGTCTTCAAAGGTTTCTCTTTCCCTAACTACATTGCATTTACCGTCAGTGACAAGGATTTCTGAAGCCAATGGTCTTGAGTTATAGTTGGAGGACATTGTAAATCCATATGCACCTGCGTTTAGGATAGCCAATACGTCACCCTCTTCAACGTCAGGCATTGGCCTGTCACGTGCAAACAGGTCACCTGATTCACAGACGTTTCCAGCAATGTCGACTTCCTGAGTATTTTCCGCATCCATTTTGCTTGCATCAACAATGTGGTGGTATGAATCATACATTGCAGGCCTTAGGAGTGTGTGGAATCCTGCATCTACACCAATGAATTTTCTGTAGCTTTGTTTTATGCTGTTGACGGTTACAAGAAGTGCACATGCATCTGCAACAAGGTATCTTCCAGGTTCAAGATACATTGTTGGGTTGCCCATGTCGTATTGTTCGAGTTTTTCTTTGAATAATCCTACATTGACTTCTGCAAACTTGTCAAGGTCTAATAATTTTTCTTCAGGAGTGTATGGAACACCTACTCCTCCACCGAAGTCGACGAACTCGAAGTCGATTCCAGCTTCCTCATGGACTTTTCCTGCAATGTCCATTGTGGATTCGATAGCTAGCTTGAAAGGTTCAGGGTCGAGGATGCCTGATCCTATGTGTGAGTGCATACCGATTGGATTGAATCCTAATTCTTTTGCCATTTCATATACTTCAACAGCCTCATTGTCCATGATACCGAATTTACTCATTACTCCACCGGTGATACAGTGGTCGTGGTGTCCTGCACCAACCATCGGGTTTACTCTGAATGATATTTTCAATCCTTCTGGATCTACAATTTTAGCCAGTCTTTTAAGTGCTGAAACTGAGTCGATGTTTAGGACTGCGCCTTCATCATGAACAAATTTTAGCTCGTCATTGGTAATGTTGTTACCTGTAAATAGGATTCTTTCACCTGCAAAGCCCAACATTTTTGCAATGTGAACTTCGCCCGGGGAAACCGCATCAATACAGCAACCTTCAGATTCCAATATTTTCATCACTGCAAGGTTGGTATTTGCTTTACATGCGTAAAATACTTTGAAATCAGGATAATATTTTGAGAATGTTGAGTAAAATTTGTTATAGTTAGCTCTTATCCTAGCCTCATCCATTACATAGGTTGGAGTTCCAAATTCTTCTGCAATGTCAATTGCATCTGCACCACCAATGTCAAGGTGGTTTTTATCGTTTACTTTAATATTTAAATCCATAATTTAAACTCCTAAAAAAGTTACATTATATATTTAGTTATTTAATCAAATCTATTTAAAAGTATTTAAGGAAAGCGATTTGCCGATAGAATTTTAATTAATGAAAAATAATTAAAAATTAGTGATTACCATGAAAAGAGATTACGGGCTTACCATGAGAGGAATAATAAAAAATGACAAAGGTGAAATTTTAGTCCTTAAAAGGCATCCTAAAAGCCGTACCGACCCTGACACTTGGGAACTACCTGGAGGAAAGGTTGAAAATGGAGAGTTTTTCGATGATGCACTTGTGCGTGAAATAAAGGAAGAAACAAATCTTGACGGTAAGGTGGGAGACCTTGCAATAGCCATACAGCATGACTATCCATATAAGCGCACTGTCCAAATGATAATGTATCTGGATGATGTTGAAGGCGAGTTTAAAATAAGTGATGAGCATACTGATGGCAAATATGCATCAATTGATGAAATAAAGACTCTGACACTGTCAAGCTGTCTTAAAAAAGTTTTAGAAAAAAAGAATTATGTGCTTTAGAGTATTTCATCTAAAGCTTTTACGAATTGATCAATTTCATCTTTTGTTATTGTCAATGGCGGAACGAATCTTAAGACGTTTCCAGCGGTACAGTTGATTAAAAATCCTGCTTCACGGAGTTTGTCAACATATTCCGCACCAAGCTTGGTTAATTCCAAACCAACCATCAAACCCACTCCACGCACGTCAGCAATGATCTCCTTATCTAATTTTTTAAGCTCATCGATGAAGTATTGACCGACTTCATTAACGTTGGATAGGATATCATCTTTTTCAAATACATCGAGAACTGCATTTGCAGCTGCTGCAACCAATGGTCCTCCACCGAATGTGGTTCCATGGTCTCCAGGCACGAATGCACTGGCCACTTTTTCGGTTGCAAGGATTCCGCCCATTGGGACTCCTCCACCGATTCCTTTAGCCATTGTCATAATGTCAGGTTTGACGTCAAACAATTCATGTGCAAATAATGTTCCGCATCTTCCAAAACCTGTCTGAACTTCATCTACAATGAAAACAATGTCATTTTCCTTACAGATTTTTTCAATTCCTTTCAAGTATTCATTATCCGGAACGTTGACACCACCTTCACCTTGAACAGGTTCTACAAGGATAGCTGCTGTGTTTTCGGTTATTGCCTCTTTTATTGCATCCAAGTCGTTGTATGGGACGTTGATGAATCCTTTTGGCATTATTGCCTTGAATGGCTCATGATATTCCTCATGGCCTGTTGCGGCAAGTGTCATTATGGTTCTTCCGTGGAATGAATCGACAGTTGAGATGATTTCACTTTTTCCTGTGTATTTTACTGCCAGTTTGATTGCTCCCTCGTTTGCCTCAGCACCACTGTTTGCATAAAATATTCTGTCGAAGCTGGTTTTGTCCACTAATCTCTTAGCATAGACTAAAGCAGGTTCATTGTAGTAGATGCTTGAAATGTGAATTAGCTTTTCTGCCTGATTTTGAATCGCTTTGACTAAAGCAGGGTGATTGTGACCTAAACAGTTGACTGCAATACCTGCAAACATGTCCAGATATTCATTTCCATCGATATCCCATACTTTAACACCTTCCCCGTGATCAAGTACGATTGGTTGTCTGGTGAAAGTGTTTATGAAATAATCATCTTCAATTTTAATCAAATCCTGAGTATTCATAATTAATCTCCTAAAATATTTAATCATTAATACTTTGAAGTTCATCAATAATAAATACTTCCTAATGATTTTTAAGAAAAGTTATAAATAAACTCAAAAAAAATAGAGAATTGGAGGAAATATAATGAATACAAAAATTTTACTATTAATTACATTGGTATTTGTTGCCAGTGTTGGAATTGTCGCAGCAGAAGATGCAACTGTTGCCCCATATACCTTCACAGTACCTGACGGATATACAATTGCAACCGCAACAGATACAACTTGTGCAATGCAGCAAGACGATATTCACGCAATCAGCTTCGCAACCGGAGTGGGGGAAGACCTTGAAGCGGCAAAACAAACATTTATCGATCAAGGCCAGCAACTTGTAGACGAAAAGGAAATGAAATACAATGACATAGACATAAACCTTCAGGCATTTTCCGTTGACAAGGATGGAACCCTATTATACTCATTCAACTATGTTGTACTATCTGATGACGGCAATTTCGTTGTTACTGTTGTGACAGACGATGCTGAATTCAACAGTGATTTAAACACTGCAAATGCAGAAGACAATCCTGCAGTAACTATTTTTGATACACTACAAGTTAATTAAATTTAACTTGTCTTTTTCTTTTTTTAACAATTAGATTTAATAACACTTTCAACTAAATAATAATTTATAAAAATTTAGGTGATAAAATGAAAGTCGCTATAATTGAAACTGACAAAGGAAATATTGAATTAGAATTATTCCCAAACGAAGCTCCAGGAACTGTAGCTAACTTTGAAAAATTAATCAAAGAAGGATTCTATGATGGATTAACTTTCCACAGGGTCATCCCTAACTTTGTAATTCAAGGAGGATGCCCTTACGGTAACGGTACCGGAGGACCAGGTTACACCATCAAATGTGAAACCGAAGGAAACCCTCACAGACACGGAACCGGTGCACTGTCCATGGCACACGCTGGTAAAGATACCGGTGGAAGCCAATTCTTCATTACACACTCACCACAACCACATTTAGACGGTGTTCACACCGTATTCGGTCAAGTCATTGAAGGTATGGATGTCGTTAACTCAATCCGTCAAGGAGACGTAATGAACAAAGTGACCATTGAAGAAAGATAAATTCTTATCTTTCCAATTTCTTTTTTTTAAAAACTAATAATTAATATTACAAGTAATCAACCATCTCATCCATGCTCACATTACGGGAGTGCAATGGAGAAGGTCTGGATTTTTCTGAAGGATATCCTATAGGAAGCAGCGCCACAGTGACCATATCCTCCGGCAGGTCAAATAGCTCATCGAGCACCCTCTTGTCGTATCCCCTGACCCAGACGGAGCCTATTCCAAGGTCATATGCCTCAAGCATCATCTGTGTTGTTGCAATAACCGCATCGTCAAGGCCTGCATCATGTCCGTCAACGGTTTTCCATGAAACACTCTTATCATAACATATCAAAAGCACTATTGGAGCGCCGAAACAGTAGGGAGTGAAGTTTCTGATCTTTTCAAGTCCCTCTTCACTTTTGATTACAAAAACCCTTTGTGGCTGGTAATTGTTTCCTGTTGGTGCAACCTGTGCCGCCTTTAGAATTTTTTCAAGTTTTTCATCCTCTATTTCCCTGTCGGAATATTTTCTCACTGAATACCTTTCACAGGCTAAATCTAAAAAATCTTTCATGATATCACTTTAACAAATCGTTGTATACTATTTTATGCATCATCAGATAATAGTATTTCCATATGAATTATTCTGAAGTTTTCGCCTTGATTCCCACAAATGAAGCAAAAACGGATGCTATGCACAATACCACACAAATTATGCAGGTCACTTGACAGCTTTGAATCAGTAACGGATAATACTGTTCAATTATCGGAACGTCACCCATGATAAATGCAAACACAAGTGTCAAAATCCCCATACTCATTGCCTGACCCACTGTACGCATAGTTGCAACCGCCGCCGATGCCACTGAAGTGTCTTTTGGCGGAACTGAACCCATTATGACATTTGTATTCGGAGGTGAGAACAATCCGAAACCGACACCATAGATTATCATTGATATTATTAGAAATTCCATTGAAGTGGCATTACCCAGTGATGAGAATAGGAACAAGGATATTGTTCCAAGAGCCATTCCAATAGCTGCCAGTATTTGAGGCACGAACTTGTCTGACAGCCTGCCTGCAATCGGAGCGAGAACAACCTGACATAGCGGTGCCACAAGAAGAATTATTCCTGCAGTCTGTGAATCGAATCCCTTTATGTATTGTAAGTGATAATTAAGGATAGTTGTAACGGCATATGTCGCCAGATAGGCACACAGTGATGCGAAATTGGCTGAGAGGAACTTGTGGTTTTTGAAAAACTTGATGTCGAATACAGGATATTCCTGCCTCAGCTCTATCAATCCAAAAATCACAAGGATTATGACTCCCAATATTGTTAGAATTATTCCCAATGGAGTGTTTAGAACAGTGAATCCGTACATGAAAAGAACAATTCCAATTCCGTATGTTAAGGACCCCTTCAAGTCAAGAGGCATGTTTTCAAATGAGGACCATTCCTCATCGATTCTTGTCAGAAGCAATGCAAGAATAACAACCATGAACGGCACACAGAACAATACTACAGATCTCCATCCGAGATTGTAGTTGAGAATTCCTCCAATGACCGGAGACAGGGACAATCCCACATAAACACCGGTGATGTTAATTCCCAATGCCTTTCCACGCTCTTCAGGAGGAAATACATTCACTATCATTGCCATTGATGTTACATTTATGAATGACAGCGCAATCCCCAAAATGAACCTGCTTGCAAGGAACTGTTCAGATGATGTGACGAGGACATTGACTATGGAAATTATAATAAATAGAATAATGCTTAAGTTTGTGACCTTCTTGAGACCGTATTTGCCAGAAATCTGACCGGCCGGAACTGACAATACTGCCACAACAAGCAAAAAGATGATGGTTACCCAGTTTTGAACGATATTGCTCATGTGAAATTCTGCTGCAATGCTTGGAATTACAATATTGACTGCATTTACGGCAAAAACAGTGAAAAATGACAATACCGTACAAATCAACAAGAGTAAATTTTTCTTCTCCATTAACTTATAATATGGAATTTATAGAATATTAACTTATACATTCAAAAGTCCAGCTGCTCGGCAAGGCATATATTGCAAAATGCATTAGGAACATCAATATTTGAATCCTTTACCGGACAATAGTATTTCCCGTTTTCTCCTTCCAATTTCAAAGATCCTGGAAATGGAGTACCAACTGGGTGAATAGATTCCTCTAAGATGAACGTGGCATAAAATGAGGCAATATATGTAATCAGCATGCTTTTATTATCCGGAGTCACCTTTGCATGATTTGCTTTTAAAACTTCAACAGCATCTATTAATGCTTCTTTATCAATATTATTTGTATAATCAGCAGTGTCCTTTGAAATATCCCTTATTCGATACAGGAAAGACTCTATATATGATTTTTGACTATCCTTCCTGAAATTATCTTGAACGAACTTGTTTTCTTCAAGTACCTGAGATGTGAAATCCATCATGTCAAAAACAGAAATTGTGGAGGAATATCTTTTCAGTATTTCAAAAACAGAATTACCTGATATAACCTCCTTATCAGACAGGAGGTTTGTAAATTCATCACACATTTCCAGATATTCGTCTGACATTTCTAAAACCCAAATGAGTATCCTGCATTCTTACAGACACAATATCTGCACAATGAGTTCTCATCTTTTATGCTCATGATTCTTGTCTTGCATTTGTATTCGCCATTTTCCAAAAAGACCTGGTCGTTAATAGGACTTTCCCCCACGGGATGAAGTGGTCTTTTTGCCATCAACGCCAGATAAAGTGAAATGTATTTTGTAAATTCACGGGTTTCCTCATCTCCACCCGCATAAGTGTCAAAGTAAAAGTCTATATCATTTTTGATGTTTTCAACGACACCGTCCTTGATGTCATAGTCATCAGTGATGTTTAGGGCAAAAATCTCATCCCATGCTTCTGAATTGTATTTTGCAAGACTTTTTGTTAATGGGTCCTTGTATCTGTCGTCTGTGACCTTGTTTCTGAGATATTCGATTGGATAATCCTTTAGGTTTTCCCTGATTTCGGCAAGTAATTCTGTGGCTTTCATAATTAAAATAATATATTTCTTACATATTATATTTTCTAAAAAAATAGGTTAAAATCTATTTGAGTTTGCTCATCAAACCTGATTTTCTTGCATAATGAAATAGGTACAGTTGAACATAACCCGCATTGTCACCGAACTCTTCCATTCCAAATTCCCTGACTTTAGCAACACTCATATCCTTTCCGTCAAAGTACAAGTGTGAAACTATGCGTTTTATCCACACATCCGATGGAAATGCCTCCCTAAAGTTAAATCCGTAAAGCAGTATGCAGTCAGCTACTTTCGGACCTACACCCGGAACTTTAAGTATGGTTTCAAATGCCTCATCATAAGACATCGAAAAAATGTCTTGAAGGTCTATTTCATCTGTAAACATCTCGGATGCCCTTCTCATGTATGGTGCTCTATATCCTACGCCACAACTTTTAAGATTATTTGTACACATTGAAATATCTGAAATATCAGACAAATTTAATTCATCTTCATCATCCAAGTATGCATTTAATAAATCATTGCTTTTAGGAAAAGTATAGTAATCACCATGCTGATTTCCCCAATTCTGTTTTATCTGAGAAACTGATTTTGTCCATCTTTTGATGGAATTGTTTGCAGAGCATATTGATGATATTATGCACTCAAAAGGATCAGGTGCCAAAAACAGTCTCAAGCCATTGCAGAACTCAGACATTTCTGCCAGCTCGGCATGGTTTGCAAGATATTTATAGAATTTATTCAAGTCAAATTCCAAATCAAAAATGTAATTCAGCTTATCCATAGCCTGCTTGTCTGAAATGTCACCGGAATAGCTGAAATCCAAAAATTCACCAGATTGCTTAACATTGAAAACAACGGGTTCATCCTTAAAATAGACAACATTAGAAAAGGTGCCGTCAACTTCACGCCATGGAGGCTGTGAGGTCTGACCGGACATTTGAGTCAATTCCAAATCAATAGGTGCTTCAACTATCATAAGCGAACAGCCACATTATTTTCCTTAAGGTATTCCTTTACGGTTCCTATTGAATATTGGTTAAAATGAAATATGCTTGCCGCAAGAGCCGCTGAAACATCGGTCTTTTCAAACACTTCCAGGATATGTTTTGGCTCGCCAACTCCTCCGCTTGCAATTACCGGAATGTCAACCGCATCATTGATTGTCTTATTTAACTCAATGTCATATCCGTTCTGGGTTCCATCGCCGTCCATACTGGTAAGAAGTATTTCACCCGCTCCACGGTCCTGACATTCAACCGCCCATTGGATTGCATCAATGCCTGTGAACTCACGTCCACCATATATGCTTGTATCAAACCAACAGTATCCATTATCGGTTTCAATGACTGTCTTGTCCTTTGCATCATCGGGATGGTCTACATATCTTCTTTTGGCATCAATTCCAATCACGACAGCTTGAGAACCGACAACTTTTGACGCGTCAGTCAATAACTCAGGATTTTTAATGGCTGCAGTGTTTGTCGAGCACTTGTCAGCTCCAGCCTTAAGCATCTTGATGTAATCATCAACCTTTCTTATTCCTCCCCCTACGCAAATAGGCATGAAAACGTTCTCAGTTAATCTGTCAATAACGTCTGCCATTGTTGCACGGCGTTCATGAGATGCGGTGATATCTAAAACAACCACTTCATCTGCTCCTTCCTCATAATAGCGTGTTGCCAAATCAACCGGATTTCCAGCATATTTTATTTCCTTAAATTCAACACCTTTAACAACACGACCTTCCAGAACCTGCAAATCACAATCTAGGCAAGGAATAATTCTTTTAGTTAGCATAGTAATCTATAAAAAAAGTAGTAAAATGTTTGTAAAATATTCTTAAGCAGAATATCTTAAAACAAAACATAATATTGCTAAAATAACAACAGCAACAATAACGTGTTCAGGTGAGAGTTTCGGACCTAAACTTTCTTCATCAAAGTATCTTACTAAACCTGCACCAGTTTGAGGCATAGAAATCTTATTATCTTTTTTTGCCATAGTAATCTCCCATTAAATTAATTTATAAAAATAACTGAATATAATTATTTTTTTCATCATATATAAAGTTTAAATTTTTTCTTTCTTAATGACTTTAATATCACTTATTCTTGTATCCGGATACTGACCGTTCTCATCCTTTTCAACAGCCTTTACCATATCCCATACTGTAAGTAATGCAACGCTAACACCGGTGATAGCTTCCATTTCAACACCAGTTTTTCCTAAAGTGTTAACTGCACATCTTGCAATGATTTCATCTTCTTTTACATCAAAATCAAGCTCAATTCCAGTCAAGGCCAAAGGATGGCATAACGGTATTATTGAAGAAGTGTTTTTAACCGCCTGAATTCCGGCAATTTGGGCAGTGGTCAATACGTTACCCTTTTTGATTTCCTCATTTTGAATCAAATCAATTGTATGCTTGTCTAAAAATATGCTGCCGCTTGCTATTGCCCTTCTTTTTTGGTCAGGTTTTGCCCCAACTTCAACCATATGTACTCCGCTGTCTGTTAAATGTGTAAATTCATCTGCCATAGTATCACTTCTCACTAACTTCAATTACATCCAATTGTGCGCAAATCGCATTAACGCCCAATATTTCACTTACATTAGGCTTGCTTCTTCCCTCATCGCCTGAAATCAATTCCTTGATGTAAAGCCCTCCTTCTGTTTTAATAATCATGCTGAATGTCTTTTCATCGATTATTTCATATGACAAGTCGAGGACATGCTTTACGCGAACCATGTCTGTTCTTCTTCTAAGTACCCTTAAAGGAGTCTGTTGATTGATTTCATCTAATTTTGTTAACTCCTCAAGTTTATCCTCATCATATGCCTCATCGCATTCAACGATTGCCCGATAAACCTTATAGGTGTCAGGTGAAGACTGTTTTATTTCCGCCTTTCTTGGCCTTTCGCATAAGTGAAGGTTATGATATGCAGTTTTGCCCTCATTGATTTCATTGATTTCCTTTTCTAGTTTGGCCAAATCAAGGTTTCTTATTTTAGGCTCTTTTATCTCTAAAACGAATGGTCTTCCAGAACCAAGCATCAACACGTCAATGTCTTCTCTTCCGGCCCCATGGAATTTTGCTTCCCGTCCTTTGGTTAACTTTAAAAAGTGCTCGGATATTAACTCTTCGACGGATTCAGGATACTGCTTTCCAGTGCCGTTGCATTCTTCACATCCTCTGCCTTTGCATTTTGTGCATGGCCATTTGGTTTGAGGAATTCCACGCTCATATTTATTGTATTTTCCTTCAATATATAATGGATTAATCTGAATTCTGACTTTTGGATCTTTTGTCAAATCAATATTGAAAACAATGTCCTGCCTTTCAAATTCGGCATCCTTGTCATATCTTTGCCAAATACCAAGACCTATTAATCTGTTGACCTCTTTTTTAAGTGTTTCAACACCTAAATCAAATTTTTCAGACAGTTCCTCATCTCTCTTTTGAATGTCCTTTGGAATCTGTGAACCTACAAGGAATGTATCGAATTCAACTCCCAACTGGTTGATTTTTGCATCAATCTTGTCGTAGAGCTCATCATCCAATTTGTTGAAAATGTTGTCACAGATTACACAGTCAACATCATCCAAATCAATGCCCAACTCTTCACAAACCTTGTCTGCCCTTTCAATATTGTTTGAACCTTCAATTGTCTTTGAAAGTTTACGTCCAAGGCAATGCTTGCAGATTTTTCCATCGGTTTCATCTAAAATGTCTCTAGCCAACTTCATATTATCTTTGCATGAATTGTCCCATCATACGATTCATGGCGCCGCCTCTAAGACGTCCTCCACGTTTACCTAATCCTTTCATGGTCTTTTTAGTGTTGTTATAATACTTTAACAGTTCCTTAACTTCACTTTCTTCAACACCGGATCCCCGTGCAATCCTCTGGATTCTTGATTGCTTTATGATTTTTGGGTTAAGCATTTCCTCCTCTGTCATTGAGGACATCATGATTTTATATGACTCAAGCTTATCCTCAGTCATTTTGGATGCTTCCTTGGTAATCTTGTTTCCCATACCCGGAATCATGTTGAGGACCTGCTGCATCGGACCCATGCTGTTCATCATCTCAAACTGGTTTTTCATGTCCATCAGTGTGAACTTACCTGTGAGCATGTTGTTCATGGTTTTTTCTGCAATGTCCTCATCGATATTTTCCTCGGCTTTTTCTATAAGGGATTTTATGTCTCCCATACCAAGGAGTCTGGAAATGAATCTTTCAGGGTCAAACAGTTCAAAGTCATCCACCCTTTCACCGGTACCGATGAACTTGATTGGAGCGCCGGTTTCAGCTACCGCTGACATTGCACCCCCACCTTTTGCTGAACCGTCAAGTTTTGTAATGATGATTGAACCAATATCAGTTGCCTGTGAAAATGCCTTTGCCTGTTCTCCTGCCTGCTGACCGATTGTACCGTCGATTACAAGAATGGCTTCATTAGGATTGATGATGTTATCCAACTCATCCATCTCAGCAATCAAATCAGACTCTTCCTTGTGTCTTCCTGCAGTATCGAAAATGATAACCTTACGGTTTTTGAATTCCTGCAAACCCTTTTCGGCCAGGTCAAGTGCATCCTTATTGTTAGGGTCCCCATACAAAGGCACATCCATCTCTTCGGTCAGTTGCCTTAACTGCTCGTAAGCCGCAGGCCTCCATGTGTCTGTACATACGACGGCAGGGTTGAAACCCTTTTTCTGCAAGTATCTACACAATTTACCGATGGTAGTGGTTTTACCTGAACCCTGAAGACCTAAAAACAGAATTTTATAAGGCCTGTCGTTGATGTCAAGGCCAGCTGCTTCACTGCCTAAAAGGTTGACCATCTCTTCATAAATAATTGTTATAACGTGTTCCCTTGGAGTGATACCTTTAGGAGGCTCCTCTTCAAGAGCACGGGATTCTATTTTCTTTGATAAATCTAAAACTAATTTAATATTAACGTCAGATTGAATTAAGGCACGTTGAATATCCTTTACAACTTCCTTAATTGTTTTTTTATCAATGACTGACATTCCCACTAATTTTTTCATGGTATTAGTAAGATTTTCACCTAAATTTCCGAGCATAATTATCACTTGTAATAATAATTTATAAATTATATTAAAATATATTTATATTTATTAAGTGTTTAATAATTTTTGTGTGAGAGACATGTTAGAAGAAGTAATAAAATCATTAGAAGCATCCCCAATTGTTAAAAAAGGTGACTACAACTACTTTGTAAATCCAATAAGTGATGGTGTTCCAGCAATGGACCCATTAATGCTTAGAGAACTGTCATTAGCTGTACATAAGTATGCTGATTTAAACATTGACAAGATTGTGGCTGTTGAAGCCATGGGAATACATTTGGCAACTGCATTGTCACTTGCAACCGACATCCCATTTGTCGTAATCCGTAAAAGACAATACGGACTTCCTGGTGAAAAGGAAGTGTATCAAAAAACAGGATACGGCTCATCAAACCTTTATGTCAATGATTTGAAGGAAGGAGAAAGAATCCTACTCATCGATGATGTTGTAAGTACCGGAGGAACCCTAGTTGCACTAATCAAAACATTAAAGGACATGGGTTTAGACTTGAAATCCGTAGTGGCAATCATTGACAAAGGACAAGGAAAGGAAATCGTTAAAAAAGAAACCGGCATAGATGTTTTATCAATTGTAAAACTAGACGTTGTTGACGGCAAGGTAGTCATCGAAAGCACAATTGAAGATTAAAATGTCAATGTATGATATGGACCTGGACAAGGTAATCCGCAAAATCAACTCAATTGATGCAAAAACTGTGGGATTGCAGTTTCCGGAGGGTCTTAAGGTTCAAGCTACAAAAATAGCTCGTGCAATCGAAGATGAAACAGATGCAATTGTCATCATTTCAGGAGATCCATGCTTTGGAGCATGTGATGTCGGCGATTGGAAAATGAAGGGGTCAGTGGACCTGATTGTCCATTACGGCCACACTCCACTTCCACTAAAATATGAGATTCCAACTCTCTTCATCGAGGCATATTCAAAAATAGACATTAAAAAGGACCTTAAAAAAAGCCTGGAATATTTGAAGGATTATTCAAGAATAGGTCTTGTAACCACAACCCAGCACCTGCATCTTTTAAGCGAAACAAAGGATTTCCTTGAAGACAACGGCAAGGAAGTAATTTTAGGATCTTCCCCATCTACACGTAAAGGCCAGGTTTTAGGTTGCAACTTCTCATCAATCAAGGATTTGGAAGTTGATGTTATCCTATTTATCGGAAATGGTAATTTCCACCCATTAGGAATAAAATTATTTTCAAACACCCCTGTATTGGCACTTGATCCATATAACTCAGAAATCAGAAGCATGGATGAATTTGCAGATAGGATATTGAGAATTAGATTTGCAAGAATTACAAAAGCGCGTTCAGCCAAAAAATGGGGAATTCTAGTATCTTCCAAAGAGGGACAATACCGTATGGCGCTAGCCAAGGAAACAAAAAAACTACTTGAAGACCATGGAATGGAGTCATTCATTATCTTAGTTGACAATGTAACTCCCGATGCACTGCTTCCATATATGGAATTGGATGCATTTGTCGTTAGTGCATGTCCAAGGATAGCCATTGACGATTCACAAATGTATAAAAAACCATTATTAACACCACAGGAATTGGAAATAGTTTTAAACAAACGTGAATGGGAAAACTATCAGTTGGATGAAATTTTATTCCATGAAAGATATCAATAATTTTAAATCCATCACCAATTAAAAAAAATACTTATTTATAAATACTTTTAAATATAAACATCACCAAAATTATAATATTAAAGAAATTTTTAGTAAAATCTTTATTTTGGTGGATTTTGATATGAGCATAGAAGATGAAAAAATCGTAATGCCTGGAGATAAGATAGGAATAATAGAACAATATCTACCAGGAGAAGGTACTTATGATGATGATGGCGACATTAAGTCAGCAGTACTTGGAAATGTTAAAATTAATCAAAAAATGAAGGTAATTTCTGTTGTGTCAGATGCAAAACCTGCTCTTTTAAAAGTCGGAGATATCGTTTACGGACAAATAACTGATTTAAAACCTCAAAGAGCAAATGTTAAAATTGACTGCATGAAAGATAATGGAAGACCATTAGCTCTACCTTATATGGGCGCTATCCACATTTCACAAGCTAAAAAAGATTATTTGGAAAAATTATCTGATGCTTTTAGAATTGGAGACATTATTCAAGCAAAAGTGGTTAAAATAACTGGAGACAATGTTGATTTAGGAACTGTAGACGATGATTGTGGAGTCCTAAAGGCAATGTGTACCCGTTGTAGAGATTACATGCACACTACACAAAAAGAAAATGAACTTCAGTGCAATACTTGTAACAAAAAAGAAAAACGTAAAGTTTCTAAAAACTATGTTAATGATTAATTAAGGTTGATAAAATGGAAAATTTCGAGATTATTGAGGATAAAACTTTAGAACTCACTTTTGAAGTAGCAGACGAAAGTCATGGAGTTTTCAACGCTTTAAGACATATCTTAATGCAAGACCCAGATGTCGAATACGCTGTTTACAATATCGATCACCCTCTTACTGGAAAACCACAAATGACCATTAAAACCAAAAGAGGAAAAAGACCTAGAAGCGTATTGAAAAAAGCGGCTGAAGAATTACAAAAAGAAAGTTCTAATTTCAGACAACTTATCGATGAAGCTTTATAGCTTCAATTTTTATTTTTAATGTGGTTTTAATGGCAGATTACAAACTTCCTTCACTAACAGCAGATATTTTTATTTTTGATGATGATTTCAATTTTATTTTAATAAAACGACGAAATGATCCCTATAAGGATTTCTGGGCGTTGCCTGGAGGATTTGTTGAATACGGCGAAAGTGTTGAAAACGCTGCCATTAGAGAAGCAAAGGAAGAAACCAGCATAGACGTTGAACTCATTGATTTAGTCAATGTTTATTCAAAACCCGATAGAGACCCAAGAGGACATACCATAACTGTTGCATATATCGCTAAAGGAGATTTCAATAATAGAAAAGCGGATAGTGATGCAAAAGATATTGGTATTTTTTCACAAAATGACTTAAACCAACTAAAAATAGCTTTTGACCACAGAGAGATTATTAAAGATTGTTTGAATAAAGCTAAAAAAATGAATATTTAGGTTAATATTTAAATAGATTAAAAAAAAGATTATTTAATATTACATATTAATTTAAAGATAAAATTAGAGGGATAGTAAATGGAATTTTGTCCTGAATGTGGGGCTATGATGCTTCCAAACAATGGCGTTTTAAAATGTAATAAATGCGGATACTCAAATGAGTTAGCCGACAATACAGAATATGAAGTTTCAAAAGAGATTAAAGCTGAAGAAACCGTCAAATATGTTGAAGATTTAGATCCGGGAGAAGGCGTGACTGAAATTTGTCCTAAATGTGGACATGACAAGGCCACTTACGAATTAAAACAAACCCGTAGTGCAGATGAAGCACCGACACGTTTCTTCACATGCCTAAAATGTAAACATAAATGGAGAGAATACGATTAAGAGGGTTTTCTTATGAAGGATTCTAAAGAAAAAGAGCACAGAATTTCAAATCTAAAAGACATGATTAACAATGTCAAAGATGATGGCGAATCAGGATTTGAAGACATTGAAGAAGATTCTGAGTTAATCAATTATCTAAATGAAGATAGTGATGATTATGAGGAATTGGAAATTGATGATGAATTCATCTACCATCCAGGCGATGAAGACGCTGATGCTGTTAATTTAGAAGAAAATCCGATTGATGAAGAATTTATTATAAAAACTCCAAAACCCGAAGACATTGAAGAAAATGAATATGATGAATTTGAGGATGATTTTGTTGGAGAAATAAGTGAAAACTTCGACCATATGATTAATGCTAAAATCAGGGGCAGACCTATCTTGGCAATTGTCAGTTCCATTTTGGGAGTCATCTTCATAATTATATCCATCTTTATTTTTGAATCTAGAAGTGACAGAGTAATTGACAATGTTGTTGCTGGTGAAAGCAGTTTCATGTTTGTCATTTTCCTAATTGTAGGATTATTCTTATTATGTTATGGAATTTACAAAATCTTCGATGTTAAAAATCCATTTAGTTCCTTGACAAATAGCATAGACTCTATTCAAAAAGAAGACGAGGACGATAAAAAAGAAGAAAATAACACCCCTAAAGAAAAACCATCCCCGAAAGTTATACCAAAAAGCAAAATTCCCCTAGATAAAGATTCATACAAGATAGGCGAATTCGATATGGAAGATTTAAAGGCTTCCCTTAAAAAACCAACTAATTCTAAAAAAGATTCTGTTGTAGAAGATGTAGACAATCTCCCTCCAGCTAAAGAAAAATCTCAAAAAAACGAAGATTTGAGCGAAGAGGAAATTGAGAATCTTGAATACGAACATGCAAAGCTTGAAAGTGAATCAATTGACGATATCTTTGCGGAAGTTGAAGATATTGAAGATATGCCAATTATCTCTATTGATTCAAAAGAAGAAAAAGAATAATATTTCTAATGTGGGGCCTGTGGTCTAGTTAGGAATGACGTGGGACTTCGGATCCCAAGATCGAGGGTTCAAATCCCTCCAGGTCCGCTTATTTTTTAATCCTGACAACTGCTTCCTTGAAAAAGTCCGGAATCAATGACCTATACATTGGACTTTTAAACAGCATGTTAATGTCACTGTCAATGATGTAAGTGTAACATGAATCGTCTTCCGCCCTCATTCCACGACCGTATGCCTGCATCAGAGTCATTACTGTTTTATATGCATACCATTTCTTATCCCTCTTCATTCTCATGTTAACCTGCTTGTCTCCAAGGTATGGGAATGGTATCTTGTAAATAACCTGGAATCGGCATTTGTCATAAGGCAAGTCCACACCTTCACTCATTGATGGAGAAACCAGTACTAAAGGATTTTCATCCTTTTCAAAGAAATTCAACACTTGTTCCCTGTTTTTTGAAGTGTGTGAAACCAAGCGTGAATTGTAAAGGTTGTTTGTAATGTACTGTTGGCACTTATAGCTGTGGGTATGTATCAGACCTTTGTCCCCTTCATGCTTTTTAAGGATTTCCTGCAATATTGGAATTGTTTTCGGCGCCGTGTTTTTAATTCTATTGGCAGACATTTTACCTGCCAAATTAAGGATAATTGGCCTTTTTTCTTTTGTAAATGGACTGTCCACCTTAATGTGATAGACTTCATTTGGATTTAATCCCAGCCACTTGGAAAACATCTTATGTGAAAGGATTGTTGCACTCATGAATATTACAACATCACCATATTTCAACAGATGGTTTTTGGCATAATGGTGAACCCTTAAAGGCTTAAAGCAGACACTTGTCTCGTCTGTGTCAATAACCCAGTTTCTTGGCTCTTTTTCAAGATTTTCCTTAAGGGTTTTTAGCCTGGCGATTGTTGATCTTATTCTATCTGCCTTGTTTTTGCTTACATCCTTAAGGTCGATTTCTTCATAGGATTCCCTTATTGCACCGATTTCCATTACCCAGTCTTCAAGCTCCCCGTCTTCGAGAATTGACTTGGACATTATTTTATTGATGTCCTTTTCAAGAGTCCTATTGTATAATGTCACTTCCATTGTGGCCATCAATTTGTTTTCAATGTTATGGGCTTCGTCTAAAATCAATAGGGAACGTTTTCCAAAATGTTTTACGTAATTAAGCTCTACAATAGCATAGTCATAGTTCATCAATGTGATTGGGGAGTTGACTGAATTCGCCTTCTGATTCCAGTAATGGCAGTGGGCATCTGATTGGTAAAACACTGTACCGCCAAATGAATCTTCAAATGCAAGTTCCGCATCCAATGTCGGGTTTTTGGCAACACCGTAGGGACAGAAGAATTTTGCTGATGTAGGGGTTGTTTTACAGTCCCCCATATCGCATGTTGACTCGAGATTGTCATGCAGGCATGCGAAATTGCTTCTTCCTTTCACTAATGGAAAATCAAACTCGTTGGAATATTGTGCCTGCAATTGCTTTGTCATTGTAAGGATGTAGGCTGATTCATACATCTTGGCAAGTGTTGTTGCGATTGCGGATTTTCCGGTACCTGTTCCTGCCTCTAAAATAATATATTTATATCCTTTCTTGATTGCATCATTAATATCCTGTATGATTTCCAATTGTCCCATTCTCGGTTCCTTGAATGGGAAATTAAGTATTATTTCATCATCAATATGAGGATACAGTTCTTTTAGGTAGGCTGCAGTCCCTTCATCCTGCTGATAATTGTCAACTGAATACACTTCAGGAATCTCATCATCCAAAATAGATGATTTTTTAGGCTTAGCAAAGCTAAACAAATTAGTAGGACCCTTAGGTCTTTCATTCTTGTATTTTCCACAAACACAATTACTTTTTAACATTCCACAATTTGGACAAAACATTGAATTTGACATCAAAAATATATTAGTCAAGAGGTACTATAAATAACTAGTAGACAAGTATTTTGCAAAATTGTATTTAAAATGTTAAAGTGATTATATGGCTGAAAAAGGAAAATTGATTGGAATTGGTGTAGGACCTGGAGATACTGAATTATTAACTTTAAAAGCTGCAAAAGTTTTGAAAACTGTTCCAGTAGTATTTTCACCAAAATCATCAAAAGAAAAGGAAAGTATTGCATTATCCATTGTTAGACCAATACTTGAAGAAAGAAAAGATTATAAAAGATTAATGCTTGTAGAACCTATTTTTCCAATGATTGAAGATAAAGAAGAACTTGAAAAAATATGGACTAGCGCATCAGAGTTGATTGCACAATACCTGGACAGCGGAAGGGACGTGGCATTCATTACCCTTGGAGACACTTCAATTTTCAGTACCTACTCTTATGTTCAAAAAAGGTTAATGGGAAGATATGAAATTGAAACCATACCTGGAATTACATCATTTACCGCATGTGCCGCTGCAAGAAACAAGGCGCTTGTGGAGCAAAATGATATTTTAACTATCGTTCCAAAAATTGATGACAGGTTAGAGCAAGTTTTAGATTATAGTGACAGTGTTGTTCTTATGAAGGCATCAAGAAACACTTCAGAATTGGAATCAACAATCGAATCTAAAAACAGACCTAAAGAGATTTATTCCGTGCAAAACTGTACACGTGAAAATGAAAAAATTATTGAAGGCTTTTCTAATGAAAAACCTTACCTTACAACTACCATCATAAAATTCGAGGATGATTAGTAATTTTTAATGTGTTGAGGTTCTATCTCAAACACACACTTTTCATCACCCATTGTGTAACATTGGGTTTCTATTACGCTGACCGGCAAGTTAAAGAATTCTGTAAATAACCCTTCAAATATTCCGGTGTCCAAAAAGCATGCCGGCTTACCTGTTCTTGGAAGCAATTTGCATTCAAAACAGTCATATGTGGTTATTTTAATTATTTGGCCTATTTCAAAAGTCAATTTTCCAAGACCTTTTCTTTGCCAGAACCCAGCAATATTTTCCATGAAAATATCAAGGTCATCATTGTAGATTGATTGGAAAATAGATTTTCCAATACTGTTTCCTGTTGATTGCAGGATAGGATCTATATTTACCCCTTCCTGAATTAGCATTGCCTTTAATGTGTGGAACAGCAAGGTTGAAAATTCCTCATCGTCCTCTATCAGATTTTTAATCAGATAATCGGATTGGGCTTCTTCTATTTCTTTTGGTTCGGATATGTTTACTGAGCCTAAGTATTTAGAATTGATGTAAAATATCTTTTTTCTGTTATCGTCAGGGTGAACCCTATAGGATATTATTCCGTTTTCCCTTAAGCTTTTTAGATGTACTGATACTGTTGATTTTGATTTTCCGGTATTGCTTACAATTTCATCAAATTCCATTTCACTGTCTCTTAGCATTTCAAGAATTGTTAGTTTTACCGGACTTTTTACAACATTAACTCCAATGTTTTCGTTGAGATTTGAAAAAATCTGAATAGGTTTCTGTTCGCTCATTATTATCCCCCAAATTATATAATTATATTTAAAATTGTTGCTTAATAAAGGTAACTAATTAATAAAAATTGTATAATTAAATAAAAAAGTATTATAATTATTGAACATGCATAAAAGAAATAATAAGAAAAAATACGAACTGTTCGTTTTAAACAAAATAAAATAGTTCAATACCACTTGTTCTTTTCGCCCAAAAATAAACTAAAACTCAAATCTTGAATAATTTTTTAGCGTTGCCCGTGGTTAATTCCATGACTTCCTCTTCCCGCATATCTCTCACGTCGGCAATTTTTCCTACAATATATCTCAAGTTTAGCGGAGTGTTTTGTTCACCCCTTTTTTCCTCTGGGGAAAGATACGGAGAATCCGTTTCAACAAGAATATGGTCACTATCTACTTTTTTAACCGTTTTTATGACTTTTTTATTGTTAACATGAGTGACTGGACCCCCCACTCCAATATAAAAGCCCAATTTGATAAATTGAGAAGCCATTTCAGCCGAACCCTGATAGCAATGAAGAGATCCGACAGCACTGTGCTTACTCAATATGTCATATGTATCCTGCATTGATTTTCTTGAATGCACAATAACCGGCAAATCATGTTTTTCAGCTAAAGCAAGCATCTTTTCAAATAATCGTTTTTGCTGGTCCTGATTGTCCTTGGTAATGTAATAGTCAAGGCCAATCTCTCCTACCGCCACAACATTATCATCTGAAAGCTGACTATCCAGTAAGGAAATGTCCCCCTCTGTCACATCATCTGCAAATGTGTAGAGGTAACCCAATGCAGCATGGACATTATCATATTTAGAGGCCAATTCCAGCACTTCACGATTGCTTGAAGGGTCAGTGCCGTTCAATATCATGTGGATATCGTTTTTTAAAGCCTCCCTTATAATCTCCTCTGCATTTTCCATTTCACTATCATAAATATGGCAGTGTGTATCAATCATCATGAAAATCCCAAATTGAAAGGTTAATTATTAATCAGATGTATAACTATTATATGATAATTAAATTAAATTTTTTGGTGAATGGAGATGGATGAGAAGTTTTCAAGAACAGAAATGTTGATTGGAAATGATGGAATGGAAAAATTGAACGATGCAAAGGTAGCAATTTTCGGCCTTGGAGGTGTAGGCTCATTCGTTTGCGAGGGCCTTGCAAGAAGTGGTGTCGGCAATTTCATACTGATAGATTATGACAAGATAGATGAAAGCAACATAAACAGGCAGTTGATTGCAAATGTAAACACAATCGGAAAGCATAAGGTTGACGTGATGAAGGAAAGGATTCTTGAAATCAACCCGAATGCAAATGTCGAAACATACAAGGAATTCTACATGGCCGATTGTGAAATCGACATCATCACAGAGGACTTGTCTTATGCAGTTGACTGCGTGGACACAATAATGGCCAAGATTGCAATCATATGCAAATGCGATGAGCTCAACGTTCCTGTAATCTCCTCAATGGGCACAGGAAACAAGCTGGATCCGACAATGTTTGAAGTGGCCGACATCTATGAGACATCCGTATGCCCCCTTGCCAAAATAATGAAAAAGGACCTCAGAAAGAGAAACATCGAAAAGCTGAAGGTGGTCTATTCACAGGAGCATGCAATAAACACAAATGACCATCCAATCAATCAGGATCGGAAATTCAAGGTGAAGGGAAGCGTTTCATTTGTACCTTCCGTTGCAGGACTCATAATAGCCGGAGAAGTCATAAAGGACATATCCTCATGATTTGAAAAACAACATTTAAGCATTATTAAGAACTAATTTAATTTAAAGGAGATAAAAAACATGGCAGATGAAAATAACGCAAACCGTATGAGCAAGAATGAATATTATCTTGGAATTGCTTTTGCAGTATCAAAAAGAAGCACCTGTCTTAAAAGACGTTACGGGGCAGTGATTGTAAACAACGACGAGATTATCAGTACAGGATATAACGGAAACCCGAGGGGAGAGGAAAACTGTTGCGATAGGGGAGACTGTAAAAGAATGAACCTGCCGTCCAATTCAGGAGACTATAACGACTGCTTTTCAGTCCATGCTGAACAGAACGCAATGCTCAGTGCAAGCAGAAACGAGATGCTTGGCTCAACAATCTTTCTGGCAGGAGAGAAGTATGATGATGACGGATGGGTGGAAATAGAGGATGCCGAACCTTGTCCGATATGCTTCAGAATGATTAAAAACTCAGGAATCGACAAGATTGTCAGCAAGAAAGGAGTCATGAAACTTCGCGAATGAAACCGGTCGATACCTTGAATGATGAGACACTAAACGAGTTAAGGGACATCACTAAAAACAAGGACACCTGGAAAGACAATATTGATGATATCGCAGTCAAATTGAATGGAAATTATCCGGTTGCAGTTAAGGCAAAGGCATTATGGCTTCTCGGCGAGATGGGACTGAAGCATCCCGTAGAAATTAAGAGACACGTTGGAGACATTGCCGGTTACCTGGAAGATGACAATACCAAACTGCGGGAAAGGTCAGCAAATGCGATTGGAAGAATAGGAAGAGCAGATAAGAACCTCGTAATTCCCCACTTTGATAAACTAATGGAAATGCAAAGCGACGAGTCACAAAACGTCAGACATGCATTTATCTGGGCCTGTGAGAATATAGCTACAAACGCCCCTGAGCTTTTTTGTGAAAAATTGGAAATATTCTTCGACATGATATCCGACCCCTGTGAAAAGGTTATGATAGAAGCGCCTGAAATGTTTCGAGTGATTGGAAAAAGCAATCCTGAATATGTGAAACCTTACCTTGAAAAATTAGAGTGGATTTCACAAAATGATGAAAATCCGGTTGTCCGCATCCATAGTGCAGGCGCCATTCGAGCTACTGAAAAAGCACTGAAACGCTAATAAACACGTGACCACCGGATAAATAATGACAGAAAATTCAAGGTGAAAAGTAGTACATCATATTAAAAAAGAGAGTTTAAGAGACAACATGACAAATCTTGAACTAATATTTAACATGTTGGCAGAAGCATCAACAACCGAAATAAGCAAAGTTGAAAATCCCGATGGTTTTGAAGACAGCCGTGATGTTGCAAAACGTGGTGGGAACATCGCAGGAAATGCAAGGCAAGAACTTGAAGAAGTAACCGGCAAATCAGTCATCAGTAAAAAGAATTCTAAAAATCCTGAATTATTGGATGAATAATTAATTCATCTACTTTTTTTGTTTTTTAATAAAATACGAATGTTCGTATAAAACGTATTAAAAAGTTCCGATACTTATCAAAATTAGGTCTGAAACTCTAATGAAAAATTTGTTTTGCAGATATAATTAAATTTTTTTACAGTGTTAAAAATTTAAAAATAAATACTATTGTTTGATATTGTAATATTGTTCTCACTTCGTAAAATTGTTTTAACTTAGTAAAATTGCTTTTATTTCAAACAAAAACTATATTTACTTTCCAGTTCAATATGAGAATAAGTAATTTATCCTTAATTAATTGAAAGGAGGCATAGTTATGGATAAAAAATATGCAATTAAATTATTTGATGAATATAAGATAAGAACTAAATGGGATTCTGAAATCGAGGATTACTACTATTCAGTAATAGACGTTATTGCAGTACTTACAGAAAGTAAAAATCCTAATAGATATTGGAGTGACTTAAAAAGAAAACTATCTGAAGAATCTGGTCAACCTTACGAAAATATCGTAAGGTTGAAACTCAAAGCTACTGATGGCAAAATGCGTGAAACTGATGCTGCCAACACCAAACAATTATTACGTCTAATTCAGTCAGTCCCTTCACCAAAAGCAGAACCATTCAAACAATGGCTAGCCCAAATGGGTAAAGAAAGACTTGAAGAAATAGCAGACCCTGAAATTGCCATGCAAAGGG
>Ga0256405_10004067_pt1 | contig 28336 bp, 26 predicted proteins | sample RumenRJG_02DNA_FD_189096 | JGI IMG/M metagenome (GOLD analysis project Ga0256405, IMG submission 189096) | Bovine rumen microbial communities from Lethbridge, Alberta, Canada - RJG_02 | ecosystem: Host-associated > Mammals > Digestive system > Stomach > Rumen | place: Canada: Alberta... | reverse complement strand
GACAGCGAAACCCACGATGGTCATCAGATAGATAGAGGTGAAACGGCGCCCCATCGACTTATGAACCACGAGGATAGAGGCGAGATTAACCGCAGGGCCTGCCATCAGCATCACCAGTGCCGCTCCTGGCGATAGACCTTTCATCATCAATGCCGCCGCCACAGGGATGCTACCTGTCGAACAAATGTACATTGGCACGGCGATGACCAGTATGACTAGCATCTGTAACAGCGGCTGACTGCCGAAACTGAGGAAGAATTCATCAGGCACTGCGACCTGAATCAATGCAGCAACAATAAGTCCGATAAGCAGTCGCAGGCCGATATCGCGAAGCATATCGTAATAGGCATACTTCAGCACGCCAGATTCTAATTCCTTTTTCAACCTGACATGAGCAGTTGTCGATGTCAACGATCTTATTCTCGTGAACCAGTCGGTTTACCAACAAACCGCCACAAACACCCGTGATGAGTGCTGCTGTAGGACGGATAATCGCAAAGCCCAACCCCATCAATGAGAAAGTAGCCAGGATGGAGTCGATGCCCGTCTGTGGCGTGGCAATGAGAAACGAGGCAATGGCTCCTTTTGATGCCTTCTCATTTCTGAGTCCGATAGCTGTAGGGATGACACCACACGAACATAGCGGCAGGGGGATTCCCAACAGCGCCGCCCATAGCACAGAAAATTTATTGTTACGCGAAAGATAATTGGCATAGAACTTCTGCGGCACGAATACGTGCAGCACGCCTGCGATGAAGAATCCCAATAGCAGATAGGGAGCCATCTCGCAGACCACGTTCAAGAGCGATGTGAAGAAACTCTGTATATCCATCGGGTGCAAATTTATGAAAAAAATCCCAAAGCAGGTCCAAAAGCTCTGGGATTTTTGTTTAAAGGAAATACTGCTTAACCCTTTATTCCAATAATTGTAGCATTCGACGGCTTCATACGATGAATCTCTGTCTGGGTGAAGCCTGCATCGTCGAGCATGGTCTTCAGTTCTTCTGGCGAATAGGCCGTCATGCCTTCTACGACATTTGTCCACATCGAGTCGCCATCTACGACCTCCACCATGATGGCGAACTTACCACCGGATTTAAGTACTCGACGAACCTCCTGCAGACAGTTAGGGAGATTGGGCCAGAAATAGACCGTCTCAACCGCAGTGACGAGATCAAACTTCCCGTCCTCGTAGGGCAGTTTCTCGGCAGAACCCTGAGTAACGAATACTTGTTTGTCGAGCACTTCTTCATTTACCTTCTTGGCTTTTGCTACACTCTCCTCAGAGATGTCAATGCCATAGACTTGCGCATCCTTACTCCGTTTCAACAGTCGTTGCAAGGTAGCCCCACCACCGCAGCCGATGTCGAGCATCGTCCAGCCGTCTTGAATATTGACGAGTTTCAGACCCCAGTTCGTCAGGGGTGCATGACAGAGGTTCATAAACTTTAACATGGCGCGTCCCATCCGTCCTTGCGGACAGGCGCAGTTAGTGAATAGTTGCTTTATAAGTCCCATAATCCTTTTCTTTTTAAAAAAGGTGGCTGACCATCTCAGCCAACCACCCTCATTACTAACTAAACAAATACGTCTTATGAATTTTATACCTGTGATCATAAACAAGGGGTGATGGCGGCGAGCCAGGCCTCGATGCGGGTGTCGGTCTTGTCATCCTCGTTGATGTCGTCGAGTGGCAGACCGATAAACTTGCCGTCAATCACGGCCTCGGAGTCATCGAAGGTGTAGCCGTCGGTTTCTACTGAACCGATGAACTTAGCACCGCTATTCTTAATACCGTTGTAGAGCTCACCCATGCCACCTACGAAGGTGTCGCTATACGAAGAGCAGTCGCCACAGCCGAAAAGAGCAATGGTCTTACCACTGAGGTCGGCACCTTGGAGCGTCTTCAGTCCGTCGTACCAGTCATCCTGCAATTCTCCTGCGCCCCACGTTGAGGTGCCGAGGATCAGATTTTGGTTAGCACTGACGATGTCGGCTGTCAGGTCCTGTACATTCAGGGCCTCACAGCCCAGTTTCGAGGCAATCTTCTCTGCGATGGCCTCGCAGGTTCCCGTCGAGGAACCATAAATTACAATTGTTGCGTTCATTATTTATATTTAATTATGTGGTTAATTCTTTTTGATGCACTTGTTGCCGCATTTACGCTTACAATACCGTTCGCATTGTGCGCAGAGGTCGTAGCCGAGCATGGCACCGAGGATAAAGTCCTCTTCGGGTGTGAGCTGGTTCAGCGGACGGGTGACGATGAGTCGGATGGCTTCCAGACACTCGCGACGCCCGAAATACACGTTCAGGTTCTGTTGGCCAGCGGACTGGAGCACATAAGGGATACCTTGACTTTCCAGCCTTTCAACGGCCAGTTTACCATATTTCTTATTACAGGTGAAGAGCACCATTTGGCGCACGCCCTTATTCAGTTCGTAGATGTGGTTCATCAGTACCTTCATTTCTGTAGGAATCGCTGTTGTCGTTTTCATTTTTATCGTTCATGTTTTCTGGGTGCAAAATTAGACAGAAAAATTAAGGTGCACAATACCTAAAACGCGGTGTTTTAAGCATTGCGCACCCCCAAAGCCTACTAAGCAGATTAATCAAAAGTAGGTATTGCAGGTTATAATTTCATCACGACAAACCAAAATGACCAGAGACATGGAGCATGGAGAGGAAATAGACCATGCCCACATAATAGCGCCATTTGCCTGTTGGTGGCTGGACATCCCAGAGCCGCTGCACATACTCGCGGGCCAGGGCGCGATCCTCTTCATTGTCGCTGTCGGCCAGCGCAAAGGCACCCACGGCATTGGCTCCAGCCATACCCTCGGTGTAGTTGCCCGTAGGCTCAGTACCATCAAGGTTGAATTGTCCGCCTTTGAATCCTTCGTTCTTGAAGAATGTCAGCAGTCGGCGCATCATCGTGCGCTGGGCATCTCGGGTCTTGACCGTTGGTCGAGCCTGCTCACGCTTGGCAGAGTCGATGCGAGCATCACTCTGCTCTCGCTTACTCGCATCCTTGCCAGTGAGATAATAATCCATGCCGACGTTCATCGGGCAGCGGATGGCATCATACTGATAACGGTCGGTATTGTAGTCGAAGTTAGGACGGCGATAGGGTTTTCCGTCGAAGAGGCAGTAGTCGGGATAGAGGCCTGTCACTGAGTCCTGGGAAGCCTCCAGCAGCCAACGAGCCTTGTCGGCAGCCTCGCGCCAGAAGTCGTTCTTAGCATCAGCCTTCTCAGCCCAGAGGTCGAGGAAGGCTGGCAGACAATACGACGGATCGCTGTACCAATGAACCTCTTCATTAGGTACAAAGGTGACAAGACGCGTCGAGTCGTCGAAGAGGTTATAGATGCCCGATGTCTTGCCGTCCTTCGATGTCACTTTGTGAAGAATCTCGTTGGCATCAGCGGCATACTGCGGCTCACCCCATTTCTCGGCAGCAAGGAAGAGGGCGGTCACGAAATAGATTTCTCCGTCGGAGGCATTGCTCTGTCCGATCTGTGTGCCGTCAAGGGCACATTGCCAGCAGAAATAACCATCCCAGGGACTATCGGCGGGGTATGCCATATAGGTCTTGGCCCATCGCCAGAGTTTGTCGAATACCTCGCGCTTGTCAAGTTGAAGACTGATCATCATGCCGTACGACATACCCTCGGTACGCACGTCGTTACTACCGGTATCGACGATGATGCCCATCGAGTCGCCTACTTCATAATAGATACATTTCTCGCCGTCAGCATCATACTTACTGATGTCGCCGGGTGTGAAAAAGTGCTTCCACACGCTATCGATACGTGCCTGCACCTCGGCCTCGCTCTTGCCGAGCAGTGTCGAGAAGAGGTTGTTCGATGTAGTCACCTCAGTCTGCTGCTTATTTCCACAGGCAGCGAGCAGTACGCCTGTCAGCACAAAGGCTGCAAATTTTATGTACTTCTTCATCATTTATAAGGCATTCACCAATGCTATCACTTTCTGTTTGGTTTCCTCGGTCTTCTGCTCGTCAATCTTGGCAGAGACAAAGCCCATGTTCTCAACTTGCCAGTAGTTGCAGATGTCGCGGAATTCGGCTGTGGCTCCGTCATAGACACCAGGAGAGTAGGATGACATCAGCAGCGCCATCTTCTTCACGTTGGCGGGTTTGTTGACGCAGTACATGCGCTGGATGGGGGCCTGAATCTGGGCGCAGAGGGTGAAGTAGTAGATGGGCGCAGCCAGCACCAGCACCTCTGCTTCGTTCATCAACGGATAGAGTTCCTGCATATCATCCTTCTGGATGCAGGCACCATTGCCCTTATTATGACAGTACTCACAAGCCAAACAGCCTGCAACTTTCTTCTTCGATACGTTCACCAATGTCACCTCATGACCTGCTGCCTCAGCAGCCTTCTTGTACTCTTCCGCCATCCATGCGGTGTTACCATTCGCACGTGGCGAGGCTTGTAAAATCAAAATCTTCATAATCGTATTGTGTTTAGTTTGTAAATAATGGTACAAAGATAAGCAAAAAAATCCAAAGTATGATTATTTTGTCTTGGGATTTAACTTTTGTTGGGTTCTGTCGCTTTCTTGCGTCCCTTCGGTAGCAAGCGGTGAAGCCGCGCGGATGGTTTCATCATAGCCTGTCAGTGCAGCAAAGGGAGCAAACTGGGCTGCACGGCTCCACATCGACATCCTTGGATGATGCTTGGGCTCGTAATGTGGCAGATTGATGATATCGTCGTAATTGTCCATTATGCTTTATGTCCTCCTATTTGTTTGTTGCGCTCCTTGGCCGTGGCACCTTCCTCGAAGTTCAGGCCCCGAAGAATGGCATTTTTGCCGAAACGCTTCTTGATTTTCAACTGTGCCTCCTGCATCCTGCGCTCCTTGTCGAGTTTGGCTTGCTCTGCCTGTCGCTGCTTCTCTAATGCTTCGTAGTCGGTGAAGAGATCAAGCTGCTGGGGAGCACAATCCTGTGCTGATACCGATGCCTCTGACACCACATGATTCGTTGTTAGGTTCAGTCTGCGGATGAGCAAATCGGGATTCACACAGCGATCAAACAATTCTGTAGCCCCATCCATAATGAGCCGCGATGATGAAGTCGGTCTCTCGAAGTTGAATGTACCGTGCGCATGCTTTGGCACGGGCTTCCCGTAGTGGTTGGTGGTAATCTCACCGTGATACTTTTCGCGGATTTCTGGACGTGTGAGACATTCAGCATCATAGCCTACGGTCAGCACCAGTTGGTCGGTCACCAGGCGTTTCGATACTAAGTCGAGTGCCATTCCTTCGGCCATCTCGCGTATCACCACACGTGCTTTCTTAAACGTATATGGCTCCTGTAGTACCTGTCCGCTGCTGAAGGAGTTGGTCTCTGGCCTGTAGGCTTTCACAGCCTCTATAGTACATGGTTCCCAGCCCCAGGCATGGTCTATCAGCAGTTCTGCATTCACACCAAAGAGACGGTAAAGTAGTCCTTCGTTTTGTATCGACATCCGGGCTATCTTTCCCATCGTGTCAATGCCATAGACAGCCAGTTTCTCGGCTATCCCACGCCCCACACGCCAGAACTTGGTCAGAGGACGGTAATCCCATAACTCACGGCGATACGACATCTCATCCAGTTCGGCAATACGCACACCGTCTTTGTCGGCTGGCATCTTCTTGGCTACAATATCCATCGCAACCTTTGCCAGATACATGTTTGTGCCGAAGCCTGCCGTTGCCGTGATGCCAGTAGTGGCCAGCACGTCACGGATCATCTTCATCGCCAACTGATGGGCCGTCATCTTGTACGAATGCAAATAAGCCGTCACATCCATGAATACCTCATCGATGCTATAGACGTGTATATCCTCTGGAGCAATATATTTCAGGTAGGTCTGATAGACTTTGGTGCTTACCTCAATATAATGAGCCATACGGGGTGGGGCGATGATAAAATCCACACCACGGGCTTTCTGATACACTTCGAACAGTCGCGCACGCCCACCTATGCCGTATGCCTTCAGCGACGGAGAGACAGCTAGACAGATGGTTTTCTCCGTCTGGCTTTCATCAGCCACGACGAGGTTCGTGGACAGTGGGTCAAGCCCCCTGTCCACGCACTCCACTGAAGCATAGAACGACTTCAGATCGATGGTAATATAGGTGCGCTGCTGCTGTTGCAACTGTCTCTACTCTTTTCGTATTTACACAAATCTGCAGACATGATCCACGGCGATGTCGGAGAAGCCGAAGGCCTCGGCCTTGGTCATGCGACCGCTGGCTACCTCGGCAACGGTATCAACTAGTTCGCTGCCCATCTGAGCAATGGCCTTTTCGCCCCTCAACACGGCACTAAGGTCAACGTCCATGTTGTCCTCCATCATGTGGTAGGTACGCTCATTGGCCGTCACTTTCAGCACAGGTGCGATGGCATTGCCCGTAGGTGTGCCCCTACCTGTTGTGAAGACGATAGCCTGACAGCCTGAGGCCACCATGGAGGTGACACTGGCGATGTCGAAACCGGCAGTGTCCATCACGACGGCACCTTTCCTTGAAGGACGTACCGCCTGGTGAAGCACTTCCACGATGGGACGCGTACCACCCTTGCGGATGCAGCCCAGGCTTTTCTCTTCGAGCGTTGACAGGCCTCCAGCCTTGTTGCCTGGGGTTGGCTGACCGGCACGACAATCCTGTCCGGCTGCAGAGAGATGAGCCTCGTACTCACGGCACACTTCGACGATCTGATTGTGAATCTCCGTCGTTGCGGCACGCTTGGCCAGTATGTGTTCACCGCCAATCCATTCAATTGATTCGCTCATCACCGTCGTGGCACCCATGTCAACGAGGATGTCACTCATCTCACCGACTGACGGATTGCTGGCGATACCCGATGTGGCATCACTTCCACCACATTCGATGCCGATATAGAGCTCTGAGGCATCGAAAAATTCCTTCTGTTGCGAACCTGCCTGTTGGGCCATTTCGCGTGCGGCACGGGTGGCTTTCTCAATGGTCTTCAGAGTGCCGCCTTCCTCTTGGATGCCGAATGACACGACGGGTTTACTGGTCAGACGCTCAATCTTCTCCTTTAGTTTCCGATGGGGGACGGTCTCGCAACCCAAGCCGATAATTACTACGCCATAGACATTGGGGTGGCAGGCAAAGCCAGTCAGCACCTTTTGACTCATATCTGTATTGGCCTGCACGTCGGAGCAACCCGTGTTGAACACGATGTTCACCGCCCCGCGAATCTGACTGGCCACGATGCGACATGACTCACTGGCACAGACGCACGTGGGCAGAATCAGGATATAGTTACGGATGCCAGGACGACCCTCTGTACGACGGTAGCCCCAGAACTGGAAAGGTGCTATCTGCTGTGGAGCAGATTGGGCAGCACACATCTGCCATTCATCTCCAGCCAATTCGCTGTCATAGTCACGCTGTTCACTCTTCAGATTCTGCTCGTTCACCCAGCAACCCTTGGCAACAGTGCATACGAGCCGTCCCAGACTCTCGCCATATTTAATCACCTCGCCACCTTCCGGCAGATCCTTCAGAGCCACCTTATGGCAGTAGGGGATATCCTCCTCGGCTTTCAGCGTGACACATGCGCTGCCATCTATGTAGCAGACATCCTCTCCCTTGGCGATTTCTTCGACCGTGGTCACTACGTTATCGGCTGCGTTCATCAGCAATGCGTTTATCTTCATTATAATATCATTTTGTTGTTGGTTTGTAATTCTTGGCAAATATACGAAATAAATCCCAAAGCATTATCAACTTGCTTTGGGATTTAATGATTTTTGTGGATTGTGTACGGATAATGTAACGATCAAAGTTCGATGAGTTTACCGTTCTTCTTGGCTTCCTCAATCCACTTGGGTTCAATCTCCTGCAGGAAACGCTGTTTATTGGCGTTCAACTTCTGCATATCCAGTCCGATGGCAGCTTGAGCCTTAGCCTTGGTGCTGTAGTCAGGCACAGGGATGTCGCCCAGATGGCCGTACTTAGCAGCTACGCGAGCAATGAGTAGGCGGGCCTGCTGAGCATAGTCAACAGAGTGGGAGAGCAGACGGGTAACCTCCTGCGGCGCGTGGAAGGTGGCACCATGCGAGGCGATGGCATAGTCCCAACGCCACTGACTCTTGCGGAGCAGAGCCTGGATGGGTGCCATCTCAGCCTCGGTAGCACCATTGTCGATGATGAACTTGGCCTCGAAGTGGGCACGAGCCAGTTCCTGCTCAGCACGGTTGCGCACCTCGTTGCACTTCTCCTGACGGTCGTACACATTCTGGCGCAGCACCTCGGCATCCTGACGGTGACAGGTCTGGCAGGTGCGGTCAATCTTAGCCAGAGGCGACTGAATCTGGTGATCGCTGAACTTCACGCCACCCTCCTGCTTATACGGCATGTGGCAGTCGGCACACGATACGCCGCGCTGGGCGTGGATGCCATGTTGCGACATCTCCCAACCCGGATGCTGGGCCTTCAGAATCTTGGTCTTCGACAGCGGATGGATATAGTCGTAGAAGCCAATAGAGTCGTAGTATTCCTCGGCAGCCTCGCAGGTCAAACCCTTGTCGTGGGGGAATACCAAGTAGTTAGCCTTGCCAGGATTCTTCTCGTCGTTGGGCTTGATGAAGTAGTACTCCACATGGCACTGAGCGCACACTAGCGAACGCATCTCCTGATGGGTAACATCCTTCACATTCAGACCACGACGGGCAAATGCCTCGTAGAGGGCAGGACGGGCAGGACGCAGATCCATCGTGCGGGCATCGTGACAGTCGGAGCAACCAACGGTGTTAACCTCCTCGGCACCCAACTCACTCCACTTCTTGGCGTAGAAGTTGGCGGGAGAGAACTGGTCCTTACCATTACCCAGTTCGCGCATCATGCGAGGCACATCCGGACCTTTACAAGTCCAACACGTAGCGGGCTGCATGTCAACAGCGATAGAGTCGCGACCATCGGCTGTCTTCACCGTAATGCCAGGATTACCTGTGCGCAGAATCTTACGCATATCCTCTAAGGCGTGCTTATGGCCGCGAGGCGTGTTATAGTGACGCGAGAAAGCATAGCCAGCCCACAGCACCACCATCTCAGGACGCTGTTCGAGCACATCCACCTCTTGCGACGAGTTGTACTTCGACTTGAAGGTCGTATCCTCCGTCATTGCCCAAGTCTCGTATTCGCGGGGATAGTCGGCCTTGAACTTCTCATTCTGAGCGATGATTTCATCCTCAAACACGGTGCGCTTGTTGTTAAACACACTGGCCACCTCGGCTCTGCGCTCCATCAGCGACGAAACGAGCAGTCCTAGGATAAAGACCACTGCCATCGATCCTCCGAAGAGAATCCAACCTTGCCATTTCTTCAATTGCTTTGCCATAATATTTCGTTTTTTACTTTTTTACCTTTTTACTTTTTTACCATTCCTTGCAGCCACTCTGGTACTGGCGACGGAGGTAGTGGTGTAACGCCCTCGGCATTGGGGGTCGCCATCAGTGAGTTCATGCCGCCGTGGGGCACGTTGCGATGGCAGTCCCAGCACACCTTGCCGCCCTGGGCTTGCTGCGTCATATAACCCATGCGGCCCGTCTTTACAAACTCCGTATTCAATTGGGTGTGGCAGCGGATACAATTGTCCATTACCACCTGACCAGTCAGCGTCTCAGCCTTGATGGCCTGATGCTCCATGTGGCCCACGAAATAAGCCGTATGCTTCAGACCGTCAACCGCCTTGAATCCATAATAGACGGCTAGGTTCTGATGGGGCACATGACAGTCGTTACAGGTGGCACCGTTCGATTGATGGTCGATTCGTCCGTGTGAGGAGTGGCTCCACGTAGCGTAGTAAGGTGTCATGATGTGGCAGTTGACGCAGGCCGACGGGTCATCACCCACAAAATATGTATGCGCCCTGAGCAGATACATAAACAATCCGCCGAGGCCGCATACGACGCCCGCTATCACCAGTAAACCCACCTTTTGTCGATAGGAAAATAGTCCTGTCAGCTTATGAATTGCCGCTTTCGTTCTCTCTCCAATGTTCATTTCACTACGTTTTATGCGGCAAATATAATCATAAATGGGGATAGAAACCGGTAACATCTGTGGTCTTTTATGTAAAAGTATGTTAATTTTAAGAATTGTTAGTTGTTTATCGCTATCTTTGCACTATCTTTGATAATATCGAAGATAGGCTGCATCAATAAAAGAAAAAAATGATTTTTTTCTTTGTATTTCACTCGATTTGCACTATCTTTGCATCAATTATGGATATAGATACTCTTGAAGGACTACGCAAGTGTCCGCTTTTTGAAGGATTTAGCGATAACGAGATCATTGATTTGATGCATGCCATTCGTTATCGTGTGACACGCTTATTCAAAGGCGACTTTCTGTTTGTTGCTGGTGAGGATTGTATTCATGCCAACATCTTGATAGATGGTGAGGTCGTCGCATATCTTGAAGGCGCCTCTGACCGTTATATCCGTATGTCTACCTTTCATGCCGGTAACATGTTTGCGCCAGCATTCCTCTTCGCACAAGAACGCAGATATCCCGTCACGGTACAGGCGACGGCAAACACGAAGGTTTTGCGAATCCACTCTGCAGATTTTGAGCGGTTGCTCGAACTTGATTCCCGTCTGACTAAGAATTTCGCGGTGATTCTTTCGAACCTGATTGCCGGACTTACCAAGAAGGTGGAAATGCTCCTGTTGAGTGTTCGCGAGAAGATCGTTTTCTTCTTGAAAGAGGAGCAACGCCGTCAGCAGTCCAACACGATTCAGCTTTCTATGTCCCGTCAGGAACTGGCCGATCATTTCAGCATCCAGAAATATTCCCTGCAACGTGCCCTTAACGAACTTCAGGAGAGCGGCGCTATTCGCGTCGACGGCAAAACAATAGAGATTCTGAAGTTGTAGGGTCATATGTTCCTATCATATACTAAAAATCCCAAAGCATTATCAACTTGCCTTGGGATTTAATATTTATTCGCTTTCAGTTGGATGATGTGCTATGCAGGATTGAATTTCTCCTTCGGCTGCTTGCAACGAGGACAGCGCCAGTCGTCGGGTAGGTCTTCGAAAGCTTTGTGACGAGCCTGGATCTTCTCCCATGCCTCACAAGCTTTTTATGAATCTTGAAGTTGATTGTATGCCTGCATCGAACTCTCAAACTTGGCCATAGCAGTCTTTACGGATTCAACCTGGTTTGTTCTCAACTCTAAAAAGCTTGCAACACGGTCGAAGGTCAGCTTACTGTTGTTGTCATTACTCTGAGCGTTAGCACTCATTGTCATCATCACCATTGCCACGAGGGCGAAAATCATCTTTTTCATATCCTTTACATTTTAAATTGTTAATACTAAATTTTGTCTTTTGAGCTTCGCTCGAAATAACTCGAATTGTATTCGGCTCTTTGCTCGCTTAATTGCGGTTTTGACAGTGCAAAGGTATGAAGTTTTTCTTCTGCTTCCAAACCACCTTCGACGTTTGCTTCAAATCCTCACGTCATGAATTGGCTATTCGCTGTAATTGTGATCCACTACGATGACAACTTGTATGCCTGGGGCTAAGGGCTGTATCTCATGAGTGAGCTGACTGACAAAGGCTGTATCATCGTGGATGGAAATATCTGGGACAACATCGACAGAAAGCATATTCTCCTTTTCTGAATAGTAGAATCCATGTACCTGCACAATATCCTGGTGGGCTGCGAGGGTCTGCATCACCTTTGTCTGTAACTCAGCATGACGGTTCTCGCCTGTTGCCACTGCATAGACGCCAACTGTCATGATAATGCCATGACGTTCAATCATCTGCATAGTGATCTTACGCGTCAGACCGTGAATCTCGTGAGCCGACATGGTGTCATAGACGTTGATATGCAGCGAACCAATCTTTATATCAGGACCATAGTTATGCAGTATCAGGTCGAACACACCAAGAACGCCCTCGAAGTCGGAGACCTCTTTGATAATCTGCTTCGTGAGCTCAGCCGAAATACTCGTACCCAGTAGTTCGTTGACAGGTGAAGCCAGCATCTCGATACCTGCCTTGATAATCACAATGGAAATCAGTGCACCGAGAATGCCATCGAGCGATACGCCCCATAGCAGCATCACACCTGCAGAGATCAGTGTTGCCAATGTGATAACGGCATCAAACAGCGCATCAGAGCCGGAGGCAATCAGCGCGTCGCTCTTCAGTTGCTCGCCTTTGCGCTTCACATACTGGCCGAGGATGAGCTTTACCACGATAGCCACCACGATAACCACCAGTGTGGTTGTGGTGTATGAAGGCTCCGTAGGGTCGAAGATTTTCTTCACCGACTCGATGAGTGAGGTGATACCTGCCGAGAGCACGATGACGGCGATGATGATGGCACTGAAGTATTCGATGCGCCCGAAGCCGAAAGGATGCTTCCTGTCAGCGGGGCGCTGTGAGAGTTTAGTACCTACGATGGTGATGACACTCGATAGTGCGTCGCTCAGGTTGTTGACGGCATCCATCACGATGGCTACGCTGCTGGCCAAAATACCTACAGCAGCTTTGAATCCCGCCAACAATACGTTGGCTATAATACCAATCCAACTGGTACGGATGATTTCTTGACTTCTGTCCATAAATAAAAAGTTAATAATTTGTCGGCAAAGCACAAGGACTGTTCAAACTTCTATAAGTAAGTCTTTGCTTCACTTTGCTTGGAGATATAGATGTACGTACAAAGCACTTAGTGGGGACACCAGGTAACAGGTCGAAATAGTTGTTTTCAAACCAGCAGTCTTCAGCACCATCAATGGAGAGGGTAAGGGCGCGAACAAACTTGTCTGCCTTGAGGGTGATCAGACAACCGTCTTCTGCTGCCTCAACACTCACCTTGGGCTTGACAGGCATCAGCCGCAGGTCTTTCTGTAGGCAGAGGAAACAATTGGCCTGATAGTTTACACCTAAAGACGTTGTAAGCTCCATGCTGACCACTACATCCTCACGCTGCTGACCTTTCAGCAATTCGGCTAAGGGTTGCTCAAGAATCAAAGTGGAAGTATTGGCAGGAATGGCTATCGTCTTGGCGATTGTGTTTACAGTCTGTCCGTTGAGGGTATATACGGTCAGTTTCAACTTGCCCTGCTGCTTGCGTAACAGGTCGCTGACGGCATAGACGAGCAGGTTGTCACCTTCAGCGATGGCCGAGCAAATCAAAGACTCAAATGCATGGCGCACCATGTAGTGTGCAGCCTTCCAACGACCATAGTAGTCGCGTGTGGCCCATGATGCTACAGGCCAACAATCGTTATGTTGCCACAAAAGTGAACCCATGCAATGGGGCATGTTGCGGCGATGGGCCTCGATGGCTGTACGCATCGCATCGCCCTGCAAGAGTTGCGAGGCATAAAGGAACTGGCGGAAATCCTTTGGTTGTCCATATTCGCTGTTGACATACCACTCAATCACCTTGTTGGCCTCCACACCACCACGCTGGTGCCACATCATCAGCGGACTGCTGATATCATGAGTCGTGGTGTCTGGTGCATAGCGGAGTACCGTACCATATTCAGGGAACGACTGCATGCCATATTCGCTGAAGAAGTGGGCCTTCTCCTGGTTATAGCTGCTCACAGGCATATGGCGATGGCCCACACCGTAGAAATGGCGGTCGCCATTGATGCCGTCGCTGCCGCGACCTCTGACAGAGAAGGGTGAACCGATGGTGTAGATGTCGTCTGGAATCTGCTGGTTTGCAATCTCTTGCAGTACATCGTAATAGAGATGCTCCTGTTGTGATTCTACCAATCGGGCTCCCTCGGGATTGCTATTCTCCATCTTGGCCTTCCATCCCCAGTTGTACCATGCATCCGTACACTCATTCCCGCCGCACCATATTACAATACTTGGGTGATTACGCAGACGACGCACATTGTCGATAGCTTCTAGGCGCACACTCTCTAACCATTCGCCCTCAGCAGGATAGGTGCTACAGGCAAACATGAAGTCCTGCCACACCATCAGTCCCATCTCGTCGCAGAGGTCATAGAAGAAGTCATCCTCATAGATGCCTCCGCCCCACACGCGAATCATGTTCATATTGGCCAATACGGCATCCTGTAGTGTCTGGCGATGGCGCTCAGGTGTGACGTTCGTCAGGAAATTATCCTGTGGGATATAATTGGTGCCTTTGGCAAACACGGGTACACCGTTGAGCACAAAAAAGAACTGACGGTTGCCGTCTGCATCAGGATCCATCACTAATTTTACAGAGCGCAAACCTATGCGCTTATCATGCTGAGAAAGCAGTCTGCCGCCAGCTGTGACCTTTGTAGTAAACGTATATAACTCAGGCTTCCCTAAGCCGTTGCACCACCAGAGCCTTGGACCCTTAATGGAGAATTCCACAGGAATCGTATTGATGCCTTTGTGTAGCGAGCACTTTCTGGTAGCCACTGTGCGTCCATAATCCTTATCGATGATGGTAATCAACGCATGTTCAATATCCTCATCGGCTTCCACTTCCACGACATCAGTGAGTAGCGCCTTTTGGGCAGTCACTTCTCTCTGACGCAGATGAATGTCGGTAATCCTTGTCTTGCTCCATGATTCCAGATAGACATTACGCCAGATGCCGGAAGTGACCAGTCGTGGCCCCCAGTCCCAGCCATAGTGATAGCCGGCCTTTCGGGCAAACACACTGAGCTTACAATCCAACAGACCGCCATTCTCTGACTGGTCGTTGGCGGCCTGGTACAGGTGAGGATGCTTCGCCCATTTAGGCAGATCTACCTTGACGGGAGAATGGAAATAGACGCGCAGCACATTATCGCCCGTTTTGACCTGGGGCTTGACGCTGATGCGCCAACGGCGGAACATATTATCAGCTTCTAATATCTTGGAGCCATTCAAGAACACATCAGCGTAAGTGTCCAGTCCGTCGAAGCATAGGTCGATGTGCTCGTCGGCAAGAATAGTCTCATCAGCATGGAATGTTGTCTCATAAACCCAGTCCTCCTTATCGACCCATTGCACCTTCCGTTCGTTCAACCCGATATATGGGTCGTCAATGAGTCCCTGACGCAGCAAGTCTGTATGCACTACACCTGGCACTTGAGCAGGATAGCGGTTAGGGAAACGCGCCTCACCGAATGCCCATCCCTCATGCAGATACTGTCGTTTCTGAGCGGACAACTGCATGACTGATGAGAACAATAGCATGATGGCAATAGCATAAAAGTTCCTATTCTTCATGAGTTCTTATTTTGGGGAGTGAATCAATATTTCCTGCAATACGATGCCAGGGTCAAGGAGATAGATACGAAGCCGCTGATGACCAGTCACGGTGATGGGGAGGCTGCGTGAAGCATAACCGCGAAGCACATTCCAGCGCCACTCCGCAGTGAAATCGTTGGCGTGGATAGAGAAGATGGTTGGAGCCGAATCGCCTAACTGAACGGCATAGCGGATGTCCCTGCCGTCATAGACATGCAGTGTAGGCAGTGTGCGGATCTCTATGGTGGCATCGCCAGTCTGCAAGTCGAGCTCATATTCTGTGTATGGTGCTTCCTTTATGTTCTCCAGCTGATATGACGGGGTGTCGAATGGCTGAATGAGTACACCATCCGTATAACCTAATCCTTCTATGCGCTGGATACCTCCTTGCTTATTCTGATAATGCGAAGCAGGAATACGCAGACGAGCTTCCTTGACGAATGGTGGATAGAGACCGAGGAAAATTTGGTGGATGCAGGCGTCGGCCTTCAGGTCGGTGATGCGGAGATGATTCTCGCCTTTCTTGAGATGTATCGTTCCTACGCGGCTCCACATCGGCCCGACGTAGGGCGCATGCCATATATTATTAATAGGTGTAACTGAGGCCACAAAGTTGTCATTCTCTGTCTTAACCAGACAGAATTCGTTGTCCTTGGCTTCCTTAGAGAAATTGCGGATAGGTGTCAGTGCCTCTATCCATAAAGGCATCTCGGCATCGGCATCACTATTAATGATGGAACCCTTGCTTGATAAAGATTTGCTGACAGATAGGAAACGTGCCTGAGGACTGTCTTTTACCTGCGTTATCAGTTCGGGTGTAGCCAAAGGCTGCTCTATCTTCTCAGAGCGGAACCAATGGTAGGGTTGCCAGTTGAAGAATTGCTGCCATTTCCCATCAAGGATATCCTCATTGTAATGGTGTGTCCACTCATTGAGACTATCGAACATCTGCTTGACCCGATTGGCGTCTGTCATCGCTCCGATGCTATCGCCTGCTGTTGCCCTTACCATACTGCGACGTGCCAAAAGCTGGTACTCGTTGATCATCGCTGCCCCACAGACGGGATAACTGATGAGTTCGAAGTAGGCATCCTTCAGTGATTCAGGGATGCGTGAAGCCAGTTCGCTAGCATGTGCCTTCAGGGCGCGCCACTCAGCGATGTTCTGTTCAATCTGCTCTGTACTGTAATTGACGAACCACACGTGTGCATCCTTGCCAGCTGCCTGCAAGCGATAATAGCCAGCCTGAATGTCGGCTATCTCCTGCGCTACCTCGTTGCCGAAGGTCTTCGCGGCCCAATACTTGATATAGTTGTGAGCCTCGGAGGGCTTCCAGCGATTGATATCCCAAGCCAGATCCATCACAAACGAAATTTCTTTCTCGGCTGGTTTGATGTCGCCCACATTGAACACCCAGATCTTGCGGGCACCGTAGGTATAGGCCTTGGTCAGTTCGGTGCTCAGGAAGGCTGTTGAGAGCGGACTGAGCCATATCCAACTGGCGGGGTCGCCGTGATAGGAGAGGTGATAGTAGATACCTGCACCGCCCTTGCGTTTCATCTCTTCCGGATTACAGAGGTTGCGGCAGTAGCCGTGTTTGTCGTCACTCCAGAGCAGTGTTACATCCTCCGGTACCTTCAGCCCGTTATGGTAGGCCTCAAGCACCTCTTCATAGGTGCAGAGCACCTGCGGAATCTCCTCGATGGGTTTCTTGATGTTGCGGCGCAGCATATCGCGCTGGTCATCGATGGCCTGTTGCATCAGTGCCACGCGCTCGGCTGTTGTGTTGGCGCCCTCCATCGGATAGTCGTGGATGCCACGCAGGCCGAGTGTATAGGTGTTCTCGTATCGTCCGTTGGCTTTTATGCGTGTCTCCCAATAGTTCTGCATGGTCTGACGGTTGGTAATGTAGTTGAAGTCGCCGAGACCTTCCTCGCCTCGTTCTTTTGCCCTTTGATTCACAGCTTTCCATTCACCTTCGTTATTTCGCAGCATCTGCTCACAGTGCGACGAACCCATCACGATGGCATAGTCATCAGCGAGTCGGGCATTCTCCGGATTATCATTGAAAGCCTGCGTTCCTGGATGCATGGCAGGCCAGAGATAGTTGGCCTTCAGGCGCAACAGCAGCTCAAAGACTAGCTTGTAGGTCTCTGGACCCACCTTGCCGTGTTTCTGCTCTGCCCATCGTGCCCAACCGCCGAAACGCTCATCGTTGATAAAAATGCCTCGATATTGCACAGAAGGTTCCCCTTGTACAAATGTGCCAGGCTCCATATAGAGTGCTTTTTTCTTGGTGGGCGTAACGTCAGCCCACCAGTACCAGGGCGACACACCGATGGCCTCGCTCAGTGATGTCAGGCCGAATGCTGTTCCTCGTCGATCGCTGCCTGCAATGACAAGAAGTTGCTCTTGTCTGGGGCGGTTGACGGTAGTGATGACATACGATTCCCATTTGCCTTTGATGGCTGACACATCGATGACCTTTTGTCTGACCAACTCATCGATGATGCGGCTGTGGCCTACAGTGCCGACAACAACCGTTGCTCCATGAGGCAGCTTTTTGAGGGACGTTGCCGATATTATAGTGGAACGGGCTGACGTAACCCGTTCCACATCGTCTGCCAGCATCTGGGAGGCAATGTTCACCACTTTATAATCACCCGCATCGGTGCAAATCGTGGCCTCACCTAACGGGAACCAATCGGTCTGGGCCTTTTCTGAAACTTTAGGAAAGTCTGCCACATTGTTACCACATATCGGCAGCATTACCAACAGACTGCAAAATAAAAAGATTGCTTTCGGGATCATCGCTTGTCAGAATGTTACAGTTTCATTTGGCCCATCATTCCAGGACCATGCTTTTTATGCTTTATTGAACTTCTCTTTCCCCTGTTTGCAGCGCGGACAACGCCAGTCATCGGGCAGGTCCTCAAAAGCCACATTGTCGTGCTCAGCAGGGTCATAGATGTAGCCGCAGATGGAGCAAACATACTTACCGCTGGCCTCCTGATTTGAGAAATCTACCTCAGCAAGGATTGTCGGCACGGGATTGTCAAGATCCATCACACGCTTGGCCTCCAGGTTCTCATAACCCTGTGGTGTGTGGGTGCCGCAATATACGGTAGGTTGGTTACGAACGAACTCGCGTACGCGGTCTATCGTCTCGCGAGCTGCTGGCAGGTTGTCATAGACAACAGAAAGCTTGTTCGCATACAGAGCCTCGTTAACGTAGGTGATATCCCCCTCGAACATATAGAACAATCCCTCGTTCTCTGCGATGATAAGGCTGTTACCGTTTGTATGTCCCTTAGCTTTGATATAATAAATGCCATCGGCAATCTTCTGGCTCTCAGGGAAGTTGTGATAAGCACCGTCAGTGAATTCAACTGGAACTATATTAGGGATATCCTTGAGCTCGTCTGCTCCAATTTCTTCTGCATTCACATAAATCTTAGCATTGGGGAAGGAACGCAACTCTCCTGAATGGTCAGCATGCTTGTGGGTCAGCAGTATCTTTGTAACCTGCTCAGGTTTGTATCCCAATGCTGCCAAAGCATCCATATATTCGCAGATGCTCTTACCAATATAGATGGGCGCCGTCTCCTCTGGTGCACCATCGGGGAAACCTGCTGGCAGGCCGGTATCTACCAAGATGACTTCGTTGCCAGTGTCTATCAGATAGTTCTGCAGGCTACCACGATAGCGGATGTTCTTGTCAAACTTCTCTTGTCCTTCCTCGCCACCAAATACGAATGGCTGAGAATAGAATCCGTCTTTTCTGAATTTTACAGCTTTGATGTCCATAGCTTTTCTTTTTATATTTTAGGTGAATAATAATGTTTGATAATCATTTGGGGGCAAAGTTACATATAATTACTCATACAATTGTAAACCTAAAAGGAAGAAAAATTGATTGAAACGGAAATAACTCGCATTTTCTTTGTATATTTGCACCCGCATACCATCAATCAACTGCAATATGTTCAGATTAGAAGCCACCTGGATGTGGCAGTACGGTCACGACACCATCCCTGACTGGGACGGAAAACTGTTGATTGTCGATACCGATGCGCATAATTCGTTAGTAGAAACCAATGCGTTGCCAGGAACCGTTGCCGCTTACGGTTACACCATTGTGCTGCAGGGGTGGATAACGATGCTATACAATGGTCACGAGGTTTATTACACCAAGGACGACCTTATTATATATACCCCAGGAATGGTGGTAAGCGTCATCGCTATCTCCAATGACTATCGCGGCATCTGCCTTGTGACCGACAAGGATTTCGCTTTCGAATCACCCACGATACGCGATGCCATCCGAGCAGCCTACCTCCCTGTGGTAGAACTGAGCGAGCCGCGCTTGACCCTTGCGGAAGAAGATAATCACCATCTCATGGAACTGATGGGCATCATCCGTCGCTATCTCCTTTCACCTGACCATCCCTTTCGTAGTGAGTGCCTTCGCACCACATATGGCCTGTTTCTGCTTGAACTGAACGCTATCCAGGAACGCACTATCCGCGACCGCCGGTTCCCTAAGCGCATCGAGGAACTGTTTTTCGATTTTCTTCGTCTTGTGCCCGTCCACTTCTCCGAGCATCACGACGTTGCTTTCTATGCCTCACAGCTCTGCATCACACCGCGCTATCTCTCACAGATTGTCCGGGAGGTCTCAGGCCGTACCGTCGTCGATTACATCAATCAGATGCTTCTGATGGAGGCCTCCTACCTGTTGCAGCAGACCTCACTCCCCATTGTCCAGATAGCCGACCGCCTGCACTTCTCAGAGGCAGCCTCATTCACCCGTTTCTTCACAAGGGTGAAGGGCATGACTCCGAGGGAGTTCAGAAAAGGAAAGTAATACGACACTTACTCTATTACCTCTAAATAAAAACTGAACGGACGGAAACCGTCGTTGCAGCTGATCATCGCACTCATCGGGTTCTTCATCCATCCGTCGTAAAAGTTGCCCTCGCCTCGGGCCAGCGACTCCACAAATTCACACATGGAGTACCATGCCGATGGACACATTCCTTCAGGTTGCTGACCGTCGATGGAAAGCCATTGCTGGCCCTCCCTGACATCGCAGGTATGCTCAATCGGCTTCTCGTATTTCGCTATCAGATCCTCATAGACTGTCTGGCGAATGGCTGTGATTCTTACTTTGTTCATATTCATCGTGTCAGAAACTGCAGTTCTGCCTCCAGCATCTCCAGCTTCGGCATACGGAATCCTGCCTCGCGGGCAATCTCTATAGGACGGGTGTAGAGATAATATATTTCCATACGGCGGTGGAAATCGTAGTCCAGTCGCATGGACGGCGAATAGGGCGTCATGGCATCCGTCATCTCAATCATCTTGTCGACAAACGAGGCGTCAAGGTTCTTCACGCCTAAGTGCTGGGCAGCTCCAACCACCTCCATCATCTGCTCGCGAATCAGTTGACGGGTTGCTTTATTCTTTAGCAACAAGTCGGTCTGCGTGTGCAGCGCTACCGTCATTCCGTTGAACGGCATGTTCCAGACAGCCTTTTTCCATCGTGCCTCGTGATATTCCACTAATCCCGTCTCAATGCCAGCCTGACGGAACTCATCCACCACGGTCTGCATCAGCGCTTCGTCCCTGCATGAGTAGTTGGCCAGGTTGATGCTGCCATAACACTGGTGATTGACAAGGCCGGGCTCCGTCTTGGCAGAACAGATAAAGGCCAGGCCTGCAGCCAGTTGCACGTCAGGAAACATCTTCTGCACATCCTCCTCCACACCAATGCCGTTCTGAATGAGCACCACCAGCGTACGGTCATGGAGCAATGGTGGCAGCAACGACTGCAGTTTGTCGTTGTTCACAGACTTCAGACAGACGAGCACCACGTCGCACGGCGGCATGTCCTCCGTATGCAGATAGGCATTGACATCTGCCAGATGAAACGATCCGTCGCAGGAGTCTACCTGCAGGCCGTGCTGTTTAACATACTCATAGTCACTGTGCAGCAGGAAATGAACTTCCTGTCCCGCACGAGCCAGTTTTGCTCCATAATATCCGCCAATGGCGCCAGTTCCGATGATTCCGTATCTCATTTTTGATAGCTCATTTTTATAATGCGATTGCAAAAAATACTTAATGCTTCAAAGTCATAATCTTTGTGGGACAGGCCAGTACACACTTGCCACACTTCAGACAGTCGGGATGCAGATAGCCTACAGCCTCGCCACGTGAGTCATAAGGCGTGAGTTGCATGGGGCATACGCGGGCGCACTGCTTGCACTTCATCTGACAGGCACTTGATACGTGGATATTGGTGAATGCCGCAGGTAGGGGAGCCTTCTTGGGTGCTACCCAGTTTGAGATGGTTCCCATGGGGCAGAACGAACACCATGTGCGTGGGGCATAGATGAACGAGAGCGTGACACCAACGATGGTGGTCATCACGATAATAGTCCAAAACACTTTGCCGATGCCAGCCCACATAGCCAGTCCGCCTTCGCTCCAAGGCACAAAACTCAGTTGGATGCCGAACATGCCGAAGATGAAGAACACCATAAACAGACGGAATCCGGAGGTTCGTACAAATTTGGGAATCGGACGATGGGGTGAGTACTTTGACAACAGACGATCGTACATGTTGCTGTGTGGACACACGTGTCCACACCACCAACGGCCCTTAAAGATGCTCGTCACCACTGGACCAATCATACAGATGAGTGCCAACAGGCCAATCGCTGGGAAGAACCAGCCGAGGATGATATAGGCGATGATAATCCAGTAAAGCGGTAGCCCTGGAGTCTGGAAGTGACGGTGGAAACGCTTGGTGTTGGCCATAATTCTACTTCTCCTTATTCTTTAATGTTTCAATAATCGTGTCGAGTTCATCGGCAAACTTGGTATAATCATCCAATTGAAAGGGACAAGCTCTCAACTCCTTCCCCATGCCTGCAGGGATGATGGCGTATGCCTGTTCCTCCATCGCCTTGCCCTTTGCGGTTAGCGATACAATCTGCTGGCGCTTGTCCTCCTTGCCACGCTTGCGAATCACGACGCCAAGCTTCTCCATGCGCTGGAGTAGGGGGGTAACAGTGTTCGTTTCGAGCAACAGCCGATGGGCAATGTCGTTCACTGGCTGAGAATCCTGTTCCCAAAGCACCATCAGCACCAAATATTGCGGATAAGTGATACCCAGCTCATTCAGCATCGGCGTGTAGGCCTGGGTGATGAGTCGTGCTGCCGTATAGAGACGGAAGCATATCTGCTTGTCGAGTCGTAATTCTTCGTGCATAGTTCCTTACATTATTATAACATTGCTTCAACGTCCTTCTCGAAGTCTTTGGGTTCCGTGGTTGGTGCATAACGTTTGATGGTCTCGCCGTCCTTCGAAATCAGGAACTTGGTGAAATTCCACTTGATATCACTGTCCTTCTCTACGCTTTTGCTGATGGCCTTGAAAAGCGTCTTGGCGGCTTTGGCTTTCAGACCATTGTACTCCTCGGTGGGAGCCTGAGCCTTCAGATACTCGAAGATAGGCTGGGCATCGGGACCGTTCACATCACCCTTCTTCATAATCTGGAAGGTCACGCCGTAGTTCAGTTGGCAGAACTCCTCAATCTTGCTGTCCTCTGCAGGATCCTGCTCCTTGAACTGGTTGCAGGGGAAACCGATGATGACCAGTCCCTTGTCCTTATACTTCTGGTTCAACTCCTCCAATCCTGCAAACTGAGGCGTAAATCCACATTTACTGGCCGTGTTCACCACCAGCAACACCTTACCTTGAAACTGTGAGAAATCAATCTCTTTACCCTTGCTCGTCTGAGCCTTGAAATCATAAATCTTTGCCATATCTTCATTTGTTTATGTCGTTTGCGACTTTTTCTGCGGCAAAGGTAAATAGAATATTTTATATCGCAAGCGATCTATTGGAAACTTTAAGAGAGTTTAACAATATGTCGCCTGCGACATAATGAGGCCATCAGGGCTATGAGCTGGTCTATCATTTCACAAAACATATTAAAACTGGGTCACTTTTCTTTGATAATCATCGATGGGGGACAATCATACATCACACGGGCGTGGTTGGTTCGGATGAGTTGGCTGTCGAGCCGCTGACCTGATGCGCGGTCGAAGATGTCGCGATAGACCTCGCCGTTTCGATAGACCACACCGTTCTCGCGCGAAAAAAATTCGTTCTCGGCATGGATGTGGAAGGTGCGGGACTGTTGCTCCGTAGCCCGTAGTTCGCCGCGCAGGTATTCGTCGTCCGTCCAGAGGCGGAGTTGATAGGTATTTCGGGTGTCGTTACGGAAGCGGTAGTCGATGTAGTTGTACGAAATGCTGGTGCCAGTGCCGAAAGGAATCTGGCGGCCGAAGTCGGGAAAGAGGTCGAGACCGTCGTGGTGATGGTGCTCCGTGATGGTCAGTTCGCTATGCAGCACAAGCCAATGGATGAGGTTCGATAGTTGACACATGCCGCCGCCGATGCCCTGCGAGGGTTTGCCCTTGGCGATGGTGAGTCCCTCCTTGTAGCCCTTCCGTTTGGAGGTACGTCCGATGAGTTTCCAGACAGAGAACGTCTCGCCGGGCCGAATCACCAGTCCGTCGATGTGTTTCACCGCAAGTGCCAGGTTCGTTGCTTTGTTCTCCTGCAGCTGCATGTTGACGTTGCCCAGTCGCCTACGAATCAGCGAATTGTGGCGATAGACCACCACGGGCAACGACTCCGCCGTCCGTTCTCTGGCGAACTGCGTCTTCCGCAGCAAGTCCTGAATGTGGCGCTTCAGGATTTCCTTCTCCATCGACAGACGATAAGTGAAGGGCGATATTTCGCAAAACAGTTTTCTTTCCATCTATTTATGGATGCGTTTTATTTTTCTTTAGCTCTCCTTGCAAACTCAAACAGTTCCAGGGGCAGATGACAATAGCCATCAGGATTCTTGTCAAGATAGTCCTGATGATACTCTTCGGCTGTGTAAAAGTTCTGCAGGGGCAGTTTCTCCACGGCCATGGGCTGTTCGTAGTTTTTCTGCTCTTCGGCAAAGACCTTCTCAATGACGGGCAGATCAACTGGGTCGGTATAGTAGACGCCAGTACGATAACGAGTGCCCTCGTCGTGTCCCTGTTTATTGAGACTGGTGGGATCGATGGCCTTGAAGAACATCTGCAACAGGAATTCAAGGCTGACCACATCAGGATAGAACCGCACGAAGACCGTTTCTGCATAGCCTGTCTGATCGGTATAGACCTCCTTGTATGTCGGATTCTTCGTATGACCGTTGGCGAATCCCACTTCCGTAATGGCCACGCCCTTAATCTGCTTGAAGTAATGCTCCGTTCCCCAGAAACAACCACCAGCCAGATAGATGTCCTTGGTAGGCTTCGTTTCCAGGATCCCGTCCACCTCATGTTCTACAAATGGTCCAGCCTTGCACTCCAACAGGACACTTGGCTCCAGGCACTCCAGTCCGTGCCAGACGTTCTTGGGAATATCCACACCATAGCGACCGCTCTCCTGACTGATGACGCAGGAGTCCACGATCTCGCCCTCATCATTGTAGGTCGTCACGCGAACTTTTCCCCTTAGTATCACAAAGGTCTCGTCCTTGTCGGGATGGTGATGCACTGGGATAAAAGTGCCTGGTTCCAAAGCATTGAGGAAACGGTGACACTTGTCCTGAAGGCTCTGATGGAAGTTGTAGTTCATCCTCAGCCTCGGTGACTTCTTGGCTTCTTCAGCCAGTCCGTTCAATAACTGTTCGTCTATAATCTTCATTATTTCTTTTCTATTTTTAATTCCAACATCTTTTCGGCCAGTGGCACATACCAGTCACGGACTTCCTCTGCCGTCGGGGTATGACCGCCGGGGAAGTGGAACGAGCGATGATAGTACTCCAAGAACATCGGCTCAAAGTGCGCCAGCGTGTCCTGCTCGCCGAACAAACCCCAGATACGATCGCTGTAGTTGGGATCGAAATGATTAAATTGGATAGCCTCCATTTCAGCAAACTCCTCAATCAAGGCTTCATCAATGACAAAGTTCTGTTTACCGTCCTTTCGTGGCGACTTGTACTGATGCTCGCCGATGCGCTGTTTCAGAAACTCCGTCATCCTGAAGTGCGGATTACCCAGCAAGGCCGGAATGCCCACGACGGGGGCCACCATCTGAGCATAGAATGCCCCACAACTGTTGCCAATCAGAAGGTCAGGCTGTTCACGGTCTGTCAATTCGCGGATGAATCGGACAGCCTCCTTCGGGTGCATCGGCAAGTCGGGTGTTATCACCTCCGCACGACCCTCGAAAGCCTCGCGCAACGCCATCGCCGGTATGCACTGGCCACTGGCATAGAATCCGTGCAGGAACAAGATCTTCTTCATGCTCAATCTTTCTAGTTCTAACTTAATACTCGTAGAGTTTGATGTGGAGGATTTTCCACTCGCCGACGCCGATGCGGGCATGACGGCCTTGGTGAGTCTGGTCACCGTTATGGCGGCGGAGATACTGCATCGTGCCATCATCAGAGATTTCGACCTCATCGACGAAAAGAAGACCGAGGCGCTTACCACTGAAACGTTTGTTTGCCTTTTGACCTGAACTCCCGCCAGCCTCTGCGAAACCATCCTCGCCTAATGTCTTTTGCTGTTCTTGTTGCTTTTCAGTAGGGGTCTTAAAGTCGATAACCACACCGCTGCCAGCCAAGAGATAGTCGAATTTGCCAAGACGAATGAGCATGGCGCCGCCCTCGGGCCATGTGGTGCCGTCGGTGGCACGGGGATCCCAGGGCAGGGTGAAGTAGTGGCGGCATGTCATCACGACATTTTCATCGTTGATAATACGTTCACGATCCTCCTGATCGAAGAGAAGTCCCCAAGTATTCAATGGACGTTTCACGTTGAATATTTGAGATATCAGTCCGTAGGCTTTCGTTACGGACTCTGTTTCTTTTGAGCTGGCCTGGTCGATGGCGAAGGGCGAGAAACCAATGGTTTGATGCTCGCCGAAGGCATAAATGGCACGAACGCCACTGTTCTCGCAACATCGGCTCTCAGGGATAAAAAGGCGGTTATTAGGTAATGCATACTGCGCACACCACGACTTGAATCCTGTGTCATAGATGTCGGGGGCAAACAGGTCGATGCTCGGTGCTCCCTCATGCCAGAAGTCGATGAGATGTGCCAACGGTCCTGCCGACGGATATTCGCCAGGATGGCGCCCACGACTGTTCATCGCGGCATTCACATAGAGCGGCATATCGTGGATGCTGCGGGCAGCCTTAGCCAGATGCTCCACATAGCGGGCATAACTCAGTGCCATAAACTTCTCGTCGGCATACTCATCTGTGCCGTAGCGTTCTGCCCACCTCATTTCTTTATAGGCTTTCTCTGCCAACGGCGAGTGGTCGCGTGCCGACTCCAGCATACCGATCTCGTTTTCTATCTGCATCATGACGACCACCTCGCGCTGCGGGTCTTTCTCACGGATATGTCGCATCAGTGCCGAGAAGGCTTTGAGGTCGGCCTGCAGCACATTGTCGCTGAAACACGAGGCTATTTCCATCTGCTTCCCTTCAGCAGTCATCGCCCGAGGGAACCGTTTCGTGTCCTGCTTGAACCATGCTGGCGTATAGCACGACATAGAATTCTTCCACACACCGAACCAAAGGAATACAACGTGCAATTGCTCCTGCCGTGCCACGTCGATGGTGCGGTCGATGAGGGTGAAGTCGAACTGCCCCTCTGTCGGCTCAACGAACTCCCAATAGGCAGGCACTAATACCGTGTTCAGTCCCAATGCTTTCATCCGTGGCATCACCTCGTCGATGTCGGCCACTGATGTAGCCGCAGAATTACTCAACTCGCCACCAAGGATAGGGCAGGGTAAATATGACAGCCTGTCAACAGCAAAAGCACTCTGCATCGTGACCAGTGCAACAAGGGTAATAATTAATCTTCTCATATCCTCTAGTTTGTAATCTGCGGACAAATATACGCAAAAAATCCCAAAGCATAGTAATTATGCCTTGGGATTTAACTTTTGTTGAATTACTCAAACTCCTTCACCGCATCGAAGCACGGATAAGCTTTCTCTGATTCGAGCTACGTGGCTCGAAGGGTTTGAGGTACGTGGGTCGCGGCCATCGAGCCACGTGCCTCGTCGCTTCTGAGCCTCTGCTTCCTCTTCGCCCTTTAAAGTAGAAAGGACTTTTTCTGAAGTACGTTTCAGATTGGGTATTGGCGCAAAGTCGTTGGTGTATAGGCAGATGGCTGTTGGGGTATAGGAACACGATGGGAAATACGTCTCTTTCTCCCTGCGAGCCTTAGTTATTCTTCCTGCTGGCATTAGAATTTGGCCTTGAAAGTATTAGTACAATGAACTCAACAAAAGCGGTTACGGTTACAGCTGTAACCATGTAACCGCAGAGGGGATTAATCAGAAAGTAATTAGGAATAACATACTGATCTTTAATGATTTACATATAAATTTACGGCATTATCGCAGAGAAATGGTCACATGGTTACAGCTGTAACCGTAACCATAAACAAGAAAAAGCGTTCTGGAGAATTATTCCAGAACGCTTCGTTAATTATTTTATGAACAAAATTACTTAATACCAAAGTGTCGCAAATCAATTAGATATTTTTCTGCATTTGCTGCTCTAAAATTTGCAAGTTTCGGGAATAGTTCGTATATTTGCACCAATATTTGTGTAACTATTAAATTTAAGAGTATGGAGAACAATATTCAAAAAGAAGATTTGTTGGCTTTGGTGAAGAGTAAAATCTACACCATAAGAGGGTAGAAGGTGATGCTAGATTTTGATCTGGCTCAGATGTACAATGTAGAAACGAAACGTTTGAATGAAGCCGTTAGGCGTAATAGAAAACGATTTGAAGGCGATGATTTCATGTTTCGTCTTACAAAAGATGAAATCGCTCAAGTTGCTTTAAGGTCACAAAATGTGACCTTGAACAGAGGTCGTGGTAGTAATATTAAGTATCTACCATACGCATTCACAGAATTAGGTGTCGCTATGCTTAGTAGTGTACTGAAATCAGAGATTGCCATCAATGTAAATCGAGAAATAATG